>OBJA01002212.1_pt1 | contig 11626 bp, 11 predicted proteins | sample 1519751 | NCBI WGS metagenome assembly OBJA01 (sample SAMEA3881238, study PRJEB22517) | soil metagenome | biome: lake sediment; feature: soda lake sediment; material: sediment, water from around vicinity | place: India | collected 2013-12-23 | depth 3 m
TTTCTAATATTTCTTCTGCCATCTTTTTAATTTTTTCTTCATTTTCAAAAAATAAACCCACAAATTCATCGCCACCAATTCGGTAAAACCGATTATATTCGGAAGTGTATGAAGATAAAATATGCGCGAAATGCTGCAAACAATCATTTCCTGCTTTATGTCCATAGGTGTCATTAACATCTTTGAAATTATCTAAATCAAAGTATAATACATGAAAATCATCCCAAGTATATCTTAATCCATAATGATAATCTAGGGTATATTTGTTGAATAATTGTGTGAGTGAATCTCTATGTGTTTTATCATACAACTCTTCTTCACGTGTCAATAATGATGTAACATTAGCGATAGAATATGCATTAATGTTATTCTTAATTGGCATCGCCATAAGACGTAACCAAATGCGCTTATCATCTTTTAAAATTGGAAAAGTTACATCCGTTTCACAATCAAATCTAAACAATAGTGTTTTGACATATGTTCGATACTCTTTCTTGCCTGAAACACTTGCGTATCTATTGGTTAAATCCATGCTATCAAAAAGTTGATTTAGCTCAATGGTTTCATCTGGATCATATCCCAAGATTTGAACATCACCATGAATCAATTTAAGGTTAATATGATTCTTATCTGATACATCAGCATAAAATAAAACACGGTCACGACGACCTAATAGAATGTCTTTAACAACATCAATTTGATATGTGTTAAATAAATCAGCAGTAACTTCGGGGGGGATAATGTTTTTCATAATACACCTACAGTAACATTAAATGATTTCTCTTCTTTTATAATATTTTATAACAAAGAAAATAATAAGCAATGAAAATAAGAAAAAAGTAAGCATGTTTATCCAGTTAAATTCATAATTCGTTTTTAAGAATCCTACAGGGTCTGCAAACGTAAAAGGGGATGCATATTTTAATCCTTTGAGGATTGCTTGATCGGTTGCTTGAGCGATAATTGTCATGATGTAAAAAGGAAAGGGTACAACAACAGCTAATAAACCAGATTGCTTGGGTTTAAGGACAAGTGCTAACAATAATGCTAATATGGCTATCATTGAAAATAAGAAAAAATTAATCAAGCCAAATAACCAGAAAATATCCATCATCACCCATTCATCGATGATGATAAACCCGATGGTCGAAAGTGCAAATTGTATACATGTAAAGATAAAGATATGTACAAACATTGCAGCTAGTTTTGCTTGCATTAATTTAGTTTTAGAGATAGGTAATGTATACAAAACTTCGTGAGTATTTTCACGTTCATCTTTATTAATCAAACCGTATCCTAAAGTAGCTGCATAGATACCACCAACAAGTTGTAAAATCATGGCACCTTCAGTTGCAAAATACCCAATAGCGCTTGTTGGTATGCCACCAAATTCATTCATGATTTGTAAAAATGGATTTGATGGATCCATGCTTTCCATAAAATCAAATATGGATTGCATCATGTCTTTAACGAATGGATAAATGGCTACAATTGCTAAAAGTGATAGTCCGAGCGCAAAAGACCATATCATGTTTTGCTTAAAACTGCGCTTTATTTCAAGTTTTAAGGTTGCATATGAGAAAGATTTCATATTGCTATGTCCTCCTTTTCATAATAAATGGAAAAGATCTCTTCTAATGTAACGTCTCTAATTTGAACATCTTTGAAATCTAGTGTTGATAAGTATTGGATAAGTGGATTGATCTCACCATGATAAGCATAATATGATTTATGCTGATGATGTGTCATAAAAGATAAACCTGGACATGATAAAGCATCTGTTTGTGGTTCAACAATGACACGCTTATGTTCGTCTTTTCTTATGTCTTCCATGGTCTTGATGAAGAGAATCTCGCCTTCTTTAATGAGACCCACACGGTCACAAACTTTTTCAATTTCGCTGAGCACATGGCTCGATAGTAAAATGGTTGTTCCATTTTGCTTTTGTTCGGCGATTAATTCTAAAAACCTACTTTGGATCAGTGGATCAAGTCCACTTGTTGGTTCATCTAGAATCAATAATTTAGGTTGATGCATTAAGGCTACCACGATACCTATTTTTTTCTTGTTTCCAAAGGATAAGTTTTTAAATTTCTTTTGAACATCAATATCCAAAACATGAATAATTTTCTTTAAGTAATCGTCATCGACATTACGCATGCTTCTAAAATAATCAATGATTTGGTGAACTTTGAGTTCCTGAAAAAAGAACGATTCACTCGGCATGTAGCCAATATCTTTATTAACATCATGTTGACCAACAAAAACATCTTGGTTAAAAACTTTAGCTAAGCCTTCATCTTTTTTGATTAATCCTAGCAAAATGCGTATCAATGTTGTCTTTCCTGATCCATTTGGACCCACAAATCCAAAAATTTCTCCTGGATTAACGTGCATGGTCACAGACGCTATCCCACGTGTTTGACCATAGAATTTTTTAAGCCCTTTTACATCAATCATCTATTTTCTCCTTTACATAAAATCATATGGTGATAATTCTTCATCGATTTCATCTCTGTGTTGAATTTGATTATTTAAACGTGAACTTAATGTTGTCTGTCTTTTTTCAGACAAGTGATTTGCTGCATAAATGAGTAATTGCATATCTCCTAAAACAAGCAGATATCTCTTTGCACGTGTAATTGCTGTATAAATTAACTCTTTTTTCAACATATGCATGTAATGTCTAACCATGGGAATTATTACAATTTTATATTCGCTTCCTTGTGATTTATGAATGCTGATTGCATACGCTAAATTGAGTTCATCTAAATCACTTTGTTCATACATGACTTCATGATCATCAAAGGTGACAATCATGACTTTTTCATCCTTTTGATTGAATCTAATATCTTTGATGATTCCAATATCACCATTCATGATCATCCGCTCAGGATCATTTACAAGTTGAATAACTTTATCGTGTTGGTAAAACGTTTTATCACCATATGTCATAGATAGTTTTTGATGAGGATTAAACGTTTGTTGCAAGAGCTGGTTTAATTTATCAATCCCTAAATCTCCTTTATACATCGGTGCAAGCACTTGTATATCGTCAATCATTGAATACCCTTCATCGAGAGCACCTTTTATTTGTTTAATCATGACTTCTTTGATTTTGTCATTTTGTGCGCGGTAGAGAAAAACATCGCTATCTGATACAAGGTCTTGTTGTGTTAAGTTTTGCTCATTGACATTTCGCGCAAGCGAGATGATTTTTGAATCTTTAGCTTGTCGATGAATCTCATGAAGACGAATAACAGGAATCATAGATGATTCAATGAGGTCCGATAATACTTGTCCGGGTCCAACACTTGGTAATTGATCAACATCACCTACAATGACAACTTGTGCATGTGGTTTAATTGCTGAAAATAATCGTTTAGCTAAAAATAGATCAATCATGGACGCTTCATCAATGATAATCAAGTCATGTGGTAGAGGTTGTGTATGATCGTAGGTAAACTCGCCATCATAGCTATATCCAAGATGCCTGTGAATCGTTTTTGCATCCATATCAAGCAACTCTTTCATACGTTTAGCTGCTCTTCCGGTCGGAGCCATTAATGCTATTTTTTCGTTTATGAATGTTTGTTTTTTTCCAAGATTGTGATAAAGACGATAAACATCAAGCAACCCATCAATAATTGTTGTTTTACCTGTTCCTGGACCTCCAGTAATGATTGATAAAGATGATGTTAATGCCGTCATAATCGCTTCTTTTTGATAAGTTGTATATTGCATGTTTTTTTGGAGTTCTACAGCATCTAAAAGTGTTTTGATGTATGAAATGTCAACATCTGTTTTTTCATGAATAAGTCCTAACACATCAGAAGCAAGTTCAATTTCTGCTTGATAAGACATGGTTAAATAATAACGTTCATCCTCAATGATGATTTTGTGTTCTTCAATGAGTTTTTCAAGTGCTTCTGATAAATCTGTTTCAATGCCAAGAACATTGGCAGTATATTGCATAAGTTGATTGTGATTGAGGTAAATATCACCATTTTGATATGCGATATATTGCATCGCATAAACAATGGCTGCCTTGGTTCGTCTGATGTCATCTTTTCCAATAGCTAATTTGAACGCAATTTCATCTGCTTTAATAAAACCTATACCTTCGATGTCATCAATGAGTCGGTATGGGTTTTCTTCTAATTTTTCAAGTGTTAACATTTTATATTTCGAAAGCAACTTCATCGAAAGTTTTCCAGAAAGTCCATACCCATAAAGTGCAACTAAGATGTGTTCATTGGTTTGGTTTTCAATGAGTTGTTGATAAAACTTTTCTATGCGGATTGCTGATAATCCAACTTCCTTTAAAATCGACTTTTGTTCAATGATTTTTTTGATAGCTTCAGGTCCAAAATGCTGGACAATTTTTTCAGCTGTTTTTTGTCCAATGCCATGAAAAAAAGATGATGAAAGGTAGCTAATCAGACCACTTTCACTTTGTTGATCAGATTTTTTAAAGGTTTCAACTTTGAATTGATCACCATAAGTTTGATGTTTGATCCATGTCCCTTGAAACTCATAATTGATGTCTTCAGATAAGATAGGAAAATAACCAACGATTGTCACAACGTCTTGATTTTCCGGAATAATTCTTGCGATTGAGTAACTATTTTCATCGTTATGAAAAACGTAATTTTTGATTTTTCCCTTAATTGTATCCATCGTTTCACCACATTTTCTTTAGATAAATTATAGCATTAATCTAAAAAAAATAAAAGGAACAGCGTTCCTTTTAACTGTAGAGTCTCTTCTTTTTATCCATATAGGCTTCCTGTATGAATCCAGCTCCAAGGCAAACGTCATCTTGATAAAACGTACATACTTGACCTGGTGTCACCGCCTTGATTTTTTGTGGGTATTTAACCAGAATGGTCTGATCATCAACCCAATCAACATAAACATCATGGTCTTTTTGCCGATATCTAAATTTAGCGGTCATTTTTCCTGAAATATGTGGACCTCTCCATACGATATCTGTGATGAGTGCCTCATCAGAATAAAGATATGGGTGATTTTCATCAGGTTCTACAAAAAGCGTGTTTGATTCGAGTTCTTTACCAACGACATACCAGGCACTATGCTCTTCTTTTGTTCCTCCGATGCCTAAACCCTTACGCTGTCCTATTGTATAATTCATTAATCCATGATGTTTTTTAATAAACGTGCCATCTAATCTTTTCATATCACCAGGCTGTGCAGGTAAATAGTTACTTAAAAAATCGCTAAAATGTCTTTCTCCGATGAAGCATATACCTGTTGAATCTTTTTTGGTTGCAGTAATCAATGCTTGTTCTAAAGCAATTTCTCTTACGATTTTTTTGTCAAGATGCCCAATCGGAAACAAGACATTTTTAAGTTGTTCTTCTTTTAATTGAGATAAAAAGTAAGTTTGATCTTTGTTTTGATCAAAAGCACGTAATAACTTGGGATAATCCCCTGATAAATCAACTTGTGCATAATGTCCCATGGCAATATAATCGGGATTGAACTTTTTCGCATAATCAACGAAAGCCTTAAACTTAATTTCATTGTTACATAACACATCAGGGTTAGGGGTTCTGTTTTTCTTATATTCATCTAAAAAATAGGAAAAAACACGATCCCAATAATCGTCGATAAAATCAACTTTATGTAAAATAATACCTAATTTATCTGCTACTTTCTTTGCATCTTGATAATCTTTTTCTTGTTCACAAATCTCATCGAATGCGTTTGGATTACCATGAATATCCTTATTAGTAGCTGAATCCCAGTTTCTCATAAATACAGCTTCAACATCATAACCTTCTTTTAAAAGTAAGTAAGCTGCTACACTAGAATCAACACCACCACTAAGTCCTATAATAACTTTTTTCTTCATATATTCACTTTCTTTTTACATCACTTGGCATGCGATATTGTCCTCTAGGTGACAAACTCACATTGAGAATTTTAGGTCCTTCAGGAAGTGTTTGACGTTTGAATTGTTGACTATAAAATCGTTTAAAGAAGCGATTTACATAATGTTTTGCTTCTGTTGCATCAAACTCAAAAGCTTCTTGAATAAGCCATTCGATTTTCTTTTCATCAGACCCTTGATCAAGGTGATAATAGAGTATAAAATCATTAACGTCATATCGACCAATTGATTTTTCTGTATCTTGATCTTCTAATAATTCAGGTGTTATCGGTGCCTTTAATATTTTAAGGAGTATGTCTTTTAGCATGTTGTATTGATGGTTAGCATGGTATTCTATAAGTGTTTGAACCCATGTTTTTGGTAAACCTGAATTGACAGCATACATACTCATTTGATCACCATTATATGTCATCCATCCAAGTGCTATCTCTGATAAATCACCTGTACCTAAAACAAAACCACCATACTTGTTAGCTAAATCCATTAATACAAGTGTACGAATTCTTGCTTGTGCGTTTTCATAGGTAACATCTTTTTCATTATGTGATATAGATTTGAGGTGGAGATCTACTGATTTGTTGATAGGTATCTCAAGCACAGTAACAGACAATCCTTGCATCAGTTTCATGGCTGCAGTTTTGGATTGCTTTGAAGTCACATGCGATGGCATAGTGACTGCGATGATGTTTTCAGGACCATATCCAAGATTTTTCATCGCTTGATGACTGACAAGTAATGCTAGTGCAGAATCTAAGCCCCCAGATATACCTATTACAATTTTTCTGCTGTCTTCTGGCAACGATTCGATGCGTTTCATTAATCCTAAAACTTGTAGTTGATTAGCAAGTTCTAAATCATCTGTTGAAGTAGGGTCGGCAATAAAAGGTTTTTGATTGAGTTTTTTCTCGAAAATAAAGTCATGTGTTTCTTCAACTTTAAAAGGAATGATTTGATATTGATTTTGAATGTGCATGTGCATATCACGATATGTGCTATCTTGTCTTTTTTGATAATTAATTGCTTGAATGTCAACATCTGCTGTAAGAATGCTTGATTCGTGTAAATATGGCATGCTTTCAGTAACTAAACCACCCATGGTAGCAATCAACTTATGACCGGAATATACGACTTCAGAACTAGACTCAAAATGTCCAGTTGATGTATAGACATAAGCTGCCATTTGTTTTCTTGAGTGATCCAAGACAAGCGTTTTTCGAATGTGTTGCTTTCCAACACGTTCAGTTGATGCTGACAAGTTAAAAAACAAGTTTGCACCAGCAAGACTCATATCGTCACTCGGACTATAGGTAGCCCATAAATCTTGGCAAATTTCGACTCCAAAACGGATCGCATGTTCTGCGTCTTCAAAAATCAAATATCCAAAAGGTATTTGCTCGCCAAATAGACGAATAGACTTCATCGTGGTTTGATAACCTGAATGAAACCATCTTTTTTCATAAAACTCATGATAATTAGGTAAATAGTGTTTAGGAACAATACCAAGTATTTTCTTCTTTTGGATGATGACAGCACAATTGTATAAAATGCCATTAAGATCAAGAGGTACACCTAAAATATAAACACCAGAAAAAGAAGTTTCTTCCATGATTTCGTGGAGCGTTTTTTTAGCCTCTTCAATAAATGCATCTTGATAAAAGAGATCACTTGCCGTGTATCCTGTAAGTGTTAACTCAGGAAAAACAATCATACTCGAGGTTGTTTTTTCTAAAAGTTCTAATATTTCATTTTTGTTGTGCTGTATATCACCTACTACTATTTTCGGTGTCGCAGCAGATACTTTTAAAAATCCTTTTTTAAACATCTTTACGCTCCATATAAATGATTTTTTTGAATATAATCAAATACTTCATGTGTTAAATGATCTTTTTTCTGATGAATAGCTGAACGAATTTTTGATGATTGAACATTCATTTGAAAAGGCAAATAGATAAAATGATGATCATATTCTCTAAACAAAACTTCTGCTTGCTGTTTATTTAACCCACATTTTCTAGTCATCACGATAAAAGGGTATGATTTTAATAACTGTTTATAATTAATCCATGTTTCAAATTGCAATAAGTTATCTGAACCAATTACAAAATGAAGGTTTTCATAGGTTTTGCTTAGTTCATTCAAACTTTCCAATGTTCCATTATACGTCTTTTTCGATTCTAAGTCAGAGATGATAACGCGATCTAAATCTTTTACGAGGAGTTTTAGCATTTCAAACCGATGTGTAAATGGAATTAACTCTTGCTTCTGATAATCATTTCCAACAGGTAATATTAAAACAGTTGAGTCCATGTAGGTATTCAACAATTTCTTTATGATTTCTAGATGTGCAACTGTAGGAGGATTAAACGATCCACCAAAAACGATTACCATTTCATCACCCTTTTAATTATATCATATCAAGATATGAGTTGATATAACCTTTGTTTAAACAAATTTAAAGTGCTTTAAGCGTTTTTCTTTAAATCAATTATAAATACTGTTATAATTATGATGTATACATATAAAGTGTTTATGCTCATTCATGAAGGAGTGATAGCATGGATTTAAAAGAGAAATATTTTAGTAAAATTCGCAATAGCAGCATGCGCCTAACAAAAAGTAGAAAAGCAATGATTGAAATTTTGGAAAATCAACATTTGACTTTTAAAGAAATCCAAAAAGCTCTTGCAAGTCGAGGGTTTTATAACGTTTCTACGATTTATAACAACCTAGAGTTTTTGATTGATCATAAAATTGTTGTTGAAATATATATCAATGATACAAAGTACTATGATTTAGCGATGGGAAATCCTATGCATAGCGCTGACTCTCATATTCACATCATGAATAAAGATACTAATGAAATTACTGAGGTGAATAGTCCTGATATATTTGAGTACTTGAGTGCTCATCAAGCCTTTAAAGATTTGGATTTAGAGTATATTCGTATTATTATATCTGCAAACAAAAAAAGAAAATAACTACTAAAAATAAAAAGTAGAGCAATCTACTTTTTTTTACGTGATAGACTTCATAAATAGTTCCGCTGAATGAATATGTGTTGCAATCGGAATTTGATAGACATCACTTAATCTAAGCAATGCAGAAACATCAGGTTCATGAGGTTGGGCAGTTAAAGGATCTCGAAAAAAGATAACAAGATCAATTTTTCCATTAGCAATCATCGAACCTATCTCTTGATCACCACCTAATGGACCTGATTTCTTTAGACTAATTTTTAAGCCTGTTGTGTCCATCAAGAGCGTACCTGTGGTTCCAGTTGCGTATAATTTATGTTTGCTTAACGTGTGCATATGGTTTTTAACAAAAGTCACCATTTCTGGTTTCTTTTTATCATGGGCAATCAGTGCAATGTTCATGGTTTTCTCCTTAATGCTCGAAGTTTTGCAGAGCGACTTCTTGAATTATACATTAGTTCCTCATCTGATGGATAAATAGGTTTTTTTGTGATGATTTCAAATTCAGATTCTATACCTTTAACTGGAAGATTCTTAGGCACTTCAATCGTACTGATTTCCTTGAAAAAATGCTTTACTATGCGATCTTCAAGTGAATGAAAGGTTATAACAACTAATCTTCCATCTGGATTCAATAAATCAATAGCATCTTTTAATATAACTTCTAAAACTCTTAATTCATCATTGACAGCAATTCTTAATGCTTGAAAAACACGTTTTGCACTATGACCTTTCTCGTTTCGATTCACCACATCAGTAATCTTAACTAAATCCATTGTGGTCTTTATAGGGCGTTTTTCAATGATACGGTGCGCGATTTTATACGCATTTTTTTCTTCACCATAGACATAAAATATGCGAGCTAATTCATCTACAGAATAGGTGTTTAGAATCGTTTCGGCAGTCATATCTTGTTCCTGATTCATACGCATATCAAGCTTCGTATCCTTTAAATAAGTGAACCCTCGTGACTCATCATCGATTTGAAATGACGACAAACCTAGATCTAACAAAAGACCATCGATTTTATGAACATTATGTTCAGCTAATTTTGATTTTAAATGCTTAAAATTACTCTGTATAATCTTGAAACGAGAAAATCCTTCTAGTCTTTTTTCTGCATATTGAATAGCAAATATATCTTGATCAAAAGCATAAAGAAATCCTTGTTCTAGTTTTTTAATAATTTCAATTGCATGGCCTGCTCCACCACATGTCCCATCGACATAAAGACCATTTGGTTTTATATTTAAGTAAGAGATAGCTTCATGTTTTAATACCGTTTCATGTTTCATCTTATCACTTCTTTCTCTATATCTATGATATCATTAATCAGCTGTTTTTGGATAAAGAAAAAGGTGCCTTGGGCACCCTTCTTAATCCTCTTTGGATTCTTTTTTGGTTAAAACTTGTTGTCCTTTGTAATAACCACTGTTTGGTGTTACACGGTGTGGCAATGTAAATTCACCAGTTTGTGGGCAAACAACTAATGCTGGAGCAGTTAACTTAAAGTGTGTTCTTCTTTTTCTCTTAGCAGTCTTACCCGTTCTTCTAAATGGAACAGCCATCTGTTCACCTCCTATTTTTTGTAAGTCTTATCTAATTCAGCAAATGCAGGATGTGGACTATCCTCTTTTTCATAGGTTATGTCTTTTGCATCTGGATGATAGATGGTGTACGGTTTTTCGGATATCATCAATCCATAAATGATGTCCGTTAGTTCAAGTGGATCTGTTAGTGGAAAATCAGCTTCTTGACTTGATCCAAATATGAGTGATTCTTCAAATTGCATATGATAAGGAACTGGTTTTAATGTCTTTGAACAAGCTAACTCCATCTTGCAATCGATGTTCACTCGCATATAGAGTTCATCTTTTTCTACATGAATTTGAACGGATATATGTGCGGGTTCAATTGATAAAATATCAACTGATTTCAATATATCTTTACTGTAGTCATGAATGAAATCCAGTGAGGTTTTTTCTTTTAGTTCATGGACTGAAAATTTCATAATATCACCTCAACGAAAATATTATACATAATTAATGACTATAAGTCAATTAAAAATGACTATTTTAAAAAACCCCCTGAGGGGTTTATCATATTTGACGACTCGCTCTTACTTTTATCTTTAATGTGTTGATGATTTCTTCTTCTGCTAGTGTCAACAAATCAGGCAATTCATAGTGTTCATGAAGTCGATGATTTCTTAAATGTAACGAGATTTTTTGACCATCAGATAATCCAATACCTAAATCAAGCGTGATAAATTTCGGCTTATCAAGGTTATCATACGCAAACTCGGTCTCGATATGAACAACATCAAAATAACTGAACTCTCCTGCTTTATCATAAGCGATATGTCCATTTCGATGATCAATATTTGCTTGGTAATAATACAGTGCTTCCTCACCAAAGAATAAGATGGTTACAAGCGCTTGATCGAATAGAAGTGTGTGTGTGCCATCAGGTCTTTTATCTATACGATATGTTACACGATCTTTGGAACCAAATGCATCCGGAATGGTGATAATAAACGGTTTGTCATAAAGGTCTTGTGAAATACTTAACAGTTTGTGCGCGCGATCGATTGCGTGTTCATAATCTTCATATAGCATTAAATCATATGAATCTTTAGAACGTCCAGCAAACTTTTTAAAGTATTTCTTTGTCCATTTTTCGCGATTTTTAATCGGCTTTGGCTGTTTCACTTTTGGGGGTTTTTTTACTTTTT
>OBJA01002213.1_pt1 | contig 11621 bp, 7 predicted proteins | sample 1519751 | NCBI WGS metagenome assembly OBJA01 (sample SAMEA3881238, study PRJEB22517) | soil metagenome | biome: lake sediment; feature: soda lake sediment; material: sediment, water from around vicinity | place: India | collected 2013-12-23 | depth 3 m
CAGGATTAAATACGTTGGGGTCATCACTTCCGCCTCCAATCATTAAAATGAACCCAACAACAATAATTCCAAATCCAATGGCCATTAATTTGAGATTTTCTTTTCCCAGGGCAAATCCAATTTCTCCTGAAGTTTTTTCTTTTATTTCTTTTCTCTTCTTCATTGCTTAGTGTACATTTTTCACAACCGATTGCCAACAGCCAATGGTGGTATTCAGAACAAAATATTTAATTGATATTATCAATTATGACCCGCAAAGATAACTAATAAAATAATTCATCAAATTTCATTTTCAGGAATTTGTTGACAGCAAGCAAGGTTGATGTATAGGAAATAGCTATTCCTAAAAGCGTTACTATTAACAGAACAGGTCCTAGTACCCAAAAACCTGCAGGATCAATTATCCCTTCGAGTTCTTTGCGGAAAGCATACATTGATGCGGCTAGCAGAATGTTTGCAAATAAGGCTCCGATAAGCCCGATTGTAAGGCTCCTGATTAAAAAAGGTTTGCGGATGAAGGAACGCGCAGCCCCTACCAGTTGCATGGTATTTATTGTAAACCGTTCGGAATAGATGGATAGCCTGATTGTGTTGTTTATGAGTGAAACAAAAATAAACCCGGTGAGAACAACAACAATGAGCAGGAATATGCTGATCTTGTGGACATTTTCATTTATTAGCCCAAAGAGATCTTTTTGGTAATAAACCTCCTTTACTTGCGGATATTTAAGAAATTCTTTTTCAATAATAGCCAGGCTGTCAGAATGGGTATATGAAGCAAACAGCTTAACATCCATTGAGGCAAATAAAGGGTTGAACCCAAGGAATCCGATGAAATCCTCACCGAGTTCACGTGTAAGTTCTTCTGCTGCAGTGTTCTTATCGATATAACGGGTTGACTTTATATATTCTGATGCTGCAAGTACCCTTTCCAGCCTCTTGATTTCTGCCTCTTTTAAATCATCTTTCAGTACCAGAGTAAAGCCAATTTGTTCCCGTACATAATCCGAAAGCCGGTCGGCATTCACTATTATCAAAAGTAAAGATCCCAGCATCAGCAAAACCAACGATATGCTTACTGTGGAAGTAAGCCATGACCGGAAAATTTTCTTTTTCAGCCGCCGCGGTTTTTGTTCTTTAAACTTATTCATTTCCCTAAAGTTTAATGCAAAAGTAAAAATTTATTGGTATGCCCAACAGCTTATTGCTGCAATTCAACAACCTGATGCCACAGCATTTAATATGCATTTTGACGGATAATGCACTTTGTTTTAAATAAGATTTGATATTATACCTGCATGTATTTGTTGTACAACTGAGAAATTGATTTGGGCTCACCAATTATTGTCAGCACATCGTTCTGCTCAAGACGCGTATTGCCATTAGGGGCAAATGTGACAGAATTACGCTCTACCAGGGCCACCAGGGTATCAGAGGGATATCCTATTTCCTTCAGCTGTTTCCCGATCATTTTTTCCTGAACAGTTCCAGGTAAAAGCTGAATGCTGATATATCTTTCATTGTGCAGCAGATACTCCTTGATTTCACGGTCATTTTTCAAACTCAGGATTTCATTCACAAAATTATCTCGTTCAACAATGTCAACCAGTCGCGACAGCATACGCAACTGCTGGCGTGGCTTATTTGCAGGGTTTACCAGGAAAAAATAGATTCGGTTATCGTCCTCAGCAGAAATTCCTTCCTTCTGAACACTTTTCCGTATGCCTTTTTGCGAAAGAACGATGTGGAGGGAAGGATGATCAATCCCCTCGTTTTTGGCAAACAAAACAGATACTTCAGGGATAACCAGGGCAGGCTCAATGGCAGAGGTTGTAAGAAATTCATTAATCAGTGTCTCCTTCCGCACGTGCATTTCTGCTGAAAATATTTCTGAGACATTCTTTACAATTTGTCCGAAATTTAAATCATTGGCATGTGTAATCCTTGCTCTGATGACGGTATGATCAAATGGATCTCCCTGACGGAGGCCCTTTTCCTTGATAATGCTCATAAATTCATTCTCAAGTTCGGAATGCTGGTATTTGCCCAGTAGGGCAAACCAGTGGAAAATAGCACCTTCTCTTTTCACCCTAAGCCTTGCATAATACTGATACCACAAAATTCCCATCACAACAATTACACCCGTAAACATAATTGCCATCCACCCCATGTATGAAATAAGTATCAATGAGATCAATATGCCGGCAATTTGCATATATGGGTACAAGGGCGAATGATATCCCGGATCGTAGGCTTCTATCTTGCTGTTGCGAAATACAATTACTGAAAAATTGATCAGCATAAAAATTAATAGCTGAAATGTACTTGCCAGTTTGGCAATCCCTTTTTCTGAAAGGATAAGGATGAACAGCAGGATAAATCCGGCAGTCAGAAAAATGGCATATACAGGTGTTCCTTTCTTTCCAACTTTTGAGAATCCAGGAGGAAAAAGTTTATCACGGCCCATGGCAAAAGGGTAACGCGAGGCAGAAAGCATGCCTGCATTCCCTGTTGAGGCAAAAGCAGCCATTGCTGCACCAGTCATCAGGTAGGCACCCATGTTGCCAGGTAACCAGTTAAATAAATTTTTTACAGCAGTGGTAGCAGGAGCCAGGTCATTGGTGAAATCTGAAGGCTCAATAACTGCCACCATTACAAAAACTCCCAGAAAATATACAATACCTGTAACTAAAAGCGACAATAACATTCCCAGAGGGATGTTCCGTTCAGGATTTTTTATTTCTTCAGCAACACTGGCAATCTGTGTCAGCCCCAGATATGATACAAAAACAAATCCGGCTGTTACAATCAGGCCTTCGAAACCCTGAGTGAAGAAAGGCCGGAAATTGTCATTCAGGACTTTCGGGCTTATCCGGTCGGTAAAAAAAATGTTGTATAAGCCATCAAAAATAAATGCGCCCAAAACAATCAGCAGAAAGGTTACAAAGAAATTCTGAAGGCCTGAGGATTTTTTTGCACCTATAAGATTTAATCCCATAAAAAATAAGGTGGCCATAATGGCAATGGTTTTAACCGGGACCTCCCAAAAAATGGCTGCATAGGCACCTATTCCGATTATTGCAAAAGCCGTCTTAAACATTAAGGCAAAATAAGTACCCAAACCCCCAATTGTGCCCATTAAAGGGCCAAGGCTTCTGTCCAGAAAAAAATATGCGCCTCCTGAACGGGGCAGGGCTGTTGAAATTTCTGCAATACTAAATAAGGCTGGCATTATAAGTAACCCTGATATCATATATGCAAAAAATACAGATGGCCCTGTATATTGTGATGCCAGCCCCGGCAGAAGGAAAAAGCCTGAACTGAACATCGCGCCTGTACTGATTGTAAACACATCGAATAATCCCAGTTCTTTTTTTAGTTTGTGTTTTTTAGACATACAAATTATTTTTGCTGTTTCGGGATTGTTTAGCGTAGCAGTTAAAGCATGCTTTCTTTATATTGCTTTTAATCTTTAAAAACACCCAGACGAAAAAAGTTCATCTCCTTTTGAATAATCCTGCAATGGTTTTGCCCAATTCATCCAGTTTTTCTATTGGCTCCAGCATCGAAGGATAATTCAGGTTTATGGAATTTTTACCTGTAATGTCGAGCTGGACCGGAAAGACCAGAATAAAACTGTTTGAGTGAAAATAGTTATTTAGGTATTTCGGAATGTTCTTCATATTCTTCTGAAATGATCCATAATTTTCACGGCTGAGGACAATAAACAGGTTGTCGTCGGTCTTGATATCTCTCGACAGGATCAGAAATTCATCCCAATTGTCAAATTCATGGAATTCTGCTTCAATCGGATGACTTGAATGTATATTTCTGATAATGCGAAGGGTTCTTTCAGTTCCATAAAAAAGAAGCGTTGCACCTGTATGCCGTGATATGTTCCACACCTTTATAAGCCAGAAAGGGAATCCTGCATCCCGTTCTGCGTGTTCAGGTATAATAACGAAATGTCGTTTTATGGTGGCAACAGGCTGTACCGGCTTATATACAAATGTTGTCGCATCGCAGTTTTTTAGTATCCCTTCTGTGAGGGTACCAAGGAACGATTCAGAGATTTCTTTCTTAATATGCAGGCCTATTACAAGGTCTGTAATCTTATTTTCTTTGATAACACTGGTTATTCCATTTACAACATTTAAATCGTAACGTAAAAGTTCTGTAAGATGAATATCTGTAGCCGATGCAGTAATGGCAGCTTTTTCCAGCACTTTACGTGCCTTGCTTATGGCATCGGGGTCATCTTGCATATTATTTACAATGTTGAGGGCATAAAGTCCTTTTTTGTTTTTTCCTGAGCGGATTAAGCTGCTGAGCTGAATCAGCTCATCTACAGTCTCAGGATTGCTTACTGGTATAAGTATTCGTTCATCCGGCTCGGCTGTTTCATCCTCAACGTCAACTTTCTCGTCATGTGCAATGCGTTGGGCTCCTCTTTGTGTTTCGAATGAGGCTATTGTGCATGTAACCAGTATCATAATAATGGTGCCGTTCAGGATGCTTTCGTTAAGCAGCCTGATAGGTGTACCATCGGCTGACTCTCCCAATATGACATTATAGCCCACCAACACAGCTGCCAGTGTTGCAGCTGCCTGGGCATTGCTGAGCCCGAAAATCAGACGTCGTTGATTTACTGAAAATCCAAAACTTTTCTGAACAATCCATGCTGGAATATATTTACCCACTGTTGCAATTACAGACATGGAAAAAGCAACAACCAAGGTTTCGGTGTCGTAAAAAAAAGCCCGGTAATCGATCAACATTCCAACCCCTAGCAGGAAGAATGGTATGAATATGGCATTGCCCACAAAATCAATTCGGTTCATTAAAGGAGAGGTGCGGGGTATCAGGCGGTTTAATGCCAGCCCTGCTAAAAAAGCGCCTATAATACCTTCAATTCCTGCGATCTCGGATAATACAGCACCGGAAAACACCATCACCAGAACAAATATATACTGCGATACATTGTCGCTGTAACGCTTGAAAAACCATCGGGCAACAAGCGGAAAAAAAATCATGATGATGGAAGAAAAAAGCAGAAAGGATAAAGACAATTGAAGTGCAAAATATCTTCCAATTTCACCTGTTGTCATGCCAACTACAACCGCGAGTACCAGCAGAGCCAGAATATTTGTAATTAAGGTGCTGCCTACTGTAATATTAACTGCTTTGTTTTTTGTTATGCCCAGTTTGCTCACAATCGGGTAGGTGATAAGTGTATGAGAAGAGAACATGCTGGCCATCAGGATGGATGTCAGCAATGAATAATGAAGCAGGTAATAGCCTGTTAAGGTTCCTAAAATCATGGGAATCATAAAACCATACATTCCAAGAGTTGTGCTCTTCCAGGCATTCTTCTTAAAATCTGCCATATCAATTTCCAGCCCTGCCAGGAACATGATGTAAAGCAGGCCTGCAGTTCCTGATAGGATTATGCTGCTGTCGCGGGTTATTAGATTAAATCCATGCGGGCCGATAATTGCCCCGGCTATAATTAATCCAAGCAGATGGGGTATTTTTACTTTATCGAGCAATATGGGGGCAAATAAAATAATAAGCAGGATAACGAGAAATTTTAATACCGGATTATCCAGTGGGAAAGTTATATTTATCGCATTAAAAAGAAGCATATTCAAGAAAATTTTCTCATCAAAGATAAGAATTGACTTTGATTTTAGCTGTTCACTCAATTTAAAGCTTTTCTGTCAGCTGTTGCACTTGTTGTAAATCATTTGTTAGCTGATTGTTGCCTGCTATTTGTTTATGGGGCTCATATTGAGGCTGCAGGGATGCTTTTTCTTTGTATAATTTTTATGAATCTAAAAGTTGTGGCAGCAGCTTTTAGCCTCTGTTTTCAAATGCCGAACCGGGATTCCTGAGAATAACCGATTTGACAACCAGGAACAACAAAAGCAAGGCACCGGTAAATAATGAAATACGTGCCAGGTAATCGCCATAGCGCACATAAAATGTTATTTCATTATTCAGATGTACTGTTTCTGAAATGGCTGCTTCGGTCCACCATTCAGTGGAATGGAAAACATCGCCGCGCTGGTTAATAAATGCTGAAATTCCTGTGTTTGCGGCACGAGCCACACTTCTTCGTGTTTCTATGGCACGCAGCCTTGAGAAAGAAAAATGCTGCCTGTAACCCGGGGTATTGCGCCACCAGCCATCATTGGTAATTATTACAATTAATTCAGCTCCCTTCCTTATAAATTGAGCAAGATATCCGCCAAATACCGATTCATAACAAATAACCGGTGCAACCTGGGCATTGTCTTTAAGCACAAGGTTTGCAGGCTTCTCCTGTATTCCAAGGCTACCGGTGGTGCCACCCAAATCAAATACCACATCGTTTAGCAGCCAAAGGTACTGCCTCAGAGGCATTTTTTCCACACCAGGAACTAAAATTGACTTATGATAAAACTGGGTGGAGCCATCCTGCCCGATAAAAACTGCTGAATTAAACACATCGTAATGCGTATCATTTGAAACCCTTGAGGTGGAAGATGCACTTTCAGCATCGGGATATATTTTGTGGGTTGATGCCCCTAAAATCAGTTCGGTATTGGGATAATTCAGAATCCAGTCATGTAACTGCCGGTAGAGCATGTTGTACCTTAATTTCTCTACATTCCACTCAGGCCATCGCTCAAACACTGTTTCAGGGCCAATAACCAGTTGCGTATTATCCTTTATTTTAGAATTTGCCAGCTTTTTAAAGGTATTTAGTTTTTCCTGCTCTGCTTCCAGATCATACCGTTCGTTGTATGGATCAATGTTGGGCTGTACAATAACAATATTCATAGGAACTCCCTTTTCTGTAAGGGAAGAATAAATGATCCACGAGAGTGCAATTGGTAAAGCAATTAAAAGGATAAGTGAAACAGCAGGGTAAATTAGCTGCCTGCGGGCAGCGCCTTTTTGGGCCAGATGAAAGATATTGAACAACAATATGTTTGCCGACAGTACCCAAAGTGTGCCACCCAAAGCTCCTGTATATTCATACCACTGAATCATTTTAACATTGTTGGCGAACCCGTTCCCGATATTTAACCAGGGCCACTCAATGTCCCAGTGAAAATGAAAGTATTCAAAAGAAATCCAGAATGCAACAAATGCTATATATGCCAGGGCAGGCCTGAACCGGCGCCTTGTCACGTGGGCCAGCCACAATACCAACGACATTAAAACTGAATTTGCCAAAATAGCCAAAATGGCACCCACCACTGTAGCGTATGCAATCCACCAGGTAGTAATACCATTCCAGATTAGAGCTGCAAGAAAAGCATGCCCCCAAAAAGCAATACTTTTAAAGGTTGTTTTGTTTTCAATGAAATATGCATCGAGCATTAAAAGCGGAAAAAATGCAAAGAATAACATCCATCCGGGAAATCCAAGCCAGGCCAGGCTTAAAAGCAAACCAGTAAAGACAGAGAGCAATAAACGGGTAATTCGGTTCATGATGATAACATATTGACGGCAATTATTTTTCCTCTTTTCCTGCTTTCGCGTTCAAAAACAAAATCAATCTGACCCAGTACCATGCCACCCCACCATGCAAGATTTACTGTAACCGGCTTGCCGGCTTTGTTTTTCACTATTGCCGGTTCTTTTATATAAAAATGAGTATGGCCTCCTATTATTAAATCGGTATGGGATGTTTCAGCAGCTATGTCCATATCGCTTAGTCTGTTGTCGCGATAGTTGTGCCCAAGGTGTGAAAGACAAATCACCAGGTCACATTTTTTTTCATTTTTCAGAAAATTCTCCATTTCTTTGGCAGTGGCAACAGGGTCGTTAAAAACAGTGTTTTCATAATGAGTTTGTGAAACAAGTCCTTCCAATTTTACGCCCAGCCCATAAACACCGATTCGGATGCCTGCTTTTTTAAAGATTTTCCATCGTAGGATTTTACCCTCCAGAATGGTATCCGAGAAATCATAATTCGAACTTATTAATGGGAAATTAGCATGAGGCAAGGCATCATTGATTCCTGACAGTTGATTGTCGAATTCGTGGTTTCCGACCGTGGATGCATCATAACCGGCAGCACTCATCAACTTATAGACAAGTTCTCCTCCAAAAAAATTGAAGTAAGGAGTTCCCTGGAATGCATCTCCTGCATCTAAAAGCAAGGTGTTGGGATTGCGTTCTTTAATATGTTTTGCCATGCCCGAAATTCTTGCCAGCCCTCCTTTTCCGTCATAATCGGTTCCCGTTCCTGAAAAAGGTTCTATATGCGAATGCAAATCATTTGTATGAAGAATTGTTATAACTACAAAATCATCGGCAGCAAATGCACTTAATCCGGTTCCGGCAATAAGTCCTGTTGTTCCCAGGCCTAAATTCTGTATAAATAATCGTCTGTTCATCATTTTACATTCCTTCCTGTTCAATTATTTCCGGCTGTTTTTATTTTATGTATGCTTTAATACTGAAATTATTTATGGGATATTCTTCCATCCAGTTCTACATGTATTTCTTTATTAGGGCCATATTCCCTTTCCAGATAGGATATTATGGCGTCTCTTATTTTCAGGCCCGAATTTATTTTTTCTTTAGGATAAGTCAGCACCTCCATACCATCTCCTCCACTGGCCACATAATCGTTGGTAACCAGCCAGTAATACCTTTCCTGATTTAAAGGTATACCGCCAATGCTTATATCAATAGCCTTGTTGCCTGAAATGGCAAAACGTATGCCACCCACACTTTCTCCGCCATTTGAGGCGAGCCGGTTGAGAAATTCCTGTACCTGTTGTCCTGAGATCAAGAGAAATACCATTTCATTCTCGAATGGCATGAGTTCAAAAATCTTACCAACGGTGATTTCGCCTTTGGGAAAAAAGGTACGTATTCCTCCATAATTAAAAAATGAGATGTCGGGATGAAGATTATTGCCCTGCTGGTTTAAATATCTTGTCCCTTCCTCAAGCAAAAGATCTCCCAGGAAGTTTGTAAGCTTACTCTCAGGCCTGCTTTTTATCATTTCTTCCCCTGAAACAGCAATGATTTGTGAAATGTTTTTTTCAAGTTTCTGTTTATAAGGACTGTACAAAGCTACAAGCTGGCTGTCGACAGGCATCAGTGAATCGGTTACAAAATGATTCTGCCCCTGGGTTGATGTATGAAAATATTGAGAGGTACAGGCAAGTTGAAGAAAAATCCAAGTTATCAACAATGTATGGCTGAAAGATCTTCGCATTTTTAAAAGTCATTAAAGGAACATACAACTATTTTAGCGTTAAGTTTGGTTATTATCCACAAAAAAAGACAAAAAAAGGATATGTTTGAGTCAAAACCGTATTTTAAAATTAATACCTGTGTTCTTTTAACATTAATTTTCGCAGGTGTTTTATGCACATTGATGACTCAGGCACAAAGTGTTGAAGTGGTAGCAGAAAAAGGAGAGGGCATTTATCGGCTGCTCACGCGAAATGGACTGCCGGCTGCACAATATATGAATTCCTTTATTGAATTGAATAAAGACAGGCTGGGAAGGAACAATACTCTTTATGAAGGAAGAAAATACAGACTTCCTGACAGCTCTGGTGCAAGTATTGCTCAACAGACTGTCAGTGCCGGAACCGCGGGTATTTCCTCGGCAAGAAAGACTGTGAGGCATGAAATTTTTGGAAAAGAATATGCCGATGTTGAGATAATTGATGAAAGGCTGAAAGGGGCAGTGTATTACCTGGTGGCAGGGCATGGCGGACCCGACCCCGGTGCAGTTGGCCATTATAACAACTGGCAGCTATGCGAAGATGAATATGCGTACGATGTAACACTGAGGCTTGCACGAAATCTTATACAACATGGTGCAACCGTTTATATGATCATCAGGGATCCGAAAGATGGCATACGGAATGACAGTTATTTAAAACCTGATAAAGACGAGGTGTGCTATCCCAATGAAAAGATTCCGATAAACCAGTTGCGAAGGCTTAAACAACGTACAGATGCTGTGAATGAACTGTATAAAAAACATAAGGGAAGCTTTCAGCGCATGGTTGTTATTCATATCGATTCAAGGAGCCGCGGTCAAAACATAGATGTGTTTTTTTATCACGATAAGGAAAGCCGGACGGGTCAGAAAACAGCCACAATCCTTCAAAAAACTTTTGAGCGTAAATACCATCAGCACCAGCCCGGCAGAGGATATAAAGGTACTGTATCCGACAGGAACCTGTATGTGGTCCGCAACAGTTATCCTGTGGCAGTATATATAGAGCTGGGAAATATTAATCATACCCGCGATCAGCAACGTTTTATTATCCCGGGAAACCGGCAGGCCCTGGCTAACTGGTTGTATGAAGGATTGTCAGAAGATTTTTCTGTCAATAAATAATATGGAAGTGTGATTTAAAAAAATCTGGCGCAACAATCTTCTGTTGTCAAAGGTTCTTATTTATTGCTGTTTTTTTTAAAATCATTTTGTTTATTAAAAAGCCAATGCTATATTTGAAACGCAATACGTTCTGTATTGCTTGTGTGTTCGGGGGTTAACGTTAATTAAGGGGCAGCTGCTGAGTTGCCCCTTAATGTTAACAGGCATCTATGTTGTCGGAAATTTTGCCTTAATATTTCTGGGGTACAGTTTGATTTAACGGCATTTATTCCATAAACCGGAAGGTTCAGAAAAAGTATTTTCTTTGTGGGAGGTAATTACCAGTAAAGCAGACGATGATAATTATCAGTTAACTATGCGACAGAAACAAGGCAGCAATCAGAACATTTTATTCTTAATAGCATGAATGTTAAAGTTTCTGACCTGAATTTCTTACCGATGATTCTCTGATAATTAATTCAGTAGGCAATACTATTTTCTTGAAAGGATGAGGTTCGTCCTTTAGCTTAATTTCTGCAATAAGCAGTTCGGCAGCTTTCTGGCCCATCTCAAAGCCCGGCTGTCGGATGGTACTGATGGAAGGGGTTACCACTTCTGAAAAAGGTTCGTTGCTAAAACCTACAACCAAAACATCTTCAGGTACATTAAAACCGTTTTCCCGCAAATTGATAATGGCACTCAGGGCAGTCATGTCATTGGCGCAAAAAATTGCATCCGGCATCTGATCGTTTCGCAAAAGTTTCCCGATGGCACGGGTTCCGTCGGCACGGGTAAGGCTGTTGTGAATGAGCATGTTTTCATCGATTGGCAAACCTGCATTATGCATGGCTGCTTTATATCCCGAAAGCCTGTCCTGGTAAATTTTCAGGTTTAACGGGCCTCCAATATGGGCAATGTGTTTTCCGCCCTGCTCAATCAGGTGTTCTGTAGCCATTAATCCTCCCCGGTAGTCGTCTACAACAATTTTGTTTGCAGGAATCTCATCTACAATACGATCGAAAAATACCAGCGGGACATTTCTTTTTGAAAAAAGATTAAGATGCTCAAATGTTTTTGTTTGCATGCCAATAGAAATGATTACACCATCCACACGATTTGAGAAAAAAGTCTGCGCAATTTTGGTTTCTTTTTCAAAATTATCGTTCGATTGAGAAATGGTAACCGTGAAACCATTTTGGTAGGCTATGTCTTCTATGCCACTGATAACTGAAGAAAAAAAGTGCCGGTTTATGAGGGGAAGGATTACGCCTAT
>OBJA01002214.1_pt1 | contig 11618 bp, 7 predicted proteins | sample 1519751 | NCBI WGS metagenome assembly OBJA01 (sample SAMEA3881238, study PRJEB22517) | soil metagenome | biome: lake sediment; feature: soda lake sediment; material: sediment, water from around vicinity | place: India | collected 2013-12-23 | depth 3 m
CTGGCTTCGCTCGGCGGAGAGACTTCAGGCATTACGCTGGCACTGATGGAAATCGGCCGCTTTATCAGCACCTACTTCTTTGTTTTGCTGGGCATCGCAGCGGCCGTTGTACTGGCGGCGGTGGTGCTTCGCCAAACAAGCCGCGGCAGAGAGCTGCTCGATGCCGTCAAGCTGGCAACGCCTGTGCGTAAGGGTATCGTCAAGGATATGGCGAGTGTGCGGTTTGCGCGTAATCTTGCGATGCTGCTGCGCAGCGGCATTGGTCTTGCACAAAGTGTACGCATGGCGGGCACGGTTATATCGAATATGAAAATCAGATCATTGATCGTCAAGGCCGCGGAAAAAATTGAGCATGGCGAAACACTCAAAGCCGCACTTTTATCGCTGGGGCTTTTTCCCGGATTGCTGCTGCGCATACTGGCTGTGGCAGAGAGCACCGGCCATACAGATACGATGTTAGATAAGGCTGCGGATGTGATGGAGGAGGAGCTTGACCAGAAGCTTGGCAAGCTGACCACGGTTTTGGAACCGGCGCTGATTATCGTCCTGTCTCTCATCATCGGTATTGTACTGATTTCGGTCATTCTGCCTGTTGTGCGCATCATGAACGCGGCGGGTTGAGGTTATGAAGAAAATCAATCTGTACTTTTTATCATCCATCATCGCCGTATTGATTATGGCCGTCGTTGTTGTCATCATCTTCTTTGGTGTGGACGATTATTCGAAAAGCTACAGCGAAAAAAGCATCAATGAAATCAGAGTCACAGTGCTGGGATACGTGTCGCAATGCTATGCGCTTGAAGGCGAATACCCGCCTGATCTGGCTTATCTGGAACAAAATTATGGGCTTTTGCTCGACAGAGATAAATACATCTATCATTACGAATTATTTGCTGCGAATATTTTTCCGGACGTTAAGGTTTTCGCCAAACAAAAGGCAGGTGGGGTGGCATGAGAAACAAGGCTTTTGCGATCGAATCGATTGCTGTGCTGCTGCTGCTGGTTATCTTTGCGGTTACAGTCTTCATTGTTGTGGGCGCGGGCGCGGGCACATTTGACACCATCATCAACGAGAAAAAAAGCACCGAAACGGCGCGGGTAGCCTGCTCATACATCAATATGAAAATACGCCAGAATGACGCTGCTGCGATGATTGATGTCGTGCAGACCGATTTTGGCAATGCATTGCGTATTGAAATGGAGGGTGCCGACCTATACACGTACATTTTCTATTCGGACGGTATGCTGTACGAATGCGTGACCAAAAAGGATACGCAGCCCAAGGTGGAGGCTGCCAACGCGATATCAAGGCTTTTGGGCTTTGACATTCGCCGCGAAAACAACAGTTTTCATTTGTCGTTTATCAGCGACAGCGGCGGACAGACGCAGACGGTAACGGCTGTGGTGGGGCAGAGGACATGAGAAACAAAAAAGGATTCACACTGGCCGAGGTCATCATATCCATTGCCGCGCTGGGCATCATCTGCGCCGTGCTGCTGCGTTTGTTTGTGATGGCGGGCAGCACAAACAGGCAGGCGGGAAATGTGCAAGCTGCGCAGGTTCACATGATATCCAGCATCGAGACGGTGCTGAGTGCCGGCACGCTCGGTGACGGCCTGCGTGCGCTCGACATGACGGTTATGGGCGATGATAAAAACGGCGTGGGGACGGCTGAGCGCGACGGTTTGATAATCAGGCTGCAGTATGATGAAAAGCAAGGCGGCTATCCCGGCACGCTTTACGACATATCGGTGAAGGTGCTGAACGATGATGAGGTGCTGGCGGCACTCGAAACGAAAAAATACGATAAGGAGCGAAGCGATGATTAGAAAAATCATGTCTTCTCAAAAGGGTGCTTCATCGATATTCGTCGTTTTGCTGCTTGTGGTGCTGATGGTGTTTGGCATCGCGGCTTTAACGGTTGCGTTGTCCAATATGCGGCTTGGGCAGAAGGTATCCGACTGGAACAGCACCTATTATTATGTGGAGGGCCTCGGGTGGGAGCGCTTTGCGCAAATCGACAAAGCGGTGCACGCCGCATACGAGAAGGCTGATGAGGATATTGTGCGCGCGGTTATAAGTGATATCTCAGCGCTCGCATTTGAAACGGCAATCGAGGCGCAAGACGGCATCGTCACGATAGCGTTTGAGACATTTGACCAAAGCAGTTCAATCGGCATAAGCGCAATACTTGAGCTTGACACGAATGATAAGAGCAGCCTGCGCGCCGTTCAATGGAGAGAAATACAATAACAGGTGAAGAAGATCATCATATTGCTGCTTGTTGTGTGTGGGGGCCTCGTGCAAACAAGCTGCTCATCAAGCAGCGGCAGCAAGATTGAGAATACAAAGCCCGATACAAGCAAAGCACCGCAAGAGAGTACTGTGGATATCACGGTGGATATCGATGCTTTGTTTGAAGCCATGCTGCCGGGGCCCGTGCTGCCTTTGGATATCATTCCCGACGAGCCGATCTGCACCGATTACACAAGCCAAGGGCTGCTGCGTATCTGCTACGTCAACGAATCAGACGCGCTGCTTAAGCTGCAGGTGCTAAAGGGCGATAACAGCATTGCGTATAATTTGAAAGGTGATGGCAGCCTTGAGGATTTTTCGCTGCAATATGGTGATGGCGAATACACGGCGCGCATCATGCAGAATATTGACGGCGACAGATATTTCGCAGCCGAATCCAAAACGTTTTCGGTGACGATTGATGACGAAAACGCGGTTTATTTGAACGCCATACAAAACGTGAACTGGGATTACGATAAAGAGGCCATAAGAGCGGTGCGGCTGATCGTGTCCGATGCGCTCACGGGCCAATCGCAGGATCTGTATTTTTCGTGTACCGAAGATCTGTATCAATACATCATCCAAAACATCAAATACGATCACAACAAGATATACAGCCTCTCGTTTGATTATCTGCCCGACATCGATCAAACATTTGCGGATAAAACGGGCATTTGCTACGATTATGCTTCACTGTTTGCCGCGATGCTGCGCAGCATACGCATTCCGGCCAAGCTTGTCAAGGGCTATGCCAGCGACAGCCCGGATGAATACCATGCTTGGAACGAGGTGTATGTGGCGGGACGATGGATTGTGATTGATACGACAAAGGATGCGGGAAAAAGCGCGCCGATGCAGAAAAACAGCGCGGATTATATCAAAGTGTATGAGTATTGAAGGATTTTGCCACCATTTATACTGATTTTAAGAGAATTAATAACAATTTCGTTGAAAAAAATAGAAATATATATTGACATTTTATCATCTGTTTTTGTATACTGTAACAGAAAACTGAATACGCGTGATTATAATATCATTTACACCTTATCTACACTAACATTTGGTGAAAAGCAAACCCGTGCGAAAGCCGGGGACGCAAAGCAGGAAGTCTAAAGCGCAGATGCGCTATGATGGTTCAGCCGCCTCAAGCTTGAGCGCGGTTTTTTTTACTGGAAGACGTATCTGTATAGGCAGATGCTGAAGATAAGGCAAATGAATTATAATTTCAGTGAAAAGCAAACCCGTGCGAAAGCCGGGGACGCAAAGCTTAGAAGTCTAAAGCGATGATTCGCTATGATCGTTCAGCCGCCTCAAACATGAGCGCGGTTTTTGTTTTATAGAGGCATACACGGGACAGAAAACATAGAGGCACGGCGCATGTGCGCCAAGTACGAAAGGAGCATACAAATGAAGGTTAAGAAGATTTTGTCGGTATTATTGGCGGTGATGCTGCTGTTTGGTATTTTTGGAACAGTGGCTTTTGCGCACAGTGGAAACAAAGCAACGCATTCGCATAGCGTAATAAACTCAGGCAACCAAGAGAAGAGTGACAGGATCATTATTGACTCTGCAGACCCGAGCAAGGGCCTTATACACCAAGCAGAGAATGATAGTGTACTAAACTCCGGTGATATTTGGAATTTTACGGCTGTACCACAGCTTGGATACGATTTTAGCCATTGGACATTTCCACAGAAAAACAACTCAAACAGATTAAGTTCAGCAAATACCTACGGAACCAATGGTGAAAAAATTCGCGTTACTTATAGTTCAAGCAATCAACACTGGTATGCAACTGCACATTTTATTGAAAAGCCCGTGACCGAAATCAACATCACATTCAATTTCGGTACACAGAGCACGCAATCAAGCGTTACCGAGACCTATACTGTAGGAGATCCAATCACCGCGCCTGTGCCTGACGCTGACAAGATAACAGAAGGCTGGGAATTCAACAATACTTGGAGCCCTGATCTTCCGTCATCCGCCAAAGCGGATATGAACGGGAAGACCTATAAGGCGCAGTATAGCGCAATCCAATACGACATCACTTATAATTTGGACGGCGGCACGAATCACGTTAACAATCCATCCAAATACACGGTGCAGTCCGGCTTCTCGCTGAACCACCCAACGAAGACAGGTTACACATTTACGGGTTGGTCAAGTGGTGATTTTGATGGACAGAAGATGACCGTTTCAGTGTCAGCAGGCTCTACTGGACCGAAAGAATACACCGCACACTGGACGCCGATTACGTATTCTATAAAGTATAATAAAAATAGCAGCTCCGCAATCGGCACAATGGAGAACAGTAGTCATACATACGGAGACCTTCCTCAAAAGCTGTCTGAAAATCAGTTCACAAGAAGTGACCATAAATTCATTGGCTGGGCAACTGACAATAAAACCACTTCCACGGTTGTATACGCTGATCAGGCAGAAATCAATTCCGATCTTGAGAACACACAGGGGGCGGTATATAACCTGTACGCGAAGTGGGCGCAAACCCGCAGTGTCACTTATTATCCAAACGGCGCAACATCGGGTACCGTTCCATCCGATCTCAACGGCTACATAAACGGTGAAACCGTAACTGTGCTGGATAACACTGGGAACCTGCAAAGGTCATCCTACGTATTTGCAGGTTGGAACACGAATCAGAATGGTAGTGGCACAACGTATACACCGGGCGATACATTCTCAATGGGAAATAGCAATGTACGATTGTATGCAAAGTGGGTATCTGCAACAAAAACATATGACCATATCGATGTGCGTTTCGCTGGGCAATTAACCATCGACAGTCAAATTAACGGTGTGAGTGAGGATGGTTATCCCAAAACTATAAACGTGACTGTCTCAAATGTATCAGGCAGCTTTGTTGCAGGCGGAAACACGACTAATCTGCCGCTTGGTCGGTTTACGTATGACGCAGCGAACAAAGAGTGGCGCGCCACGAACATCTCTCGCTTCGTATGGCCGAGTTCTGTCACGATCAACGCAACGCTGACCGATAGCGACGGCAAGACATATCCGTTTAACTACACCTTTACTGGAAGCGAGATTGCACGTGCCAATGCCAATTGTCATGATCAGTCCGGATTCGACTTTGATCTGTCTGGAGAGTCGATTAGCAAGACTATCACGCATGACGTCACATTCAAGACATCAGAAGGCGGCAAGATTAACGGCGGCACGGATGACGTCAAGTGGACGGGTGTGCTGGATGGAACAGATTTTGATACCATACTTCCAACCCTTGAACCGGATTCTGGTTATGCATTTGCGGGTTGGAGCCCTTCGTTACCAGCTTCAGGAAAAGTAAAGGGGGACGGCATATATACGGCGACATTTGAGCAGGTTGTCGTTACCGGCATCACGCTCACGGGCTATGAAGACGTTTACGACGGTGATGCTCACAGCATCGGTGTATCCGGCCAGCAGGCGGGTGACACCGTTACGTTTAGCACGAACGGCGTGGCCTACAGTGCTGATAATCCCGAATTTACTAATGTCGGCGAATATACAGTGTATGTCAAGGTTGAAAGAGACGATGCATTACCGTTTGTAGGCTCGGCTACGGTCAAAATCACACCGGCAGCGCTAACAGTCACGGCAGATGATTTCACGATCACGTATCTTGATCCGGCACCTGCTTATACGGCAGAGATTGCGGGATTTGTAGATGGTGAGGATGAAGATGTTCTTGAAGGAACGCTGGCGTTTGCTTGTGATTATGAGCAGGGCAATGCGGCAGGTGAATATGATATTACGCCAAGCGGCCTAACGGCCGATAACTACAATATTAGCTTTGTAGACGGCAAATTGACAGTGAACAAGCTGTTCCTGACGGTTAAGTTTGAAGATTGGAATGGCGATGAGATTAATACACAGTCGATTGAATACGGCAGCAGCGCAGCAGCACCCGTCGATCCGACGCGCGGCGCGGGCTGGTACTTCATCGGCTGGAGCAGTGAAGGCGGCTTGCCAGTGGATGCCGCGACGATTAACTCAACAGAAGTGTTTGAGAGCATCACGTATATCGCGCAGTATGAATACCGCTTTGTCGTGCGCCCGAACGCCAGCATGGTGAACGGCAAAATCAAAGTCACGTATGGCGATCAGGTTGTGATACTGGACGCGAATGAGCCGCACACGTTTACAGCAGTCGATGGCGTAAATGATGTATGGTTCCAGGGAGAACCGAATAACGGTTACCGCTTCTTAAGATGGAATAGCGCGGCATATAGCGGATATGTTGATGATAACGGCAAAAGATCGAAAAACATCTACTCGTCAACACTGTTTACGCCACATGTGATATTTGAAGCGATAACATATGATATCAAGTACAATCTAAACGGCGGCAAGAATCATCCGGACAACCCTTTAACCTACACGGTTGAGGATGCGATTACGCTCGAAGATGCAACGCGGACTGGATACACGTTTAATGGCTGGACGCCGTCGAGCAGCATACCGCTTGGCTCCACAGGCCTCAAAACGTTCACTGCGCAGTGGAACGCCAACAACTACACCGTCACCTACTATGGCGGAGAAGGCACAACGGGCGAAACGGACCAAAGCACACATACCTATGGCTCGTTCCAGCGGCTGACGGCCAACGGCTTCGCGAAGAAGGGCTATACGTTCGCTGGCTGGGCAACAAGCGAAGGCGGCTCGCTGCGGTACATCAACACGCAGCCGGTGCGCAACCTGACATCGCAACCAGGCGGCATTGTGAATCTCTATGCCGTATGGCTGCCCAAGGCCTATATCGTGAATTACAACCGCAACGGCGGCAGCGGCACATTGATGATCCCGACAGCGCATGTGTATGATGTAGAGAGAAACCTAAGACCAAACACGTACACCAAGGTTGGCTACACATTTGTTGGCTGGGCAGAAACAGCCGACGGTGAGCTCAAGTACGGCGATGGCGTACCCGTTTCTAACCTGACAGCCGATTACGAGTTCGTCACACTCTACGCCGTATGGGTCATCAACGAGTATGACGTAACGTTTGTCGATCATGACGGCACAGAGCTCAAAGTCCAGACAGTGGAGCACGGCAGTGGCGCAACAGCACCGGAGGCTCCTAACAACAAGGTTGGCTACCACTTCATCGGCTGGGATAAGGAATTTGATGAAGTGATAGATCACATGACGGTGACGGCATTGTACGCCATCAACGAGTATGACGTAACGTTCGTCGATCATGACGGCACAGAACTCAAAGTCCAGACGGTTGAACACGGCAGCGGCGCAACAGCTCCGGCTGCTCCGAACAACAAGATTGGTTATCACTTCACCGGTTGGGACAAGGCTTTTGATGAAGTGACTGGCAATATGACAGTGACAGCGCTGTATGCCATCAATGTCTACACAGTGACGTTTGTGGATCATAACGGCACAGTGCTCAAAACACAGCAGGTTGAGCATGGCAGCGCGGCGACCGCTCCCGAAGGTCCGGGAAGAACAGGCTACACGTTTACTGGCTGGAACGTCGCGTTTAATCCGGTGACGGGCGATTTGACAGTGACGGCACAGTATGTGATCAACACATATGCGGCAACGTTCGTATCCAACGGCGGCACCGATGTACCCGCGCAGACAGTGACCTACAACGCGCTGGTGAGTGAGCCGGCAGACCCGACAAGGGTTGGATATGCGTTCAGCGGCTGGTTTGTTGACAGTGCCTTGACAACTGAGTGGAATTTTGCGCTCAACGCAATGCCCGCAAACGATATCACGCTGTACGCGGCGTGGACGCCCAATGCTTACACAGTGCGGTTTGAGAACTTTGACGGATCGCTGATCGCAAGAAGAGTTGTGCTGTTTAACGGCGCGGCCACAGCACCCGCAGATCCGCAGCGCGAAGGCTATACATTCATTGGCTGGGACAGCGAGTTCAACAGGATCACGCGCAATATCACGGTGACGGCAATGTTTAGGATCAACACCTTTACCGTGCGGTTCGTGGATCATGACGGTACGCTGATCGATGAGCAGATTGTTGACTGGAACACGGGCGCAACAGCGCCGACAGACCCGCAGAGAGACGGCTTTACGTTTACCGGCTGGGATGCAGCGTTTGGCGCAGTGACAGCTGATCTGACGGTGACTGCGCAGTACGATGCTGTGGCAGTGATCGCTCCGGAGCCGATACCGGAAAGCCCGGATACAATCATCGATGACGAGCCGGTTCCCGAAGCAGGCCCGGTGAATGATTGGCTGTGGTGGCTGCTGCTGATTCCGGGCATCGGGCTGCTGATCTGGCTGCTGTTTGCATGGCTGCTCTCAGTGGTGCCGATTGCAGAATCGGTATCGAGCAACGGTGACGGCACATACACCGTGCAGTGGGGCTATGAGAACAGGAAGCTCGGCAAGTACACAGCTGATGAAGACAAATCGGTTCTCTCGGCTCTGGTCGGCAAAATCATGAGCACTGCGAAGCCTCCGGTCGAGTTCGAAAAGGGCAGACAGGAAAATGTGTTCACATCTGTTGTGAATGACGGTGCCAAAGTGCAGTGGAAGATTGGCAGCCGCAAAGCGAAGGTCGATCTTACGAAGGAAAAATAATAAGAGTATAACCCGAAGAGCCGGTCGCTGATGATCGGCTCTTTTCTTTATTGCGTAATAAGCAACGCGAAAATTCGAATTATTCGTTAACAGATCGCACATGGTGTGTTATCATGTGAGCATAGTATCATTCATGTTATAAGGAGGGATTCATATTGACTGGTGAGCAAATACAAATACTGATTGCGATGGGTGCTTACATGGTTCTGATGATCGTCATCGGAGCGATTTATGCCAAGCGCAACAAGAACTCTGAGGATTATCTGCTGGGAGGCAGAAAGCTTGGGCCATGGGTCGGGGCGCTTTCGGCAGAGGCATCGGATATGTCGAGCTGGCTGCTGATGGGTCTGCCGGGGCTTGCATATCTGACAGGTATCGGCGAGGTGTTTTGGACAGCCGTGGGTCTTGCTGCAGGCACATACCTAAATTGGTTGTTCGTGGCCAAGAGGCTGCGCAAATACACCAAGGTAGCGGGCAATGCCATCACGCTTCCCGACTACTTCTCAAACAGATTCAAAGACAAGCAAAAGGTTTTGATGAGCCTGTCCGCTGTGCTGATACTGCTGTTCTTTGTGATCTATCTGGCATCGGGGTTTGCGGCCATGGGCAAGCTTTTCCACTCGCTGTTTGGCCTTGATTACACATTGATGATGGTGATTGGCGCTGTGGTTATCATCGCCTATTCGGTGATCGGCGGATTTCTTGCCGTCTGCACGACCGACCTGATTCAGGGTATATTGATGTTCTTTGCATTGCTTGGTATTGTGGCTTTATCTTATATCACACTGGCCGGTGAAGGCCTTGCGGCCAGCGTATCCGGCATCAATGGTTTCCTGAATATTTGGGGTGTCAACGATGCTGCAACCAATACATTTACTTCGTTTTCTGCGCTCGAGATCATATCCATACTTGCATGGGGCCTTGGTTATTTTGGTATGCCGCATATACTGCTGCGTTTTATGGCGTTACGCAAAACAAGTCAGGTTAAAAAATCACGCCGCATCGCTACCGTCTGGGTGGTCATCGCTCTTGGCGCAGCCATCATGATCGGTCTTCTCGGACGTGCACTGCTAAATGGAACGCTCATGAACGGCACGCATGAAACAGTCTTCTCGGCGCTGGCAACAGGGCTGTTGCCTGCATTGCTTGCAGGCGTGTTGGTCTCCGGTATACTCGCATCCACAATGAGCACCTCGGACAGCCAGCTGTTAACCGTTGCATCAGCGATATCCAAGAACTTCTTCCAAGGCATCATCAAAAAGAACGCATCTGACAAACAGATACTGATTGTATCAAAAGTGACCGTTATCGTTGCGGCACTGATTGGCATACTGTTCGCGCTTGATGAAAACAGCTCGGTGTTCGGCATTGTATCGTACGCTTGGGCGGGCTTTGGTGCCACGTTCGGGCCGCTTGTGCTGCTCTCGCTGTTCTGGAAACGGATGAACAAATGGGGCGCGCTTGCAGGTATGCTCTCGGGCGCGGCGACTGTCATCGTGTGGAAAGAAGTGCTTAAAACGTTGGGTGGGGTGTTTGGCATCTATGAGCTGCTGCCCGGCTTTATTGTGGCAACCGTGTCCATCATACTGATCAGCCTGATCACGAACCCACCTTCACAGGAAATTGTGGCCGAATTTGAGTCTGTCAAAACGGCGGATGTTGACGAATAGGACATAAATATGGCTACAGCAATGGCCGGAGGCATCAAGCGCTTCCGGCCTTTTTGCATCAATGTTCGGCATTTGATGCGGTATAGTGGCTTTTATCGTCAGTTATATAGCTATAAGCCGCAGTAAAATGTGATAAGGTACTGTCGATTATCATCAATGTTCGCATTATCATCTGGGCTGATATAGAAACCGCCAGCATTTCTGCCGGCGGTTTCTGTTGAGCATATGCAATTCCTGATTATTGGACGTATTGGGGCATGCATCTCGCTTTGCAAAGATCATTCAACATCCTGAAGCGCATCGTAGCCCTCTTCGCCTGTCCGTACCTTGATGACGTTTTCGACATCGTAGACGAATATCTTGCCATCGCCGATGTGGCCCGTGTAGAGCACTTTCTTTGCTGCCTCTATAACTGTGAGCACAGGCACCTTGGAAACGACAATCTCAACCTGAACCTTGGGAAGCAGACTGATTTCATGAATCACGCCACGGTAGAATTCAGGCTTGCCTTTCTGTGCGCCGCAGCCCATTACGTTTGTGACGGTCATACCGGTGATGCCGATTTTGAGCATCGCATCTTTAAGCGCTTCAAACCGTTCGGGCTTGAGCAGTATCTCGATTTTGGTCATCTTAACATCCGATGCTGTGATTTTGCCTTTGGTTGACTTGATCTGAACAGGAACGGCGTCATCCATCGGCACATCGCCTGTGGGAACATAAGCCTCATCGTCCGCAGCATCCGTGACTGCCGGCATAAAGTCGGCATAAGCACTGCACAAGCCGTGCTCGCAGATATCAAGACCGCTGAGCTCATTGGCTCTGCTGACACGCAGACCGATGGTCTTCTTGATCAGAATGAACACGATGGCCATCGCGACAGCCGTCCATGCAGCCGTTGAGAATACGCCAAGCGCCTGCACGCCGACAAACTCGATACGGCTCATACCCGTATCCGCAACCACTGCGCCTGTTGCAAACACAGCCGTCAGTATGGTGCCCAGCGCACCGCTGATACCATGAACGCCGACCGCGCCAACGGGATTGTCAACCTTGAGATCTTTGTCGATA
>OBJA01002215.1_pt1 | contig 11611 bp, 9 predicted proteins | sample 1519751 | NCBI WGS metagenome assembly OBJA01 (sample SAMEA3881238, study PRJEB22517) | soil metagenome | biome: lake sediment; feature: soda lake sediment; material: sediment, water from around vicinity | place: India | collected 2013-12-23 | depth 3 m
CACGATTGATGAATTGGAAAGGTGTCTCTCCCACAAGCGCATGAAACAGCCTGTTGAAGTGATACCTGGAGAAGCTGGCTGCCTCCGCCAGTTCATCCAGGCTCAACTGCCGCCACAGGTTCTTTTCGATATAATCAAAAGTGCGGTTGATCCGTGACTGATATTCCTTCACTGTAGTACTGTTCATATAATCAGTTTATTTCGTTTTGATAAATCACCTGACTATAACTCTGATTCGGATGACATACTGCAAAAATGAGAAAAACATTTTTATAAACGATCCGCCAAAAAAAGACCTGATTACTGTATTTGGGTTTCCGTCACTTTTAAACTCTGCCATGTCTCGTCTGAGGACGAGACTATGGCGGGTTTGCGTTTTTACCAAGCCATTACGGAAACCCGACCGTGTCTCTGCATTTGACGAGACCGTCTCGCCGAAGGCTTCAACAATTAAACAACTAAACAGTTAAACGATTCACCGTTTCTCAATATATTTGCCCCGAAAGCAATCAAATAAAACCATATGAAAAAGATTCTCCTCGTTACAGCATTTCTCATTGCAGGAGTCGAAGCTTTAACCCAGATAAACATGACAGACTCCATTGTACAGGCTGTAACTTACTGGGATATCGGAGCAAAACATTATTATAATGTGCGTATTGAAGATATCGAAACAGAAAATTCAGATACAACCTCCTACGCAATAACAGATTTTGACGTAGAATTGAGTGTGCTGAATATGACGGAGGATTCATACTACATATTATGGACATACAGCAACCTCCGGACAAACAGCACCGACACCATGATTCAGGAGATGATAAAAATGAATGAAAATATCAGGGTTATATACAGAACAAATGAGTATGGGCTTTTCATGGAGGTGTTGAACTGGAAAGAGGTCAGAGATTCAGTGGTAAAAATGGGAGATGCTTTGCGAAATAAGCTCAGTACGACACCAGAGGTTGAACAAACGATCAGTAACATTATTGCTTCCTTTTCCTCTAAGGAGGCTATTGAATCCGCCTCAATAAAAGACATCAGGCAGTTCCATCTGTTTTATGGTTCTGTATATCCAATTAATCATAGCTATACGGGGAAACTTGAAATTCCGAATATCTACGGCCACGGGAATATAATGTCTGATTATACCGTATCCGTAACGGAGTTAGATGAGAATGATGGCAACTACACTCTGAGATTTGTTCAGGAAGCTGATAAAAAGCAACTCAATGAAGCTGTGTTCAACTATCTTCTTAGTTTGGCTGAGTCAATGAGGGTCGAGCCTCCGACACGTGAAGAAGTAGGGGAAATGTCAAAAGTAACAGAGGTTATTTCTACCTTTTCTGAAACCGGCTGGTTGACATTCAGCATCCAGACCCAAACTATCACTTCCGGTGATACCAGCAGGATAGAGAAACAGACTATCAGTAAGCGACAGTGAGTACGGTTTGCGGGGTTTAAGTCGCTGGTAGGAGGTTGTGTCAGTACTCTTCGAACCTCATCACATATCTGAATCCGAGTGTTGAATGGGTTTTGTCCGGAGCTACGAAACGCTTTGCCTGCATACCGGTGATGTTTTTGCCGTAAAGCGAGAAGTAGCGGCGATCGAACCAGTTGGCACCTCTTACAAGATGTCCGTTGGTGTCGTTCAGGCCATTGTAGTATTGTTCCAGCTGTGCCAGCAGTACCATTTCGGGGTCAGTGAAGCTGCTTAGCATTTCCTGACGAAGGGTGAACACCGGCAACCACTGTTCATTGTATGTGTCCTTAAGCCACTCTGATGCATTGCTGCCCATGCCATAAATGTCGTTGGGATCGGGAAGGAAGATCGGACTCTTTCTGTTACCCTTCTTGCCGGTCTTGTCTGCTATTCCTGTTTGATGAGTATAGTAGAATTCGTCGGCATTTCGAAAAGTTCTGGTTCGCGATGGCCCCTCAAGTGCTTCGGTAAGCAGATTTGGGCGATGATGTATTTCCCAGAGAGTCCGGTCGGTGCTGTCTATCCGTTCTATACGGTCATCGGAAAGTTGAAGGCTGGTGATCCATGACTGGTCAGCCAGCTCCTGGTAATGCCTTGGGTAGAGCTCCGGCTTCCCATCTACAGAGCCTGCCGTTGCCACCATATCCCATTCAGCCTCCGTAGGCAGGTCACAAACAACCTTCAACCTGATCCCCCTCCTGTCAAGTTCCTGCTGCACCATCCGTGTTTTCCAGTCGAGATATGCCAGTGCCTGCCAGTAATTCACCCCCACAACCGGATAATTATCATATACATAATGCCAGAAATAGTTCCTGGTAAATGGCTCCATGCTTGCCACCGGAAAATCACGGATCCAGGCCGATGTATCAGGGTAGATTGCCAATGTGTTATCAGGTGTGGAAAGCGTCTGTGAACGATACACCAGAATTTTGGAATTGATCTCCTTTCTTCTGTAATATCTTTCTTCCTCCGGAAGGTACATGACTTCCAGGATACTGTCTATCTCTTCCATATTCCATGATATCTTTGGCGCATAATCCAGCAGAAGCATGCGGATCTCGTTGCCATCAGCATCTGTCCGTTTCTCTATCCGGCCATACTGGCTCATGCCTGCTTCAAAGAGAATTGTTCGGGCAATGGAGTCTTTTACATAGTTTACAAATTCCCTGTATTCAGCATTGGAGACCTGATACTTTCTGAAATAGAACGGCTTGAGGAAAGGCTCAGGCAACAGGTCAGCCTCTGCCTCAAGGTAGAGATGCGTCTGGCCGGGAACAGAGGTTATGCGGGACGTGTCAAGATAAAACCGCAAGGCGTATGGTATAGGAACCTGATGGGTTTGCCTGTTGTAACGGTCCGTTAGCCTGCGATAACGCCCTAATTCCTTCCGTGATCTTTTATTCTTTGTAATGAATCCTTTATCAGGTTTCTGAAAGCACTCCAACGGATCAAAATAGACAAAATCGGGCAACTTAAAAGGAGCCATTACCTCCTTTTCTATTCTGGAACGGATCTCTGAGGTATCGTACCATAAAACACCCCTGCCGGTGTTATTATCTCTTTCAACAACAGTTCTGAAATGGTTGTTGTGCAGGAAATATCCAATAGAGTCATTCACCACCGATGGCACCGGATGGGGCGACATTTCCGGTGTTTTGGCCCAAGCCCGCAAATGAACCGGTGCTGCTTCAATCACCTGAGATTGCAACGTAAAATTGATGAGCAACAACAACAGGGTGCAAAAGATTGCACCCGTTTTTCTGGTTAGGTTTGTTTTCATTGTGAATTATTTTGGTGCTACTAATTTAACCCAAAACACACAAACTGAAACATCAATCACCCAAATGATACCTGACAAGCCTCTTTTCGTAATAGTTACGACTGTTGTAATACTCGTTGGCGAAAGTCCAGGTTGAAAGTATCTCTCCAACACCAAAGCCGAAATACCTGTTCAAATCCAAATGGCAGATTTCATTCCCCGGGGCGATGTATGAGTAATACATGGTAAGATAACCTTTTGCATTAATAGCATTGAAAGTACCTGCCGGGACAGTGATGGTCTTGCCCGGATCCTCCATCAAAGTATAAAGGTAAAACAGTGTATCGGGGGGCGTCATGTAACTTACAATCTGATTTAGTGTATCTGTAAAATTGGTTTGGGAGAAGATAACGTTACCATTCAGGTCGACAAGGCACTTCGCCGAGTCACGGTAATACCCCAGCGTTTTCATTTGGCTGCCTGACATCTCTGTACCCTCAAAAACATAATAGAGCAGATTGTTGATCATTGTATCGCGGGTAATCACAACACTATCAACATAGGAAGTAAGGGTTTCATTACCCAGGGAATCGATTTTGTAATGCTCGTAAACCCAGAAATTTCCGACCTTCAGATTAAGGTAGTCTGATTTTAGCTGAGGCTTGGAGTCATCATTGTCATCTTTCTTGCATGACACGGCAAATAACAAAGGAAGAATAACACAAACAATCATCAGTTTTTTCATTGCATTTTGATTTGGTTTGACATAAAAATGGAGGAATAATAATGCAATGGTAGATATGCGTCATACAAATTTATTTGTAATGCGTCATTAACGAAAGTATTTTTGGTTTATTGCAGTTTAAACCCGCCATGTCCTCCTGCCACCAGTTTAAACCCCGCCATGACCTTTTCCCACCAGGTTCAAACCCCGCCATGTCCTTTTTCCACCAGGTTCAAACCCCGCCATAGTCCTCCTTCGTCGGACTATGGCGGGTTTGCGTTTTTCCTATTCCATTACGGAAACCCGACAGGGTTGCCGAAGGTAACCTGTCGGGGTTTGGTTAGACCGTCGCGGTTAAAATCTCCTGAGTTATTAAATTATCTCTCCGAAGATTTTTTCTTCCAGAATTTTAGTCTCATGTGTCTGGCTGTGATATTTAAAAAACTCCGACTTTGAGTTGAACCACCCCAGGACAGTATCTCGTTGCAGTTTAGTTGGCTTAATGGATATCAGCGTCATATAGGATGACCATGGATAATCCAGCATTGACTTACAAAATCCATGTCTGACAGGATTGTTGTGTATATAGTAAACCAACCTTCTAAAATAGCGTTCGTCATCAACATGCAACCTTCTGAAAGGCTTCTCGAACAGGCTCCCTGTGCGATTGTATCTTCTATTGAAGGCTTTGACATAAGCATTTAACATATGAGCAAGCTGGGTAGATGGATTGCACTTTTTCTTCGTTGCATATTCAATCCGCTTAATCCTGGCAGAACTCTTCACATATCCAATATTTTCTTCATCCTTGATTCTCAGCAACAGATGAAAATGGTTTTTCATCAACACCCATGCAAAAATATCAGCAACCGGGGTCAGATATTCGTCACAGAGTCGCATAAAGTGCTTGTAGTTCTCATGTTCTCTGAAGATTGTACAACGGTTAATTCCTCTTCCATAGATATGATAAAATTTACCACACTGCAATGATCTCGTTTGCTTCATATCAACTTATATTTCATAAACACAAAACCTGTCAATATTAATATCAAAAGGCAGATAAAGGTTACCCATTATTCGAGGAGAAAAACCTGCCAGGGTTAAACCCCGCCAGGTCCTCCTGACACCTAATTAAACCCCACCATGACCGACTTCGTCGGACTATGGCGGGTTTGCGTTTTTCCAATTCCATTACGGAAACCCGACAGGGTCCGACGCAGGAGGACCTGTCGGGGTTTGATCATTTGTAAAAAAATTTATAAAAACATCGACTACAACCTGCATTTTTAATTATATTTGCAAAGAATCTAATACAATCTGCAATGATTAAAAGAGAACTTTTCTATAATCGCATCCTGCCGTTTGTTGATAAACCGGTAATCAAGGTTATCACGGGCATCCGAAGATCAGGAAAAAGCACATTTCTGAAGATGTTGATCAGGGAGTTGGAATCCGGTGGCGTGCCTGCTTCAAACATCCTCTATATCAACAAAGATTCTCTTTCATTCGAGTTCCTTGCGAATTACCGCGATCTGCATGTATATGTTACGGATACCTGGAGCAGAGTAAAAGGGAAAAAGTATCTTATCATCGACGAAGTACAGGAGATTGCTGAATGGGAAAAGGCGGTTGCCGGTTTCTTTGCCGATGAAGTGGTAGATATCTACCTTACAGGGTCCAATGCAGATCTGTTGTCATCCGATCTGGCAGAATACATTACAGGAAGATACGTTGAGTTTCGGTTGAGCACTCTCACATTCAGTGAATTTTTAACCTTCAGGGACCAGCAAGCCGGCAACGAACGGAATGAATTCAATCACTACCTGAAATATGGAGGCTTTCCGGGCATACACCAGATGCTGTTTGATGAAGAGGTTATCACCCAATACACCGGTGCAATTTACAGTACCATTCTGCTGAGAGATGTTGTTGCAAGGTACCAGATCCGTGATGTTTCACTGCTTGAGAGAATTTCCCGGTATCTTGCGGATAACTGTGGCAATATAACAACAGCCAGAGGTATCAGCTCCTACATCAAATCACAACATCTGAGCTGCTCCGCTGATACCGTTCAGAACTATCTGCAGTGGCTGGTGAACGCCTTCATGTTTCAAAGAGTATCACGGTACGATATCAAAGGCAAGCGGCAACTTGAGCTATACGACAAATACTTTCTGGGCGATATCGGGTTTATGAATGTGTTGTTCGGAGATAAAGCTGATAATATCTCCGGTAAACTGGAGAACATAGTATTTCATGAACTTGTATCAAGAGGATACACCCTTTACGTAGGGAAGCTGGCAGATAGAGAAATCGACTTCATTGCAACAAAGGGTTCTGAGAAAATGTATATTCAGGTTGCCTACCTTCTCGCAACCGAAGAGGTAATAAACAGGGAATTTGGTGTCCTGGAAGCAATTCCCGACAACTATCCCAAAATGGTATTGTCGCTGGACGAGCATTTTGGCCGGGAGCGCAATGGCATTCATTGGATGAACCTTATCGATTTTTTGAAACAGGGATAAGGTTTAATCCTTTCTCATACATGTCAAATCCAAAGAAATATTGAGTAATTTTACGCAATATATTGAGTAAATTATGTCGTCATGTTTGAAAGACCTCACTTACAGCTTATTGCAGACAGAATTCAGGAGCCACGAAGGTTCATCCAGGTGATTATGGGGCCGCGACAGGTTGGAAAAACAACACTGGTAGGACAACTAATGCGGGCAGGGATTTCACCAATGGAATATCATGCTGCCAATGCAGTACCTGCCAGCGATGTAGCATGGATCGAACAGGTGTGGAACCTCGCGCGGCTGAAACTTACCCAGTCAGGTGACCCTTCAATGGTGCTCATAATTGACGAGATCCAGAAGGTTCAGGGCTGGTCAGAGATCGTTAAGAAGCTCTGGGATGAAGACACCGGAAATAAGACTGATCTGAAGGTTATTCTTCTCGGTTCTTCGAGGATGCTGATGCAGCAGGGGCTCACCGAATCCCTCGCAGGAAGGTTCGAGTCTCTCTACCTGCCACACTGGTCGCTGAAGGAGATGGAAGATGCCTTCGGACTTTCACCGGACGAATACGTATGGTTCGGCGGATACCCGGGTAGTGTGCCCCTGATGACTGATGAACCGAGATGGAAAAGCTATATCCGGGAATCCCTTATCGAAACAGCAATCTCGAAGGATATCTTCCAGATGACCCGTGTCGACAAGCCGGCACTGCTGCGGAACCTATTTGAGCTGGGGTCGCTCTATTCCGGACAGGTGGTCTCTTATACAAAAATCCTTGGGCAGCTTCACGACGCCGGAAATACCACAACCCTGTCGCACTATCTCAAGCTCCTTCATACTGCAGGACTGCTTGGCAGCCTGGAAAAATTCGCAGTGAAGCCGCTTCGCAGGAGAGCCTCCATCCCAAAGTTTCAGGTGCATAACACTGCTCTTCTCAGTGCCCGGTCACCAGCCACCTTTAGTGAGGCCAGGGACAACCCGGCCGGGTGGGGCCGCATCGTTGAATCTGCCGCCGGAGCACACCTTATCAACATGGCACAGTCAGAGAATTTCTCAGTTTACTACTGGAGAGAAGGCGATTATGAGGTTGATTTTGTTCTGGAGATGCATGGAAAGATCATTGCTCTGGAGGTTAAAAGCAACATCACGAGACAAAATACAGGTATTAACCGATTTCACCGTCACTTCAACCCCCACAAAACCTATCTTGTGGGAGGCAATGGTATACCCCTGGATGAGTTTCTCCGTATGAATCCCATGGAGCTTCTCTAGCGAACGGTTCAAACCCCGCCATGTCCTCCTGCCACCAGTTCAAACCCCGCCATGTCCTCCTTCGTCGGACGATGGCGGGTTTGCGTTTTTCCCATTCCATTACGGAAACCCGACAGGGTTGCCGAAGGTAACCTGTCGGGGTTTGATACCACAGGGTTAAACCCCGCCATGTCCTCCTTCGTCGGACTATGGCGGGTTTGCGTTTTTTCTATTCCATTACAGAAACCCGACAGAGTCGCCGAAGGTGACCTGTCGGGGTTTGGTTAGACCGTCGCGGTTTAAATCTCCTGAGTTATTAAATTATCTCTCCGAAGATTTTTTCTTCCAGAATTTTGGTCTCATGTGTCTGGCTGTGATATATAAAAAACTCCGACTTTGAGTTGAACCACCCCAGGACAGTATCTCGTTGCAGTTTAGTTGGCTTAATGGATATCAGCGTCATATAGGATGACCATGGATAATCCAGCATTGACTTACAAAATCCATGTCTGACAGGATTGTTGTGTATATAGTAAACCAACCTTCTAAAATAGCGTTCGTCATCAACATGCAACCTTCTGAAAGGCTTCTCGAACAGGCTCCCTGTGCGATTGTATCTTCTATTGAAGGCTTTGACATAAGCATTTAACATATGAGCAAGCTGGGTAGATGGATTGCACTTTTTCTTCGTTGCATATTCAATCCGCTTAATCCTGGCAGAACTCTTCACATATCCAATATTTTCTTCATCCTTGATTCTCAGCAACAGATGAAAATGGTTTTTCATCAACACCCATGCAAAAATATCAGCAACCGGGGTCAGATATTCGTCACAGAGTCGCATAAAGTGCTTGTAGTTCTCATGTTCTCTGAAGATTGTACAACGGTTAATTCCTCTTCCATAGATATGATAAAATTTACCACACTGCAATGATCTCGTTTGCTTCATATCAACTTATATTTCATAAACACAAAACCTGTCAATATTAATATCAAAAGGCAGATAAAGGTTACCCATTATTCGAGGAGAAAAACCTGCCAGGGTTAAACCCCGCCAGGTCCTCCTGACACCTAATTAAACCCCACCATGACCGACTTCGTCGGACTATGGCGGGTTTGCGTTTTTCCTGATCCATTACGGAAACCCGACAGGGTCCGACGCAGGAGGACCTGTCGGGGTTTAAATTCGCAGGAGGACCTGTCGGGGTTTGATTTGCCGTCGAGCCTTGCGGGGTTTAATCACTTTTACCGAAACAGATCAATATAATCCCTGAACACAAAAACCCTGTCGCGATGCCGGCCAGTTATCTCATGAAGTATTTCAGCCTTTTCAAGCCCATCGATCAGCTTATAGGCACTCACAAGGCTTTTTCCTGTTATCCCGGAAACCGCAGTTGCATCAATAACAGGATGACGGTAAAGGCTATCAATCACATGGTGTGCATCTGCTGCCCGGTTGCCTAAAGGTTTCAGCCGGTAATCCATAGACTTCTGCATCTGCAGTATGCTATCAAAAGTGTTTACCCCCAGTTTTGCCGTTTCGGCCACTCCGGCAAGAAAAAACTTTAACCATTGGCTTATATCATTATAAGTACGCACCCTCATAAGATTATCATAATATAAACCCCTGTGCCGTTCAAAGAAGTCCGATAAATAGAGTATAGGTTTTTTCAAAATTCCTTTACTCACCAGATAGAGCGTAATTATCAGCCTGCCCACGCGTCCGTTGCCATCAAGGAAAGGGTGAATTGTTTCAAACTGGTAATGAAGTAATGCGATCTTTAGCAGATCAGGCATAGGGTTTTGCTCGTTATTGGCAAATTTCTCCAGATCGCTCATAAACTCTCCTACATGCGTGTGAGGTGGAGGTACAAAAACTGCGTCATCCAGTGTAGCTCCGCCTATCCAGTTCTGGCTCATCCGAAAATCACCCGGCAATTTGTTCTGTCCCCGTACCCCCTGCATCAGTCTCTTGTGTGCCTGACGAATCAAACGGGTAGAAAATGGAAGTCGATGCAGGGATTTCACAGCATCATTAACGGCAGCGATATAGTTTTGCACCTCCTGCCAGTCATCATGATGTTCGGGTGAAATGTCCTTTTTCTGCATGAAAGCCTCCTCCATCCGTGTTTGGGTACCTTCGATGCGGGATGACTGAGTGGCTTCCTTGGCAATATGCATGCTGATATAAAGATCGATGTTCACATATTCTGAATACATGTCCAGCCGCCCTATCTGCCTGTCAGCCACACTCAGCAAACGGATAACCTCCATGTCATCAACCTGCCACAGTCGGTTTATGCCCTGCGGAATAAATGCCTTGTAATAACCCTGGTTAATATAATTGCCTGACTTAAAACTCTTCATTTCAATTTCAATTTGAATTAAAACTTTTCAATCCGCTTCCCTAATTTTGCACGCTGCTAATTTAATCTTTTCTACTTAAAAGTTAACTAGCAAAGTTACTATTTAACTTTTACATGGTGAGTATAAACTCCGCCATGTCTCGTCTGAGGACGAGACTATGGCGGGTTTGCGGGAACCCTGGCAGATTTCAATCTCAATCTGAATTATGCACCACGTGGGACAGCGTTCATAAACTTTTAAGCCATTGAGCAAGAAACACATCCTGAACGAAATACTTCGATTCCAATTTGTAAATGAACTTCTTGTCCAGCAGAGCTTGTATGCCACGTCGAACAGTAGCATTATTACTTAAATCATGTTCCTTAATAAATGTTCCCGAAGTAACCTTGCTTATCCCCTCCTCTTTAGCGAGTGCAATTAACAGATTCCACTGTTGTTTCGTAAGCAACTCACGGTATCCGGCATAGTAAACTTCATTTTCCTTAAAAATATCCGAAAGCGTTTGCAATACAGTATCCTGTTCAATTTTGACATTTCCTGACCCAAATAATCTGTTGCACAGAAACTGAACATAGTAGGTATGCCGCCTTGTCAACTCAAAGATTTTGTCAACAGCGGCATTATCGATAGCGATTGATCCTGTAGAAAAATTTGCCGTAACGAATTGACGGTATTCTTCTTCGGGAATCTGTTCGAGATGCATAAACTCAGTGCTCTGATAAAACGGCCGCTTTGCATCTGCAAATATGCTGGTAAGCATTTGTTTATCACTGCCCGAAAAGATGAAGGTCACATTGGCCAGTTGCTGGATTTTTGACCGCAGCAATGCTTCTACATTGGTTTCGGGATAATTTGCAATTTGCTGAAACTCGTCAATAGCCACTACTATCGGTTTATCTTTGCTTCGCTCGTTAAGAAATCCAAATATCTCATCCAGGGTACGTATTCCTGCTGATTCATTCTCGAGGCTAAATGAAAAGACCGGTGAACCCGAATACCTGTCGTATGTAACAGTAGGCCTGATGCTCCTTATAAATTCTTCAATTTTCCGTTTCATCCTTTCGGAAAACGTTTCTTTTACCGAAAGAAGACTTGTGCCGAACTTATTTATAAACCCTGAAAGTGACTCTGTGAAATAGATATCAAAATAGATGGGTTCAAAATTCCCTTGTTGTCCGAGGAGATGAAATAAATGATGTATCAAACCGGTTTTCCCCATTTTTCGTATGGATGAGAGTGTGACATTCCTTTGATTATCAATGACGTTGTTAAGCCTTTCTATTTCAGTGAGCCGGTTGCAGAAACAGGCAGGCCCGGAGTAATCTTTAATGATGAATGGATTCATGTAGTTTAATTTTTTTGGTAAAGATAATGCAAAAAGAAAATTAGTACAAATTGTTTGAAACATTTTGTTTGATTTGTGACTCAATGCATCTTTTCAAACCCCGCCAGGTCCTCCATGACAGTTCAAACCACGCCATGTCCTCCTTCGTCGGACTATGGCGGGG
>OBJA01002216.1_pt1 | contig 11610 bp, 10 predicted proteins | sample 1519751 | NCBI WGS metagenome assembly OBJA01 (sample SAMEA3881238, study PRJEB22517) | soil metagenome | biome: lake sediment; feature: soda lake sediment; material: sediment, water from around vicinity | place: India | collected 2013-12-23 | depth 3 m
GAAAGAATCGGGTATTTTTGGAATAGCTATCCGCGAAGGCGGGTTTAGTTCAACAGGTAATATACCAATGGCGGGCGCAGTGGTAGCTTGCAACCGTCTGCCCCGCACCAGGTTTTGTAACGGTTGACAGGGAAGCCGCCCGCTCTCCGCCACCGGTCATATTGCAATCCGTTGTAAAGACGTTGTAAAGAAACACATGGAATGAAAAATTATCACATGTACAATCCGTTAACCGAAAATCGCTGGCTCCCCGCTCACCTGTCCTATCATCACCCGGTTAAAGCTCCGGGCCACAGCATCCATCAAAACTGGCATTGTTGCCAGCTGAAAACATTGCCGCTGATTACCACTTCATCCTGTTCATCAGCAATCATTCCCCTCCGCCACCAGGACCAACTCCACGCTCCGTTCTTCTTCTCTTCCATTCTCTCATTCATTCAATCACTCATTCACTCATTAATGAAAAAAAGATCCCCGTTCCCTACTTTTGTTCATTCCCTTTTATTACTTTAGCTGCAGAATCGTAAACCTGAATAAAATGAACTGCAAACCATGTCAAGTCTTTTCCTCTGCCGTTGATTTAAGCAGTATAGTGATAAATAGTTTTATCCGTTATTAAATGTTTGTAAACGTTTAATAACGGATAAGTTGTTATAGAGCAGCAATATGATACTGAATTATAAAGAAGAAATAAATACCATTATTATATGCATTCGTTGTATTGCATTATAAAAGGACACTAACTACCTGATGAAAATGGAATTCCAACAATACTACCCAACATACAATTTTAAAGACAGAGATGTTGTACTTTCAGAATTTGAGGAAGCTCAAAAAATAGCAAATACTCAAAGTAAGCTATATGGGCAATTGGCGAACCTTTTACTTGCTTTTGTTACAATAGGAATCACAATTTTGGTAAAATCATCAGACACATCAAATATTGAGACAATTACAATTGTAAAAGAAAATATAATCATTTTGGATTGTTTTTTATTTATTATTGGAATTGTAATTCTTAGGTATTTCATTGAATTGCAAAGAACAATTGTAATAAACTGTAGAAAAGTAATAACACTTCGTGGCATGCTAGGATTAGACTATGGTCACCTACAATTAACTATTCCGAATTGGAGAGTTGAAGGAGCCACTAATCCATTCGTGATAAGATTATTCCCTGGTTGGCTTCGCTTTGGCAGTAGTCCTTTTTGGATTATAATGTTCTCATTAAATATCTTATGGTACTTGACTTATAAGGAAATAAACTATGAAGTAGTAGGAGAATTTTGGTATGTTATTAATATTCTCATAACCTTATTTTTCGCACTTGTTTATAGAATACAATTAAATGAAACTCACGAATCGTTCTATTTGTCATTTGTAAAGACTTTTGCGAAAATTCTTCGGATAAAACTTATTGACCAATTTGAATATGTATTATATCGAGCAAAATTGTCTGTATTTGAAAAAAATAGACTGAGATATAACACTAAGATTGTTGAAAAACTACTTGTGGAAATTGAAGACACAAGATTTTTTAAACATAATGGCATTGACTATAAATCTTTAGGTAGGTCTATTCTCAGTTTATCGGGTAAATACAGGAGAAAAAAAGGACTTTTAAAAAATGGTGGTTCAACTATAACAATGCAATTATGCCGAACTCTTTTTATTCCATCGAATCAAACTGTAATATTTCGGAAAATAATCGAAATGTTACTTTCTAAATGGATTGAACAGCAATTCTCCAAATCAGAGATTATTGATTTTTATTTAACTTCGGTAAGGTTTGAAAGAAAGGTGAATGGTATAATATCTGCAACAAACCATTTCTTTCCGAATAAGGGAGATAAAAACTACTCCTTTGAAGAAGCCTTTTTTCTAATTGAGCGACTATCGAATATTTCATCAACTTATCGAATAGAACGAATTGAGAGTTTATTAGCGAGAATTAATAGCACAACTCAGATAAATAAAGATAAATTAATTGAATTATATAAAGAAGTAGAAAAGAATAACGCAATAAAACATCGTGTATAAAACATTGGGGTTTAAGTGGTTAAATCGAGCATTCTGCCCCGCATCAACGTTTGTGTCGGCGGATAGTGACGAAGCCCGCAATCCCCAACGTTTCATACACGCAACCGTTGGAGGTAAGCTAAGAGAACGACATGCAAACATTGAAACATATAATTGATAAAAGGATTTTAAAGATTCAAAGACTTGATTCGCAGACTGATTATGAATTTTATAGTCCAAATGCAATAGTTCTTACTTTGTCAGATTTGGACAATAAGCTTGTTCTTTCAATTATAAACGATGGGATTTCCTGTGATATTAAAGTGATGTCGGACTCAGATATTGAAAATGAATTTGGATTGAAATTTAAAGAACAGATTTTTAATGACCTTAAAAAAGATGATGAACTTAATTATTTTCTAAATGAGAAGATTACGGATATTAAAATAGCTGAATTTCTTCAAACTGAAATTAAAGGTGAAAATTTCGTAATTCAGCAAGAAAAATATGCAGGTGTAAAAATAGAGACTAAAAATCATAGTTTCTTGTTTTATAATAATTATGGTGGCTGGATTGACATAAATGATAATGTTGTGGAATTACCAAATCCTGATAGATGGCAATGGACAAATTAGACTTTATAACTGAAACATATAAGGCGATTGAAAATAAGCTGACTAAAAAACTTCTGTCTGACAATTTTCAAATGACTGAAAGTAAAAATCATCCCGAATCGTTTGGTTCAAGATATACTGTTTGGAAAAATTTTGAGACATTGTATGCATTAAGACTGATTTGGGATGGAAAAGATTCCTGGTTTATAATTGAAGAATCTCCGTTTACAAAAAAAACTGAACCGAATTCATGGGCTGATTTAGTAATTGTACCTGTGGATACTTCAAAAACAGGATTAGATTATAAACAGCAGATTATTAGCGATTTGATAAATGAAATTAAATAAAAGCCTACCCCCAACACGCAATAGGGCGGAAAGTGCTAAATTTGAACGACATAACATTTAATAAACGGCTCTGTAAATTGATAGGTAGGAGCTTCGAAATGCCCTACGTTTCTTATTGCCAACCGTTGTAAAAACATTGTAAAGAAATACATGGAATGAAAGGTTATCACATGTACAAAATCCGTTAACCGAAAACCGCTGGCTCCCCGCTCACCTGTGCAATTATCACCGGTTAAAGCACCGGCACACAGCAGCAAATCTTCCACCTCCGCCACCAGGACCAACGCCACCCGCCGTTCTTCTTCTCTTCCATTCTCTCATTCTCTCATTCACTCATTCACTCATTATTGAAAAAAAGATCTCCGTTCCCTACTTTTGTTCATTCACTTTTATTACTTTAGCAGCAGAATCGTAAACCTGAATAAAATGAACTACAAACCATTTCAAGCCTTTCCCCCGGCCGGTGATTTAAGCCTTATCGTGATAAATAGTTTATCCGATAGTTTTCCCGATTGTAATTTTTTGTGAACGTTTAATAATGGATAAGTTGTTGTATAGCAGTATGTAAGATTGATTTATAAAGAAGAAATAAATACCATTATTATACACATCAGATGGCGGGAATACTGAAAAAAGAATGAAACGGAAGTTCCAATACATAAAACCAAATGTGCTAGAAAGTATTTGTAAAATACTTGGAGACACGTTGTCAAATACAGAAATTGACAAATATCTAGCTGACATTCAACTTATAAATGTCAGTCCTGTAGGAACAAAATGGAAACGGCTGTATAACTCATTCACTGACTATCAGAATAGAAATCAAATTTCTAATTCGATATTAAAATTCATTCAAACTACCCTACATCCTTCAAGATATTTGGGGAAAAAAGAAGAATTCGAAGCTCATCGTTCCAATTTAAACCAAGTTTTGTCCTTTATAGAACTCGAACTTGGAGAGGACGCAAAATTTAGACCTGTTGTAAAATCTGCTACAATATCAGATGCTGAGAAAAGAGCAACTTCTTTGTTGTCAAAATTAAATGACAGAAATGTTCATCAAGACATTCTAGCGTTTTGCAAAGCAGAATTATTAGTCGACAATTATTTTCATGCAGTTTTTGAAGCAACAAAAAGTGTTGCTGATAAAATTAGAACAATCACAGGATTAGAATCTGATGGAAGTGAACTTGTTGAAGCAGCTTTTTCTATTAAAAACCCGCTAATTTTAATAAATGATTTATCAAACGAATCTGAAAAAAGTGAACATAAAGGGTTTGGCAATTTTCTAAAAGGATTTTTTGGAATGTTCAGAAATACGACAGCTCATTCACCAAAAATAAAGTGGGCATTGAACGAGCAAGACGCATTAGATATATTATCAGTAGCATCTATGTGTCATCGAAAGTTAGATAGTTCGAGAAAATTTAAATGACACTTTGAAAAAAACTAAATATGGCAAACAACAAAATACAACTAACTACAAGAAGAAATATTCTTGATGGATTCCTAATAACAAGAATTTCATGGTATGGTCAGCTTGACCAACCAAGTTTTCTTGGTCGTTTGTATGATTTGTCAAAGCTACCATCATATGATTTTCGTTACAAAACTGCAGGTGAAGATATTCACAAGCACACCGTATTAAATGATGACTGGCCAGAAGAATGGATTTTTACTGATGACAGATTTAATATTCTTCATTCATCCGATAAAGATTTTCTTAATTTTTTGTGCATGACTGTCCATCCAACGGTTCGACAAAATAATGAAGAGTTGACAACATTACTAGAAATCTACTCCAATAACCTAAAAAGAGATGGGTTTGCGATTGAAAAGTCAGGTGAGATTGCTGGTAGACCGTTGTTTTCTGCAATAGATTTAACAAAAAGTATTACAACAACTACGACAACAACAATTAGACCTGAAAATAGAAAAGCAATAGTAATTGGATGTAGCGCATATCAATTTGCTACTCCACTTGTAAATCCCCTTAACGATGCGAATGGAATGGAAGCAGTTTTGCAATCGCTCAATTTTGAAGTGTTCAAATACATTGACCCATCGCAGAAGGAACTCAAAATTGCAATTGATGAATTTGGAGAAAGTATAAAAGGTAGTGATGTTGGCCTATTTTACTTTGCAGGGCATGGCGTTCAAGTTAAAGGTTTAAATTACTTAATTCCTATGGATGCGAATCTTACTTCAGAAAAGATAGTCGAATATGATTGTGTTGAAGTTGGAAGAGTCTTGGCACACATGGAGGACGCAAGAACAGATGTTAATCTAATCGTTTTGGATGCATGTAGAAATAATCCATTCGAAAGAAGTTGGGGACGAGGTATTGGTCAACGAGGATTAGCCTCAATGAATGCACCTAAAGGTTCGTTGATAGCTTATTCAACAGCACCTGGCAATACAGCCTCTGATGGAAGTGGTAACAATGGATTATACACAGAAGCATTATTAAATCATATTAGTACTAAAGCGACACCTGTAAATACAATGTTTCAGAAAGTGAGACTTGAAGTAATGCAGAAATCAAAAGAGGAACAAATACCATGGGAATCAACATCACTTACAGCCGACTTTTATTTCGCAAGATAAAGTACTCCCGCCAACAAAGTGCAAATTGCATAGCGGGGTTCGTGCGTGTTTCAACCGCGGATTCTCGCATGGAACGTCACGTCCTGCCGGACGCTGACGCTCACCGAAATCCGCTACGCAACTTGCACCAACCTTTAGCATTCATGCTAAAATGACTACAGTATCGAGAAATCAAGATAAATAAATGAAAATATTACCCGTACTTAAAAAAGAGAATACAAGTTTAATATTAATATTGACTGGAATTATACTTGTTATAATTGCAATAACATTCTTCTTGTGGTCTGATTTAAGTTTTAACACATCAGACAAGATTAATTCAGAAAAGTTTGGACAGTTTGGTGATTTTGTAGGTGGTATTGTTGGTTCTATTTGGGCACTTGCGGGAGTATTGCTATTTTATATTGCTTTAACTGAGCAAAGAAAGGACATCAAAACAAATCAAGACGCTCTTGAATTGCAAATTAATGCATTACAACAGCAAGTTAAAGAATTTGAATTACAAAGGAACGAACTTGAATCGAGTCGAAAAGTTTATGAAGAACAAAGTAAAACGCAAAAAATACAACAATTTGAGTCGAATTTTTATTCTTTATTAAATGTCTATTCAAACATTAAAGAAAAACTAAATAATATAGCCAAGGAAAAGGACTTCTTTAAAAGCATTTACAATAAACTTTCTGAAAACTACTCGAATGAAATTTCTATTGATAATCATCATATAAACATGATTAGCAAATACACAGAAGTATTTAATGAATACCGAGGGCAGCTTTCACATTATTTCAAATGTTTCTACCGTATAATAAAAATCATTGACATGGATTGCAGTTTTGACGAAAAAACAAAGGTATTCTATGCAAAAATATTAAGGTCTCAACTAACGGACTTTGAGCAATTAATTTTGTTTTATAATTCCCATTCTGATTATGGTTTTAAAGCAAGACCATTAATTCTTAAATACAATATTTTAAAGCATCTTCCATTATTTAGTAAACCAGAATATAAATATTATTTGGATATTCACAAAAATAACAATATCCTATTTTTTGCAGACTTTCTAAATCAATTCCTGACGAAGCACATTAATGAATCATTTGAAATAGATTTTGAAACTGATAAAATTGAGGAATTATTTGTAGGTTTTAATTGTATTGTTGGCATTTACTTTTACGATAACATTGAGTTGAAAATTTACTGTGAAAGTAACATCGAACATAACAACATAAGTTTATCTGAAAATCAATTTAGTGACTTCTTGTTGCTTTTTGTTTATGAAAGACTAATTCTGAATACATACTTAGAGCCTCACAATGTGGCTTTAACTAAATTCAAAACAGAGATTGATAATAAAAAGGTTTTCGGGGTTAGGATTGAATCTAACTCACGATTATTACTTAACTACGATAAATATTAAACAGATGGATAAGACCACTAAAGCGGTACAATTTAAAGCAATCTTTCAGAATTTTCTAAAGATTAATGCAAGAAGTATTTCTGTAAAGACATTATTAAGTGAGCGAAATTTAAAAAGAATTGACTATAGTCCATACTACCAACGTAATTATGTGTGGGATAATATCAAACAAACATTTTTCATAGAGAGTGTTATTCTTGGTACTGAAATACCTCCACTTATTTTATTTAAGAGCGGTGCAAAGATTGAAGTCATAGATGGAAGGCAACGATTTGAAACATTAAAGCGCTTTAAAGAAAATTCATTTTCATTAAGTATCAATGGGCTAAAGGAACTACAAATTTTAAACAAGCAATCATTTAATAAATTATCCGGCTTTAATCAGGAAATATTTTTAAATTCTAACATCCGAATTTTTGAATTTGAGGTAATTAACCATCCGAATTTAAATGAAGATATAATTGATAGAATTAAAAAGGAGATTTTCCGACGTTATAATACAGGTATCACTCCACTTTCAAGAGAAGAACTTGACAATGCGAAATATGATGATGATGATTTCTCGGATTTATTCAAAGAAAAATTAAAAGAGGATTTTGAATTTTTGAATTTATTTAATCAATGCTTCTTCCCTAAAGATAAAGTAATTAAAGGAGTAAATAATGATGGTTTAATTACTCGAAATGTTGATTTTATTAGACGGTTCCGTATTTTGAATAGCTTTCCAATTTCAACATATGCATCTAGTTCTAGTCGAGCAGAAATAATTGACTTATTGTACGATTTTACAAAAAACAACACAGACGATGCTAATGGTGAGTTTGAAAAGTTTATTGAAATAATAACCAATGTATTGCTTGTTTATAAAGAGATTGCAGATGAAGTAAACCTCCCAAACAGGTTAATATACGAATGTATATTTTGGGCTTTATCAATTCTTGACAAAGAGAAAGTAAAATTTTATTTCAATAAGGAAAATTTTATTAATCATTATAAATATAATATTCTTAAATATTCAGATGATAGCAGTCATTATTCTAAAAATGTAATTACTAGATTTAAAGATACTGCTCTTTTTTTCGAACAATTTTCAAAAGTTGATTTTAGTGTTTATATCGAAGATGAAAGCTTTAAAGAAAAAATTGGAGAACTCAAACAAACTGAAGTTGACGCTGCAAAATCAATTGATGAACTATCAAATTTAAGATTACATAAACCTAATCCAATTTCAACTCCTGTTGATGAAATTAGAACAGATTTAAAAACTACAAGTTATTTGTTGCGTCCCTCGTACCAAAGACAGGAGAAGATTTCAATTATTAAGGCTTCAGGCATCATTGAAAGTATTCTATTGGGGATTAATCTTCCTCCAATTTTTATTTTCAAGAGAATTAAAAATATTAAAGAGGTCGTTGATGGTCAACAAAGACTTCTTGCCATAATTGCTTTTCTTGGAGAGCAATTCTATAATGAAGATGGAAAATTAACTTATTCAAAGAATAATAATTACAAATTAAAAGGGTTAAAAATTTTAACAGAATTAGAGGGAAAGAACTTTAGCGCATTATCAATTGACCAACAAGATAAAATTCTCGATTTTGTACTCGATTTAGTTATTATCGAAGAAACTACTATTCATAAATTTGATCCAGTTGATTTATTTATTAGATTAAATTATAAACCATATCCTATAAAAAATAATTCCTTTGAAATGTGGAATTCAATTGTAAATCACGAAGTAATCAAGCGAATTAAAGATGTTTGCAACGAACCTGATAATGATTGGTTTTTTATTAGAGAAAGACAAGAGGGGAAACCTGATAGAATGCTTAATGAGGAATTGATAACAATACTATCCTATTTAAGCTTTAATAATAATAGAAATACAATTGATGACGTAATCGGCTTATTTCCTAGACAAGATAGGATTACATGTAGGATAAAAAATAAAACAGCCTTAGGAGAATTTTTGATAAATCTTGACAATCTCGAAACTGAAAAAATGTTTTTTTTAGATTCAATAGAAAAAACAAGAAGACTTATAAAAAGCCTTTCAATATTATTGGATGGGAATCATTCAAAAGAACAATTAAATAATTTTTTGAATGTCAAAGGAAGCAAAACTTTTAGAAGGTCCTTGCAGGATTTTTATATAATTTGGTTGATAATAGATAAGCTTCCCACTGACAAATTTAAACCTCAGAACGCTGAATTGTTGAAAGACATAAGTGAATTACTTTCAGTCTTAAAAAATACAAGCGGGAAAATGGTAGATGACATGTATTTAATCAAGTTTAGAAATATGCTTGATTCTGTTCAAGAAAAGCACAGAGAATAAAGCACGAAACACTAACATTTTGTATAAGGAATGGCAGGCGATGTGGTGAATATCAAGTTTTGTAGCCCGCTCAAACAGCGTAGCGGCTTGACAGGGAACTAACACACAATCTTCCACTTCTCATACAATTTATACAGAAAAATGAGAGAAGATTATCATACTGGAACAACTTTGACAAAAGAGCAATGGATTGAGGCTCTGACTGATAAGACTGTAACAAATCAAGCTAATCTTGATATTTTACAGATCTTGCATTCGTTTGAGGGACATAAAGCACCTGCAAGCCAAATCGGGCGGATTTTAGGCTATCAAGGGAAATATTCTTCAAGTCCGTTGAACTTAGAAATGGGTCGTTGGGGTAATAGACTTTTAACTAAATATCCATTAAAATTATCAAAAAGGGACAACGGAACAGAACGTAAATGGGATTTATTCTTTGACGGTTGGGGTGACAAAAAATATTTCATCTGGAAATTAAAGGACGAATTAAAAGAAGCACTTGAAGAACTTAATCTGTCAGGAGAACAACCATTTCCAGAAGAAATCTCATCAGATTATAATGAGATTCTTATCGAAGGTGCGAAAAAAATGATAACTGTGAATTTTTACGAACGGAACTGCAGAGCAAGACAATTATGTATCAAGCATTATGGTGTAAAATGCCAGGTTTGCGATTTTAACTTTGAAAAAACATACGGAGAGATTGGTAAAGACTTTATTCACGTTCATCATTTGACAAAAGTGGCAGACATCAAAGATAATTATGAAGTTGACCCAATTAAACATTTGAAACCTGTTTGCCCTAATTGTCACGCAATGATACATAGACAAGAACCACCATATACAATAGAAGAATTGAAAGAAAAATTAATCAAATGACGATTGCATTTATTAAGATCAGCCTGCTATGAAAGAACTTCATTTTTATAAGAATAACAAAAGCAAAAACAGGGAAGTGTTCAAAGCATCAGTGGTAATACTGATTGCCTTTCTGATATTTGCCCTTCAAACCAGCCTCATAATAAATATTGTTGCCACAGTATTTCTGGCTGCCGGATTGTACCTGATTTATAGAGCCCTGAAGAGTAAGAATACTGTTACAGTATCCAGTGAAGGAATCTATTCGTCTGTTAATGGAATGGGCCTTATCAGATGGGAACACATTAAAGCTTTTGAAATAAAAAATGCCTTCAATGCCAGGGTATTGGTTGTACATGTTTATGATACCGGCAAACTTCTGGATGAAATGAAGATGATTCCAAAACACCTGATGAGGACCAACATCAAAACCTTGGGTAGCGCGGTGATAATTCCGGAATCTGAGTTTGAATTACCTCTGGAGGAGGCAAAAATGAAGATTGAAAATTATAAAATCAGCTGCCAGTAGAAAATGTGGTTTCATTTGTAAACTCTATACATCTGTACATCTCGCCTGGTATGCACTGCATCTTCCATATCCACCTCCAAAAAGGCTTACTAATAACTGAACAACAATACACCGAAACACCACCTGTTACCCTTCCTGACCCTCCTGCCGGCAATATTTCCGGTTCAGGGCCAGCCGTTGCTCCGATTGGCTGTTCCGGGATAATAAAGTCTAATACTACAGGTATAGCGCCAAGCTGTAGGAGGGGCACTCTGTTTATCGGTTACCTGTTCTTCAGGTTCAGCTTTCCTGAAAGCGATCATTTCCTCTTCTCCCCACAAAAAATCCTCCTCGCGTATAATCCCGTTCTGAAACCATAACTCCATTATCTGCTTCTGCGTATACATCCCCAAATGTTTAACCCACGCCTCCGGGGTTCTTGTCGGGGGCATTTTCAGTAAAGAAGGAGGATAACATGGAAAAATTTATTCCGGCACGACCAGGCATCGATATTGGATCGGGCTTCAATACACTGACAGGGGAGGTGAGGGGTACTGCCGTTGGCGGGACCGTCAGCACTGCCCTGGCATCGGGGCAGACGGTTAGCGCCAATGCCATGGTGGTTGAGAGCCAGCAGCAAATGGTGGAGTCACTGAACATCTCGGTGGAGGCAAGCGGGCACTACGGCCTTTTCTCTGCGGAAGGACGGTTCGGACTTGCACAGCAGTCAAGCTATACGTCACAGTCAACCTATGTGGTTGCCAAATGTGTGGTGGAAAATGCCTTCAGGGCTTATGCGCTTCCAACTGTCCTGCCCGAGGCCGCCCAGCGCATGAGGGAAAACGGTCCCGATGATTTCAGGAACGGGTATGGCGACAGTTTCGTCCGTGGTATGCGCACCG
>OBJA01002217.1_pt1 | contig 11599 bp, 8 predicted proteins | sample 1519751 | NCBI WGS metagenome assembly OBJA01 (sample SAMEA3881238, study PRJEB22517) | soil metagenome | biome: lake sediment; feature: soda lake sediment; material: sediment, water from around vicinity | place: India | collected 2013-12-23 | depth 3 m
TCGGTTTTTATTTCTATGGCCATTCCGGTATGGGGGGTCATGGTTACCACAAAATCTATCTCATGACCGTCGGCTGTGCGCCAGTAACGTATCCGGTCTGCACCATACATTGTCCTCAGGCGGATAAATGCATAGTTCTCTGCAACCACCCCCAGGTCAGTTCTTGCGGAAAGTGGCATCAAGTTGCTCAGCAACACATTCCTGAATCCAATATCATGAAAATATACCTTCGGCATCCTGGTGAGCTCCTTACGGATGGTTCTGGCAAACGGCCTTACCATAGCAACATGAAAACATTTCTGAAGTATATAGATGTAATTTTCGATAGCTGTAACCGATAAATTCAGCACTCTTGACAACTCGTTCATATTTACCAGAGACCCGGTCTGCTGCGCAAGGATCATCAGGAGGGCATGAAACTTATCCTGATCCCTAATGTTTGATTCAAGGATATCCCTTTTCAGGTATGATCCTGTAATCTCTTTGAGCATAGCTGTTTTGTTGCCGTTACCGGATTCAAGAACTACGGCAGGGTATCCACCCCAGGTAAGATACTCATTGAACAGGGCTTCGAGTTCACCCCTTCTTGCAGAACGGTAACCGGGTTGTTCTCTGATGGCGTTTAGCTCTCCGGCCAGGGTGTCGTCATTGGTGCGGAACATAAGGAATTCATCAAAATCGAGGGTGTAGAGCTCAAATAGCTTCTTACGTCCGGCAAGTGAGTCTGTAAACTTTTCATCAATATAGAATGCGCTGCTGCCGGTGGCAATAATCTTTAGTTGCCCGGCGTATTTGTCGTACAGCAGCTTCAGAAAATTCGAAGGGTTGTCGAGGTATTGTATCTCGTCTATTAATATTATGGAACGCTGCTCCGGTCTTAACAGTACGAATTCAAATATGTTTTCGGGGTGTTGATTCAGGCGGGTAAGGATTGCCGGGTCTTCGAGTGTGAGAAATACCGGGTCGTTGCCTTTAGCTTTCAATTCATCCTTAAGCTGAAATAACAGTGTGGTTTTGCCGGTCTGCCTGGGACCGGTAATGATTATAGTGTATTTGTTGTCCGTTTGCTGTATTATGCTATGGTACAACTTTCTGTGCAGGGTAATCATGAGAAATTGATTTTCTGCAAAGATAATACTATTTTGCAAAATGAATATTATCGGATATTTTTCATTTAGCGAATTGGGAGTTGGGGAATCGGGGAGTTGGGGATTTGGGGATTCGATTACCCGAATACCCGATTCCCCGATTCCCCGATTCCCCGACTCCCCGACTCCCCCATTCTAATACGAGTAGTTCTCAAACGCATGCAGCCGCCAGATACCATCTTCTGCAATAAATGTGAAGACCGCAAATTCGCCGCTGTTGATACCCCGGAGTGTTACTGTGATTTTGCAGGGGTCATCGGGTGTTTGTCTTATGATGACGGCAGTGCTTTCGTTGGTAAAGATCTCCAGTGGCATCCATCCGGCACTTTCGATGAGGAAGGTGTCAATGGTGTCGTCGGTTTCATTGCTGAACGTTGAATAGAGCAGGGGAAAGAGTGTTCTCTCTTTCTGGAATCTGATATCATCATTGAAGTGATTGAGGAACTCCATAAACTCTTCTGCATCTGTGCAGGAGGTTTGAGCATTCTCTTCACTGCTGTTGCTGAGGGTTGAGGAGAAGAGGTAGCCAAGGGCGAAGAAGACTGCTGCTGTTGCTATCAGCATGAGTCCGGTGAGTTGTTTTTTCATTTTATACCATAATATATAGGTACTACACCATAAGTGCTTCGATTATGGTTTCCGTCTTCACGGCTTCAGCTTCAGCCTTGTAGTTTCTTACAAGCCTGTGTCTCATCACGGGCACTGCCACGTTTCTCACATCTTCGATGTCGGGGGCATACTTACCGTTCATGGCAGCATTACATTTCGCACCGATAATCAGGAACTGTGAAGACCTTGGTCCTGCGCCCCAGGCGAGGTACTCATTTGTCATTCTGTGTGCGCCGGGATATCCGGGGCGTGTTTTGGCAGAGAGGTTCACCGCAAAATCATACACATTATCGGGGACAGGCACCTTGCGGATCAGATTCTGGAACGCAATAATTTCCTGTGCTGAGAGAATCTTATTAAGATTAACCTCTTTGTTCATGGTGGTGGCCTTGACGATATCTATCTCCTGGGGCACATCGGGGTAGTCGAGCCATATGTTGAACATAAACCTGTCGAGCTGTGCTTCGGGGAGCGGATATGTACCTTCCTGCTCTATGGGGTTCTGTGTTGCCAGCACAAAGAAGGGGTCAGGCAGGATGTGCGATTCGCCGGCAACGGTAACAGACTTTTCCTGCATCGACTCGAGCAGTGCTGCCTGCGTTTTGGGCGGGGTACGGTTTATCTCATCAGCCAGGATGATGTTGGCGAACACCGGCCCTTTGAGGAACCTGAACTGTTTGTTCTGGTCAAGGATCTCTGTTCCGATGATGTCTGACGGCATCAGGTCGGGAGTGAACTGTATCCTGTTGAATGAGAGGTCGAGCACACCTGCAAGCGTAGATACCATGAGGGTTTTGGCCAGCCCGGGAACTCCGACAAGAAGACAGTGCCCCTTGGAGAATATTCCGTTAAGGAGGGCGTCAATAACATCCTCCTGCCCTACTATCACTTTTGCTATCTCCTCTTTTACTTCACGTATCTTCTGCCCGAAGATATCTACTGCCTGTACGTCTGATTCAAATGTCATTGATGGATTATTTTTTATAGAACGCAGATGACGCTGATCTTTATGATTTTATATGATAAATTTTTGTCACCATTGATAACTGAAACTGCAGTTGCGCAGGTTTTCATCTACTATTTTAACATACGTCTCTTTGATTTTGTTCTCTATCCACTCGTCCATGACCTGCATTTTCTTTTGCTGGAGGGCATAGCTTCTTACTTTGTCATAATCCTGTTCAAGGTTTATGACGTGGCTGTCAACTTTTCTGTAAACATAAAGCAGCCTGAAGGCCTGTCTTCCTTTGTCGGTGATCATGATAACGGGTTTTGAGAGTTCTCCTGTTTTCATTCTTTCGACCACATGAGCCACGGCGGGGTCAAGGTCTTGTCTGGTGAAGATGGCGGCACCAGACTGTGGGTTCACGAGTCGTCCTCCGTTTTTACCTGAGGGGTCATCGGAGAACCGGAGTGCAGCCTCTTCGAAGGTGATGGAGTCCATTTCGATAAGAGCTTTGATGTTGTTGAGGTCTTTTTCGGCAGCCAGGAGGTCTCTGGGATTAGTTTCAGGGATCATGAGGATATGCCTTACAGTAACAAAATCACCGCTACGTCTGACAAACTGAATCAGATGGAAACCGAATTCAGATTCTATGACCTGCGACATCTCGCCGGGAGTTTTAAGGCTGAAAGCAGTAGCTTCGAAAACGGGGTCCATCATACCTCTTCCGAAGGTGAGCTCGCCGCCTTTGGATGCGGAGCCGGGGTCCTGGGATGAGATTTTGGCGAGCGTACCAAAGTCTTCGCCATCGTTCACTCGTTCACGCAGCCTGTTGAGGGCGGCGATGGTCTTCTCACGCTCTTCAGGTTTCACAGGAGGTATCTTCACAATCTGCCCGATCTCGTATTCTGCAGGAACGGAGGGCAGGCTGTCCTTTGGGATCTCACGGAAGAATCGTCTGACCTGTGTTGGCGTGATCTTCACACTCTCTGTCAGCGTCCGCTGCACCTGCTCAATCATCATCTGCTCTTTGGTGATGTCAAAAAACTCGACCTTAAACTCCTCTACAGTTTTTCCATAGTACTCTTCAAATTTCTCCTTCGAGCCCATTTGCAGGATATAGTAGTTCATCTTGTTATCGATGTTTGAATTTACCTGCCTGTTTGAGATAACCACCGAGTCGGCAAGTGCCTGGTTGAGCAGAAGCTTCTGAATAAGAAGCTCTTCAAAAAGGTCACATCTTACAGAGCCCTGGTCATCAAAATATGCACCCTGCTGCATCAGATACTGTATATATTGAGCTTCAAGGTCACTGAACAACACCGGCTCACTGCCAACGATAGCAATAACTTTATCTATTACCCCTTTCTGCCCGCTGGCATAGAGTGTAACGATCATCAGGATAAGCACCAGAATCTTTTTCAATATATCTTTCATTTCCGTTTAGTTCTGATAAAAGGTCTCAAACCGGTTTTTTCGCAAAGCACGATCATAAAGTTCAGCCTGCAGCTTGCTGATGATCTCAGCCTTTCGCATATTAATAATGGTATAGCGTATTCTGTCCTGCTCCAGGGTTATCGGGGAGTAGCTGTCAGTGACCCGGAAGTCTTTGATGTTAATGAGGTAGTGGTATGATGAGTCCTGTATCTCCACGAACCTGTTGTTAGTGAGGAAAGCCTCCTGGTTATAGGTGACGATAGGTATCTCTTTAAGCAGGTCGTTAAAGAAGAGCCAGACTTCATCATCGAGATAGTAGTTGGCAGCATTCTGTTTTGCCAGTTGTGCAAGCTTAAGCCTGTCGTTTTGCTTATTACTTCTCATAAGTCGTCTGAACTGATTTATTGCAGGTTCATTCCTGTATAGCCTGACGTAAAGCACCTTCACAATGTTCTCCTTAAGCAGGAAACTCTCTTTATTTTTCTCATAATACTCTCTAAGCTCCTGCACCGAAACGATAGTATCCAGTTTTTGTTGTACCAACTCCTCTTCATAGGTATAGATCAGCAGGGCATTCCTGTAGTCCTGCAACTGCCGGTCAAAGTCGGGTTTCATGTCTCTGAGGTTCTCTTCCGCATGCTTAAGGAGAAGTTGTTGCCTGATCCAGTTATCCACAAACGACCTCACTGCAAAGATGCTGTCATTCTCTCTGGCACCGTCAGGGATTGAGGATGCCACCTGATCAAGGTACAAAAATGTATTATCAACCCTTGCCAGCACCACCCTGTCCTTATCAGGCCTTTCACATCCCATCATCACTACTGCTGCCAGAATAAAAGCAGTAATCAGAAACGGAAGATGGGAAAGTTTTGATGGCATGGCAGCTTCCTTCTACTGATATAGTTTTTCGAGCTCTTCGTTGACAATTTCTACCCTGTATTTATTTCTGAGCTCTTCAATCCATCTTTTCTCAAGTTCTTCCTGGTAAAGTGATATCATTACTCCCCTTATCTCAGAGAGCAGTTTCTCTCCCGGCGGGACTATCTCCTTGAAATTGATAAAGAAGAACCCTGAAGCTCCCTGATAATCTTCCGGTATCGGCTTGATACCGGTAAGCCCGATATTCCAGGGCAGTGCGTCAACAAGAATGTTATCGCCGGTCTGGAACTTATCGCTTCTTATGGTAATATTGAGAGCTGATTCTCTATTGAGCGAGTCGAGAATCTCCTGTTCCTCAAAGCCTGCCGTCACAAGCTTCCTGGCTAGTTGAGCCATCTCTTCAGTTTTAGAGACGAATACTGATGCATCAACCCTGAGATCCCACCTGTAATTATGCTTGTGCTTCTCATAGAACTCCTTCAGGCCGACGGTGTCAATGATGGCATAAGACCACACTTTCATATCCATAAGGTCAAAGAGGAGAATTCCATCGCGATACTCTCTCATAAGGGCTTTGAATTCGGGATAAAGCTGTTCAAGTTTTTTCTCTTTGTGCGCGACAACCATCTCATTGGAAAACTCTTTGAAACGTTCATTGATAAAGAACCGGACATCACCGGTACCGCTGCGCGTCTGCCGTCTTTCTATCCATCTGCCGAAGTCGGCCACCGTATGGGTCTCATCACCGATCTTCAGAAGAGGCTTTTTGTTCCTGGCCATACCAGACTCTTCAAACTTCCAGGCACTGGTAAAGAGTGTTGAATCAACATAGTTTAAAACGTCCTTCCTGTTATCGGCATACTCTCTGTATCCGAAATCATTTTTTATGGTTTTTATAGCTTCTTCACGTGACTTTTGAGATCTGGCATCACGGGCAAGTCTTTGCCTGATGTTTGGCAGCTCTTTTTCGAGGCTTTCGGGCTTTTCCTGGTCGAGAAGCTTGACGATATGCCATCCATACATTGTATTCACAGGCGCTGAAACATCACCGTTTTCCATATTGCTGATCACTTCCACAAACTGTGGTATCAATCCATGGACGTTGAACCATCTGAGTACGCCACCGCTCTGGGCGGTGCTTCTGTCTTCGGAGTACTCTTTTGCGAGGTCTTCAAAGGAGATATCCTCTTTCAGGAAGAGATCATAGATTTCATGGATCTTCTTTTCTACGGTGGCAGAATCATTGGAGATGCCGGTTCTGGGGTGAGGGATGAAGACGTGAGCCACAAATGCTCTGCCCATGGCAGGCTTTTTTTCGGTGACTTTGAGGATATGGTATCCAAAGGTTGATCTTACGACTTCACTAACCTGGCCAACAGGGGTGTTGTATGCGGCATTTTCGAAAGGATAAACCATATCGAAGACGGTAAAATATCCGAGATCACCTTTGTTTCCCTTTCTGCCGGGGCTCGTTTCGGTGGGTGGGATATCTTTGGCATACGGGTCATCGGAGTATTCGGCTGCTACAGCAGCAAAATCCGCACCTTCCAGCAGCTGTTTGCGTGCATCGTTGATGCGTGTCCAGGCGGCAAGGGTATCCTGAGGCGAGGGGTCGCGGCTGAGAGAGACAAGAATATGGCTTGCCCTTACATCGTATTGCATGCGCTCCCAGGCCTCATCGACGAGCCTGTCGGTGACACTCTGGTCGGTAAGGTAAGGCTTCGCAAGCTGATCTCGATAGCCGGCCAGCTCATTCACAAACGAGGGTATGGTGTCCATACCAAGTGCTTCCGCCTCCTTCACCTTCAGCTTGTAGTTGATGAAGAGTTCCATATACTCTTCAATAGCATCCTGTGTTATGGTTTCGTTGTTGATGTTGTTTTTGGTGTAGACAGCAAGGAAATCCTGCGGGGAGACCGACTCCAGGAGTTTTTTGTCTTGATAAATCTTTAGTATCGCAGCCTCTTTATGAGATTTGCAACTGTTAAATGTGACAATGGCAAAAGCTGTCAGAGCAATGATAATTGAAAACATCCTTAATTTACGGGTATTCATTTTCATGGCTTGTAATTATTTTGATGATTTATATTCTGGAATAGTTGGGTGCTTCACTTGTGATAGTAATATCATGCGGATGACTTTCGATGATTCCGGCGCTGGTAATTTTTATGAACCTTGCATTCTGCAGTGCAGCGATATCTGGTGCGCCGCAATAGCCCATACCTGCGCGCAGGCCACCAACCATCTGGTGTACTATTTCTGACAGTGTGCCTTTATAGGCAACCCGACCTACGATACCTTCGGGGACAAGCTTTTTGATATCATCTTCGGCATCCTGGAAGTATCTGTCTTTGGAGCCGTGCTGCATAGCTTCGAGGGAGCCCATTCCACGGTAGGTCTTAAACTTTCTGCCTTCGAAGATAATAGTTTCGCCCGGAGCCTCCTCGACGCCGGCGAAGAGCGAGCCAACCATTATTGAGCTTGCTCCTCCGGCGACAGCCTTGACGATATCACCGGTGTAGCGTATTCCGCCATCGGCGATGACGGGGATACCTTTTCCTTTGAGAGCGTGAGCCACCTGGAAGACGGCAGTGAGTTGAGGCACACCAACGCCTGCGATGATTCTGGTGGTGCAGATAGAGCCGGGGCCTATCCCTACTTTGATGGCATCAGCACCGGCTTCGGCGAGGTCAATGGCGGCTTCGGGGGTAGCCACGTTACCCATCACCAGTTCGAGGTCGGGGAAGCGTTTTTTCACGGCCTTGCCCATTTCAATAACGCCTTTGGAATGACCATGAGCAGTGTCGATGACCACAGCGTCCACAGAGGAGCGCAGTAGAGCTTCTATGCGGTCAAAGGTATCATGAGTGACGCTCACAGCGCCAGCCACACGGAGACGCCCCATGGTGTCCTTGCTGGCATTGGGGCGAGCCTTGATCTTGATGATATCCTTGTAGGTTATAAGCCCGACAAGCTTGTAATCCTTATCCACAACGGGCAGCTTCTCGATCTTGTACTCCTGCAGTATGTCGGCCGCCTTTTCGAAGTCGGTGAACTCACTCGTGGTAATGAGGTTCTCGGAGGTCATCACCCGGGCTACCGGCTTTTCCGGATTGCGCTCGAAGCGCAGGTCGCGGTTGGTCACAATGCCAACCAGTTTATTGTCCTTCTCAACAACAGGTATACCTCCGATGCTGAACTCCTTCATGATGGCAAGAGCATCTGCAACTTTGGCATCAGCATGCAAAGTTATGGGGTCGATGATCATGCCGTTCTCGGCACGCTTCACCTTCCTGACCTCGTTGGCCTGCTGCTCGATGCTCATGTTCTTATGGATAACTCCTATCCCACCCTCCTGCGCAATGGCTATAGCCATTCGTGCATCTGTGACAGTATCCATTGCCGCCGACACGATAGGTATGTTCAGTTTTATGTTTCTTGTAAAAAGAGTGCTAAGGTTTACCTCGCGGGGAAGAACCTCTGAATAGGCCGGAACCAGCAGCACATCGTCATAAGTCAACCCCTCAGTGAAAAATTTCTCTCTATCGATTGTCATTTTGCGATGTTTTGAAAAAGTTCGCGCAAAGATAGTGTTTTTTTTAAGTTGAGATGTTGAGAGAGTTTAGATGTTGAGATGTTTAGGGGTTTAGCCCAGATAATTCACAAGGTCGTTCCATTCTGCCAGTGTTGGCACCCTGAAGCCCTGCGGGCAGAGTTTGCCGGTCTCAACAGCATACCAGTTGTAGAGGCTTCCGTAAACAGAAGCATAAGAGACGGAGTCGTTGTCGTACCAGCAGCGGGCACCAGCCTGTAAGGCAGGCCAGATATGAGAGGCTGCAATCTCTATTATCGGGCCACCATCATTATAATGTGTTGTCATCAGATTTTGCTTCAGCCATATCTGATTGTTGATAAACACAGTGTCATATATGTTCCCGTCGAAATCCACTACCGGCCAGTTAACGCCGGGTCCCGTTACTTGTACAAATGCCGGCCTCACAAGCGTGTCGGTTCCCCACTGGTTGCCTGTTATAAGCGTAACAGTATAAAAGCCTTTTACAGAATAGACGTGAGAGGGGTTTTGATGGGAGCTGCTGTCGCCGTCACCGAAATACCATTTCCACCACTGTGGGTTATAAAGGGTTGCATCAGCAAACTGAATGGTGTCATGGATAAGGACAGGATTGGGGGTTGCCGTGAAATCAGACATTGGGGCGGACTGACCTGAAGCGGTATCATTCATTATACACCTGACGTAGTGCCCATAATTTTGCGCAGTGGCAAAAGTATCTTACGTTTCATAGCACTGATTTTTTTTGGTTTACCTAAAGATTGATGACCATTTTCCTTGTATGTCTTAAACCGTTATAGATGACAGAATAGAAATAGACTCCCGCATGGAGGCGTGAGATGTCGGCTTCCACTTTGTTCTCACCGGCATTTAGAGGGAATGACTGATTCAGAAGAGTTTTTCCGGTAAGATCAGAAATCTTCAACGATATGGTTCCGGCTTCAGGCAGTACGACAGGTATTGTGGTTAGACCTTGCGCAGGATTAGGAATATTCTGGCCTGCATAAAAGGAATAACCATTATCTACTGCTTCTTCTGCGTTGATGGAGGTACCGCAGATTGTATCGGAGATCCTTTCCACGGTTCCAAAGCATCCACTTTTCACCGAGATGTAATAGCAGGCAACATGATGGGTCAGGTCAGCTCCGATGTGAACATACGATGAGTCTGTGATGGCTGCAAGAGTATCCAGCAGGGTGTACGGGCCGAGAGGAGACATTGCTGTCCATATCTGATAACTCTTGAAACTGTTCATTGTATCTGCAGGAGGTTTCCAGGATATTAGTGCGTCTCCGTTGCTCAGCACGTCGAGTGTTATCAGATCAGGTGGTTCGACCGGGGGAAGGTCTCTTACCACTATTGTCACCGGGGCAAAATTCACTCCTGGAGCCGGGCAGAAGCTGTCCCAGGCTTTAAAGAGAAAACTGTATGCTCTTTCGGTCTTGTTCTGACTGATGCTTTCGACGATGTGGCTGCAGTCTGTTTGCCAGGTGAAGTCGGTATATACGCCAAACTGGCCGGAGACAGGATTCGAAGGAGCTGGTGACGGATTTAGCACAGCACATGGGGGCACAAGGCAACCTCCCGGGTTCAAGGGTGCCCCAAAGTGATCGCTGATAGCAGTGAGATAGACATTCTGAGCGGTTGGAGGAGACACCCCGGGGCAGTACTCAAAATCTGTTGCTCCAACATAGACAGAGACAAACTCACCGGCAAAGACTGTGTCTGAATATCCGGGATTTTGCCCGGGACCACCTTGCAGAGGCAGCGCAAAGACAGGAATGTTATTCAACGTATCGCAATTCCTGATCAAGGTATTATACTCCCTGAAAACCTCGCAAATCTTAACTCCGTTTCTGTATGATGACACCTTGATAACATGAAAATATGCACCTGTGGTTACCGACTTAAAAGTGATAATGCCTGTTTCCTGATCCAGCACTGCAGGGACATTGGCAGGATCATGAACTGTACCCGGAAACGGTGACATATAAGAGTAACCATATGCATAAGCTGAATATGGTGAGGTTAACTGCAACATCAAAGGTGCCCATTCATAGACAAGTGAGTCTGAGTCTATGTCCAGTGCCATATAATTCAGAACTGCACTAATACCGGCGCATACAAGTGGCGCAGGAGGTTCCAGGAAAACAGGAGAGTTGTCAAAGCAATTATCCACGGGAGAATTATCATATGGAAACATCACAACTTTGTAAACAAAATTATCCGGCGTAGAAGTAATATTGGAACCATAAGGCCTGCAACATGACACATAAGCAAAATACCAGCCGGTTGAAGGCGGAACACCGGTGAGGGCTACCCCATTCGGATATGCATTATCTGACGTGTAAGTGTGCATCTCAACAGCCCCGGTTGACTGCCCTACGGGTGCTCCGGAACATGTTATTGTCGTTCCTCCCGGGCACACACAGATTGGAGAGATATCCTGGACAGATACACGATTAAGTACAATTGAAGAGAAGCCCGGGGCATTACTTGTGAGAGTGATGCTGTTTGATAAACTAACTGCATGACAATCGCGGTATCGTTTGGCAATAAACCTGTAGGTGCCCTGAGGTGTACACTCCCATGTGATCTCACCGCCAAAATTGGGTTGAGATAAGGCTTCCGGCATCAACCCGGTCAGAAACATAAAAACCAAAATGCAGGCAACATGTAGATATCTTTTCATCGTGTTGTTGTTTAGTTGGTTTATCATTAAAGGCACTCAGAACCAAAACTATTTTGTTTAAAAACAGTTTCTGGATATTAGACTACAAAACTAACCAGAAGTTTAACCGGAAGTGATTTTTTTTGTTTAGATGTTTAGGGGTTTAGATGTTTAGGGGTTTAGATGTTTAGGGGTTTAGGGGTTTAGATGTTTAGATGTTTAGATGTTTAGGGGTTTAGGGGTTTAGGGGTTTAGAGGTTTAGATGTTTAGATGTTTAGGGGTTTAGGAGTCCGCTTAAATCCGGTGGCTGAGGCTCCCGGTGGCTGAGGCTCCCGGTGGC
>OBJA01002218.1_pt1 | contig 11597 bp, 11 predicted proteins | sample 1519751 | NCBI WGS metagenome assembly OBJA01 (sample SAMEA3881238, study PRJEB22517) | soil metagenome | biome: lake sediment; feature: soda lake sediment; material: sediment, water from around vicinity | place: India | collected 2013-12-23 | depth 3 m
CGTCATCAGGGTCCGCAGAGGACTTTCACCTCCAAGTCACCACTTGGCCACCACAGCCAAATGGATGGTGCTTGCGCACCACGCGCCCTGCCGGGCGCACAAAAAGAAAAGGCAGGTTTATTTACCTGCCCCTCATCTCCATAAAAGTGCTCACCTTGCGGCGGCATCAACACCGACATCGATCAGTTGATTTTCACTTCGACACTCTTTGGTCGTGCGACATCGGACTTGGGAATGACGAGAGTCAGTAGACCGTCCTTGAATGCAGCATCAATTTTGTCAATATCCACATTTTCCGGAAGCGTGAAACTACGACTGAAACTTCCGTAAAAGCGCTCAATCCGGTGCATTTTTTCATCCTTGTTTTCTTTTTCCTGTCGACTTTCACCGCGAATGCTCAACACACGATCCTCTATGCTGATCTTCACCTCTTCACGCTTGACTCCGGGAATATCGGCCTTGATTGTAAAAGCTTTGTCTGTTTCACCGATGTCGACTCGCGGGGCCCAGTCACTCCCCTCGACAGCACTCATGGCCCCTCCACGAAACGGCCAATCCTGTCGGCTCAACAAACCCTCCATTTCCCTGAACGGATCCCATTTTGCCAATTTCATACGATCCTCCTTGTGCAACGCGGGACGGGGCCCTCAGAGGCAGGTTGCCCGCTTCAACCGACCTCGGCCAGAAAGAAACAGACAAATACAAATCAAAAAACCACACAAAAAGCCGATCAATACAGCAAATAATAGCGCATTCCAGAATAAATTCAAGAAGGCTATCTACACCCTGTCGACAAAGGAAAAACCAGACTAAAAATAAGGATAGGAGGAACTGAAGCCACCAACGACAATGCTCAGTGCCTGACAACAGACTCGGCAACAGCAACCAGCAAGATGATCGCACCGCCGATAACAACGGCAACCGACGGCGCTTCCTGAATAATTATCCAGGCCAGCAGGATCGACACCACCGGCTGCATACAACCAACCAGGGACACGGTCTTCGCTGCCAGAAGTTTGAGGCTGACGGTATAAAGGGTGTGCGCAGCAGCCGTGCCCAACAAGCCCAGCATGACCAGCAACAGCCAATCATAACCACTCAGTACCCGAGTGGCAGACAGATTGACAAAGGGAAGAAAAAGCAGTGCAATCGCTACTAGCTGATGAAACATCAGCGTGCCACTGGGAACAGAGGCAAAAAAATATTTCTGGCACAGATTCCGTAGTGAAAACAGAAGTGCTGAAAACACCCCCCAAGCCGCCCCCTGGAGAATACTGCCGGAAAACCCCACTCCCAAATCCTGCCAGACCATGATCAGAAGACCAACCATTACCAGGATACCAGAAGCCAGGTCACGAATCTCCAAACGTCGACGAGTAAAGATCGGTTCGAGTAGAATCGTTATCATCGGATAACTGAACAGAGCCAGAATACCGACCGCGACGGTGGAGATCTGCATGGCATGAAAAAATGTCCCCCAGTGAACACCCATCACCAGCCCAAGGCCATAAATCCCGGCCAGATGTCTGATATTTGTAACCCGCAAGGGGACCCTGTAGGCTCGGCAGAAAAGGTAAAAACCACCGATGGCAATGACGCTGCGCATCTGGGTGATGGAAAAAGCATCCAGGGGAATCAGCTTGGCGAACAAACCATTCAAGCTAAGGAGGGTCAGCCCCAGATAAAGGGGCAATAGACCTCGGGCAGGCTGGCCAGATGATAAAACTGACATATAGACCTGACAATCTTCGTTGGAAAACAACCCGTTTCCAAGACGAAAATCTCCATGTGTCCATCGGTCACAGTGGATGAACACCAGTTATTAATAAATGCAGGCTTGCGATCCCAATCATGTTCTGATCATGAGGGAGGACACAGCTACTGGACGCGCTGCTCCTGTTGAATCAAAAGACTTTTTAATTGCTCAATCGTCTCATTTAAGCGTCGATTTTTCTCTTCAAGAGCATCGATTTTCTCAAGGCTGGATTGAGAGGCCGACACCAGAGACAGGGCTTCATCGCGGCATTGTTGTAACTCATGGGCAATAAGGCTTAAAGCTTGTGCTCTGGCCCGATGACTGCTCCCCGGATGTTCTGCGACATACAAATCAAGGCCGGCCGGATCACCGGTAGCAAGAAAGAGCTCGAGATAGTGATCAAAGCTCTCCTGTTCGGAAACGGCTGGCGGCAACAAGGCTTCCTTTTGCTCAGGGAGCAACAGCGAACAACCTGTCAACACAACACTCAAGATCAAAAGCAAGATCCCTCTGGTCATTCTTGTTGATCCTCCACCATGTACTTGTTGCCGTCCTGTAGCTTCAAATATTCCTTAAGACGGGCACAATCCTGGCTAATGGCAAGTCGAGAGGGATATTTGTAGCGGGTGGATTGAATAACGGCAATTGAAATCGTCATCAATGGAAATGTTCGCTCTACGCCATAGCGATCCCTGCCGACAAAACACTGTGCCACCCTGTCCTCTTGCGAGTAAAAAGAGGGAACCATGTCTTCAAATCCGGAAATGATTTTTTGTGCCAGAAACTCCCCTTTGTCCGGGGTCGTCACCACCACGTAGTCATCGCCGCCGATATGCCCCACCAGATCATCATCATTACCAGACTCTTGAACAATTTGCTGAATCATATCGCCGATACGGCTCAACACGTCACTACCGGCCTTATAACCGTACCGGTCACCGTAACTCTTGAAATTGTCCAGATCGATATAAAGGTGAGAGAAATCAATTTTCTGATTGATCCGGATGTCAATGGCGCGGTCAATGGCACGATTACCCGGCAACAGGGTCAACGGGTTGGCATCGAGACGCAATTGTTCAAGCTCGCGAAGTTTCTGTCCCATATGATAGAAGTCGCTGGCCAACTGCGAAAACTCATCATTTCCCGACAGTTCCAGACGATGATCAAAGCGCCCCGCAGATATTGATTTTGTCGCCCTTTTCAGCTCACGAACCGAGCGATGAATACTGATGATTACAGTGATGGTTACCGGAGCGGACAGGCAAATGCCGAAGAAAGTCAATAACGCAGTGGCCTGAAACGCTGCACTGGTCTTCTGTGACAGCCGAGTCAGGTCGCTATTGATCTGCTGTTGCTGCCCCTCGCGATATTCCGCCAACAGACCGGTAATATAAACCCGCAACGGCACCATTGTCTGCCCCGATATAAGCTCTGCCTGGCCCCAGTCTTCACGTTTTAAGACCTCGGACAACTTATCGTCGGCCTGACGATAAGACTCGAGAATTTTCAGCAGGGTCTGGCTCTTTTCACTCTCAGGAAGGCGTTGTAGAGTCAACATATGGCGCAACAGCTCATCAATGCGGTTCTGGCGCAACCCGATCAACTCGGAGTCACGCAAAATCAGCAGTTGCTTTTCAATATTTTCCAGGGCCAGAAGGTTTTGCTGCAGGTCACGCAACAACTCGAAAATGGAAAATTCAATACTGACAAGGTGCTCAGTATGACGGGTCTGTTCATGAAGTTGAAAAAGAGCATAGCCAACCGCACAAACAGTGAAAAGAACAATCACCAGGTAACCAATGACTACCTTTTTAGTCACTGTGGAAAACAGACGACGCATCAGCCTCATCACACCCTGTCAACTTGAAGTTCAAATTCCCAGATAAGCTTTACGAACGTCGTCATTAGACAGAAGCTTGTCAGCCGAGTCAACCAGGGTGATACGGCCATTCTCCATGACGTAGCCGCGATCAGCAAGCTTCAGGGCCTGATTGGCGTTTTGCTCTACCAGAAAGATGGTTGTATTGTTTTCCTTGTTGATCTGCCGAATCATGTCGAATATCTGCTTGATAATCAGCGGAGCAAGACCGAGGGAGGGTTCGTCCAGCAACAGAACCCGTGGACGGGCCATCAGAGCCCTTGAAATAGCCAGCATCTGCTGTTCGCCGCCGGACAAGGTGCCGCCAAGCTGATGCTGTCGCTTCTCCAGGATAGGAAAAATCGTCATGACATAATTCAGGTCCTGCTGTATGAGACGCTTGTTGGAACGCAGAAATGCTCCCATTTCCAGATTTTCAAGAACCGTCATATCGGGGAATATCCGCCTCCCCTCAGGCACCTGAATGACTCCCATTTTCACAATTTTCTCAGGACTCAGCTGATCAATAGGATCACCATCCAGCAGAATTCTTCCACTGCGCGGCGGAACGATTCCCGACACAGACATCAGGGTCGTTGTCTTTCCCGCACCATTGGCCCCGATCAAGGCAACGATTTCTCCCTCCGCGACCTCAATGGAAACCTCTTTTAATGCCTGAATATTACCGTAGAAGGTGGATATATTTTCTATTTTCAGCATAGGTGTTCCGTGAACAGAATTATAAGAGCCAACCCGGCATCAAGCGTCAATTTCTTCACCAAGATATGCTTCAATCACCTTGGGGTTATCCCTGATCTCCTGAGGGTTGCCCTGGGCAATTTTCTTACCGTATTCCATGACATAAATCGGATCAGAGATTTTCATGACCAGCTTCATATCATGCTCAATCAACAAAATGGCTATTTTTTCTTCCTCACTGATACGGCGGATCAGTACTTCCAGCGCAGACGTTTCATATGGGTTCATTCCTGCCGCCGGCTCATCCAACAGTAACAACAGAGGCTCTGTTGCCATAGCCCGGGCAATTTCCAGTCGGCGCTGTGCGCCATAAGGCAAATTGCGGGCAAATTCATTGACATATTTCTCAAGGCCGACTTTCTGCAGCCAATAGTAGCTATCTTCAACGATCTGCTGTTCTTCTTCACGCACACGGGCACTGCGCAAAATCGAACTGAAGATTCCGGAACTGGTGCGACAGTGACGACCGATCATGACATTCTCAAGAACCGTCATGCCTCCAAACAGCCGGATATTCTGAAAGGTTCGAGCCAACCCCATCTCTGTCACCTGGTTGGGTTTAAGACCGTTCAGCCTCCGAGCCTGCTCACCCTGCGGGTGGAGCAGGACGTCTCCACTGGTGGGCGTGTAAATGCCGGTAACACAGTTAAAAAATGTCGTTTTCCCGGCCCCGTTAGGACCGATCAAGGCGGCAATTTCTCCTTCGCATACCGTCAGCGAGACACTGTCGACGGCACGCAGACCACCGAAATCCATCGTCAGCCCCTTGACTTCAAGTAATTTTCCCTGCGGCTTATTCATTGATCGGCTGTTCCTTTGCTTCTACATGAGCTCTTTTGCCCTTATAAGTGTAGACCTGGCGCAAACCGCTGATCAGTCCCTGTGGTCTGAAAATCATCATCAGAACCATGGCGGCACCAAAAATCAGCATCCGGTATTCAGCAAATGCCCGTAAATATTCGGGCAGCAACACGAGAAAAAAGGCCCCGAGAATGACTCCGAGAATAGACCCCATTCCGCCCAGAACGACGATGGACAGAATAATTGCCGACTCCATAAAAGTAAAACTGGCAGGATTGATAAAGGTTGTTTTTGCCGCAAAAATCACACCGACCATACCGGCCCAGAAAGCACCAAGGGCATAGGCCGACAACTTTGTCCGCCCCATATCAATGCCCATGGCAACGCAGGCGATTTCATCCTCACGCAATGCCATCCAGGCGCGGCCCACGCGACTGTTCTTTAAACGATTGGTGACAACGATGGTCAGGACAACCAGTGCAATCATAATGTAATAGATATAGGTTGTGGATTGAGCCAGGGTCATTTCCATTCCAAACAGGCCGGGACGGTCAATATTGGCAATACCACTGGGTCCCAGCGAGAGGGTTTCCCAGTTTTCCATGATAACCTTGAAAATCATACCGAAACCAAGGGTCACGATAGCCAGATAGTCTCCGCGCAAGCGCAGGATAGGAAAACCAAGGATCACGCCAAACAGGCATCCGAGAAGCCCGCCAATGGGCAGCGCAAACCAGAAGCCCAGATCAAAATTATAATTGAGAATGGCGTAGCTATAGGCTCCAAGGCCAAAAAAAGCGATATAGCCAAGATCAAGCAGACCGGCAAGGCCGACACCGATATTCAGCCCCAGACCAAGTACGACGAAAATCAGGGCCGTGACCATGATATTGGTCTGATAGGTGTCAAAAACCAGCGGAAACACCAGGGCCAGCATCAGCAATACCACCAGCACCCGATTGCGAAGCTGATTATTCTCCAACAGCTGCTGCAAACGACCACGGGTTTCTATCCCTTCTTCTGCGCTTTTTTTGCGGCGATTACGGCGCGCCAGCATATAGCGCCACAGGTAGGAGAGAAAGAAACTGCCGATGGCCACCCAGACAAGATTGGTCCAGCGCCAGATGACTACATTCTCAATGGTATTGACCCGAACAACCAGTAACGGAAAAGTCAAGAACACAAACCACAGAGATATCAGCAGTGATTTTTTGGCGTCCTGCAAAATAATCTTCATCTGTTACACCTTCTGCTTGTGAACTTTTCCAAGAAGGCCGGCTGGTCTGCAGATCAGAATCACAACCAGTAGAACAAAGGTGATAATATCTTCATAATCGCTGGAGATGTACCCGGCAGCAAAACTCTCCGACCAGCCAATAATCAACCCCCCCAGCACAGCGCCCGGAATCGAACCAATCCCACCTAATACTGCCGCAGTAAAGGCCTTGATTCCTGCCAGAAAGCCGATATGAAAATTCACTTGACCGACATAGGAAGCAACCAGAACACCGCCGATGGCAGCCATCACCGAGCCGATAATAAAGGTCAATGAAATAACATTGTCAACATTGATCCCCACCAGACGGGCCATGCTCAAATCCTGTTGAGTTGCTCGCATCGCCTTACCGATCTTGGTTTTTTTGATCAGAAAGGTTAGTGCGATCATGGTAATCAGTGTTGTAATAAGAATCATCAACTCCGGTGTCCCGATGATATGGGCAACCGGGTCCATAAACTCAAGATCCGGAATCAAGCGCGGAAAGGGAAGAAAGTCAGGGGTCTGGGCAAGGAGAACATAATTCTGCAGAAAAATTGACATGCCGATGGCACTGATCAATGCGGATAAACGCGGTGATCCCCGCAACGGACGATAGGCAACCCGCTCAAGAGTAAAGCCGTAAGCCGCAGCATATGCTGCGGCAATGGCGGCAGCGAGAATCAAAATAGCAAAGCCACTCAGGCCATAAATGGTACAAACCCCGGAGACAATCAGGGCAACAAAAGCACCGATCATGTAAATCTCGCCATGGGCAAAATTTATCAGCTGGATGATGCCATAAACCATTGTGTACCCAAGAGCAATAAGGGCGTAAATGCTGCCTCGGGTCAGACCACTGAAAAAAAGCTCCAGAAAATAATCCATAGATTCACATCACCAGTGATAAGAAGAAAGCTCTCGATGTCTATCGGGCAATCAATAGTTGACGGAGACCAATACTTATCACAGCCTCCGTCAACTACCCACCATCAGTCCATTTCGATAAAAACACCATCAACAACTTTGAAAACAGAGAAGCCCACGCCTTCGGCATCTCCCCTGTCGTCAAATTTGATCCGGCCAACCGGCGTATCAGCATACTCAGTCCTCAGAGCATTCACGATGGCATCGTACTCTGTGGAACCGGCCTTTTCAATGGCGTTCAGCAGGGCTTGAGTCGCTGCATAACCTTCGTAAAAGAAGGCCCCGGGGTCAGCTCCGTAGGTAGTGCGATGGGCCTGCAGGGCGACCTGATTCAATTCCAGCGCGGACAGGTCCCGTGGTCCGGTCGCATAAGCTCCTTCGGCGGCACTACCGGCAACGTTGATAAAAGTATCATCCTTGACACCGTCAGCCGACAGGAAATTGACATCGACGCGACGGCGCTGCATCTGTGATACCAGCTTGGAAGCTTCCGGGTGGTAGCCACCATAGATCAAGGTATCGGCCCCGGCTCTGCGAATGCGCTGGATAATTGAAGAGTAGTCCATCGCACCGGGAGTGATCCCCTCAAAGAGGACGATTTCAGCTCCACCAAGTTCTTCCAGAGCCTCCTTGGCATAATCGGCAAACCCGCGACCATAATCACCGCGATCGTGAAGAATGGCAACTTTGCTGACCTCGAGATTCTTAAGGGCATACTCCACTGCCAGGCGGGCCTGCATATCATCTGAAGCAATGGTACGGAAAAAGTTAGGATATTCACCGCTTTGAGTTAATGCCGGGTTGGTGGCTGACGGCGACATCACCGGAATTCTGGCCTCGCGATAGATCCCCAAGGCGGCACGGGTTGCACCGGAACAGATATGCCCCATGACCACATGAACACCATCACTGACCAGACGGGTTGCGGCATTGGTGGCAATGTTCGGGTTGCACTGTTCATCCTGGATGAACAACTCGACCTGTCGCCCCAAGACCCCTCCCTGCTCATTGACCTGATTTACCACAAGCTGGGCGGCGCGCATGGCCGGAATACCGTAAGGGGCAAGATCACCACTGTGTGGCCCGGCAACTCCGAGTTTGATTGTATTCGCCTCCACACCTGGGACGACAACACAAAGGGCAAGGAGAAGGGTTGAACATAGCATGGAAATTTTTTTCATTGTTGGCCTCCTGAATGTAGTTGTACTAACACGTCGATCAGCTTTCAGATATAAGCCAACCGACTAAAACGGTCAACTATTTCACGATAAAAAAAACACATCCCGGACTCAGGCCCTTGCCTGAAGCGGTCGTAGTCTCTCTGACACGTCTTCCTTGAAGACTATCGCTCTTCCATTATTTCTCGACGAGCACGCTTCCAGATGGGGGCCAGATCAGCAGACCCCATCAGATCAGCAAGAACAATCTGATCAGGGTTCTGAATTTCAACCAGATCAAGACGCGCTCCCGGCAACGCGGCGACGGAACGCTCAATATCAGCTGTTGGTTGCAACTCTGTGGCGCCCTCATGAAAAAAACCCAGAGCATATCCGCTGTCAAAAAAAATCAAGGCAACCTGATCATCAGTATAGACACGCACGCACGCACTGAGCGTTTGCGCAGCAATCTTATCGAGCATGGCAGCAATGTCAAAAAGTCGAACATCTTCAGCGCGGTGCAGATAGCGCCCGTGCAGCAAAGAGTGGAGGGAGAAAACCAGATCGGCAGAGATCTGATAGATATTCAAGCGTGAATGGCCCTGAATCGAAATCTCAAAGATACGTGCAATAGCGTCATAAGCGATCTGTTGTGACACTTTTTCAGTAGAGGAAAAAAAGGCGCTGATCAGCTTGCCTCCATGAAAAAGAATGACTCCTGCCCCTTGTGGAGCATCGAAGCGCAAATAGCCGGTAAACTTGCCACTACGTAGTTTTCCCATTGCTTCCGGCAAGTTGATGCGTGCCGGATTGACCTGCTGACGCAACGGTTTTCCCTGTGGCAGATAGAGCATCTGGTTTCTCCAAATAAACAGACTGTCTCATGACATTGATAAGGGGATATATCCTAACAAAAAATTATCAAAATCCATACATCTTAAACAGTGGATTCATCCTTATAACTCCTGCAATTGCTCCCAGGACAGATACATGTTGTCCAGATTCTTCTTGAGTTGCTGATGTGCCTGTGAAGTTTGCCGCCACTGTTCCTGATCCTGATAGACCTCCGGCTGGGCCATGATTTTTTCCAGTCGGCCCAATTCCCCCTCTGACTGTTCAATCTGTTCTTCAAGGGTCTTCAGTTCACGCAGACGACGCTGTTCACGGCGCTGCTCTTCTTTACGCTCCGCATGAGCCCTGATGCGTTCGGCCTTATCGTCCACGAATGCCAATTCAACATCATGACCACCCTGATGCTCGGCCCGCTTTTCACTGAATGAATGATCTCCCGATTGTTGACGAGCCGCCAGAAAATCTCCGTAGTTTCCTGGATAAGAATCAATGGCACCGGCACCGACGGCAATCACGCGTGTCGCCAGCGCATCAACAAAGTAGCGATCATGAGAAACAAAAATAATGGTTCCCTTGTATTTTTTTAACGACTCCAGCAACACCTCTTTTGACTGCAGATCCAGATGGTTGGTTGGCTCATCGAGCAACAGCAGGTTGGCTGGCCGTAACAGCAATTTAGCCAACGCCAGTCGATTGCGCTCACCACCGGAAAGCACTCTGACCGACTTTTCGACATCATCCCCGGTGAAAAGAAATGACCCCAGGATGTTGCGCAACCTGGGCACCATTGCCACCGGCGCGTCCGCCAGCAGTTCGGAATAAACGGTCCGCGACGGATCAAGGGTAATGGCCTGGTCCTGGGCAAAATATGCCTGAACCAGATTGTGCCCCTCTTCGCGCGTGCCGGACACCGGAGCCTCAACACCGGCCAACAAACGCATCAGGGTTGACTTTCCGGCACCGTTGGGTCCAATCAGTGCTACCCGCTCGCCCTGAAGCACATCCAGATCGATCTGCTCCAGAACCCGCAAAGCACCATAATGCTGGGAAGCGCTTCTCAGGCTCACGGCAATTCTTCCGCCCTTCGGAGGAGGGGGAAAGCTGAAGGCAATTTTCTTACGCTCCGGCGGCAAGGAGATTCTCTCCAGTTTCTCCAGTTGTTTCACCCGGCTCTGCACCTGAGATGCCTTGTTGGCCTGATAGCGAAAGCGATTGATAAAAGCCTCAATACGAGCAATCTCGTCATCTTGTTGTTGTTTGGCAGCTTTCAGTGCCGCAATTCGCTCATCACGAGCGCGAATATAATGACTGTATGTGCCGGGATATTCCGTCAGGGAACCGTTCCATATTTCGACAATCCGGGTAACCACCTGATCAAGAAAAAAACGATCGTGCGACACCAGCACTACTGCGTAAGGATAATTCTGAAGATATCCCTCCAGCCAGTCGCGAGCAGGAAGATCAAGATGGTTGGTCGGTTCGTCCAGCAACAGCAGGTTGGGTCGCTGCAGCAACAGCTTCGCCAAAGCAATCCGCATCTGCCAGCCCCCGGAGAAATGCTCGCAGGGCTTGCTAAAATCTTCCGGTGAAAACCCCAGACCGCTCAAGACCCGACCGACTTCGGCTTCCATCAAATAGCCGCCACATTCTTCGAATTCCTGCTGCAACCGCGCATAATCCTCCATCTGCGCAACCGTCGTGGACGCAGAAAAGGATTCCTCCAGTCGACGTATTTCTTTTTCCATCTGCTGCAACTGCGCCAGAGCACTCTGGGCCTCGGTAAACAACGTACGGCCCCGATGTATCAGCCCTTCCTGTGGCAAGTAACCGAAGGTCGTCCCCTTGGCGATCTGCACGGTACCACCATCAGCTTCCACCTGACCGGCGAGAAGCTTGAGCAGGGTTGACTTACCGGCACCATTGGCACCACAGAGACCGATTCGATCAGCAGGCCTTATATGCCAATCGATTGAGGCAAAAAGTCGACGATCAGCGAAATATTTATCCACACATTTTAACTGCAACATCAGCGATCAACCTGGAAAAGTGAACTGCTCCACAAAAAAAACAGGGGTGAATTTACCCTTTGGGGGATTAAAAAGAAAGCAGGATCAAATTGAAGTCTACTCTTTTACCCAAAACAGCTGTTAAAGCTACTGAACAGACAAGAAGCACGAACAAGATTTTTTTAACCTGTTTGGCGCATGGTTATTTGAAGCTTTGTGTTTTTTG
>OBJA01002219.1_pt1 | contig 11584 bp, 6 predicted proteins | sample 1519751 | NCBI WGS metagenome assembly OBJA01 (sample SAMEA3881238, study PRJEB22517) | soil metagenome | biome: lake sediment; feature: soda lake sediment; material: sediment, water from around vicinity | place: India | collected 2013-12-23 | depth 3 m
AGTCTCGATATTCCCCTTTTTCAATTGTAATAATCCCAGATAGTACTGTGCCATTTGCGAGACCTCATCACCATATTCAAGTGACAAGGTATGCCACAAAGACTGAGCAGACTCCTCCTCACCCGATGCCGCAGCTGCAAGAGCCCAGTAATGTTTATAGATCGGGCGACTGTCTGTTCTGGTTGCCAACCGATACGCTTCAGCAGCTTTTGTGTAATCTCTGGTTGCGAATGCGTGATCACCCAGACGCATGCTCGCTTTAGCCCTGATAGAATCGGAAACTGTTTTAACATCTCTGAGCTCACGATAGAGGCGCAAGGCAGTTGAACACGACGCGACCTGTGCATAGGCAAATTTTACAAGAGGATCAGAACCATTCTTTTGGTATGCCTGGGTAAGCTTTACTCTGGCATCTTCAATAGCTCCCTTCTTCAAGGAAGCCATTCCGGCATCATATTCCGGACCAGGTACCGAAAAAGAGATAGAAACCAGTGTAACACAAAAGAGAAATGATCCCTTCAAAACAGTTTGAGCACTGCTCATTAGTTAATCTCCTCACCTCCGGCGAGTGCCTGCTCAGAGCTGCTCGCAGGCTCCTCTCGCCTCACCTGTAGTCGCTCTATCTCCATGTTCGCATCAGCAAGTTCCTGTTCAAGCTTGCGAACCTGCTTACTTTTTCGATGAATCTGAGATTGCATGAGCACATAGTAGTAGATTGCTGTAATAAATCCAATCAGCAGACCGACAGCAAAAGCACCTGCAACATAGGCGTAAATGGGAATCGCAGGAGTCTGATAGGTAAGCACCCGCCCAGGAACGAGCGTTTTGAATGGCTCCTGTGTGAACGTGAAAATAAGCACCCAGGCAAACATAAATGCAATAAGAAAAACGACTGTCCATTTAAATACTCGCATTGCATGTCCTTTTTAGGGTTATTGGTATCGTTGATTTTAAACTACAGATACCTGTGAACCAATACAATGATTATCAGGTCTCTTCTGGTTACACCGTTTCACAAATCAGTGTCATTCCACTGCTTCGGACTACCCTGGCTTTTAAAATCGTTCCTGCCTTGATATTTTCGCAAGCAAGAAGCACCCTTTTACACCCGTTATCCTGACCCATCCATAACCTGTCCCGCTTCTCCTGTCTTCCACTTACCAGAACCTCAAGCTCTTTTCCAACTGCTTCACTATAAATCTCACGGGTTATGGCGGTCTGCTGCTCTATCAGGCGATTCAGACGGGCAAGTTTTTGCGATCTCGGGATAGAGTCTCCCATGGCTGCAGCAGCTGTTCCCTCCCGCACAGAATAGGCAAACATGAATGCCGTTGTAAATTGAACCCGGGAAACAAGTGACAGAGTTTCCTCAAAATCATCCTCTGTCTCTCCAGGAAAACCAACCAGAATATCACTGGTAATATCAGCATCCGGTACATACGATCGTATCATCGAAACAAGCTCCAGGTAATGAGCTGCAGTATAATGTCGGTTCATTAGTGAAAGGACTCTGTCAGCACCAGCCTGTACCGGAAGATGGACATGTCTGCAGATAGCAGGAACTGCAGCGATGGTTTTAATCAGCTTTTCACTACAATCCTTTGGATGTGACGTAGTAAAACGGATCCGCCTGATTCCTTCAATTGAGGCAACCTGCTGAAGAAGATCAGGAAAATCGGCGCCCTTATCGTTGTAGGAATTGACATTTTGCCCCAGCAGAGTGATCTCACAGACTCCCTCCCTGACCTTTTCCCGAATTGACTCAACCAAAGTGCTTACAGGAATAGAATGCTCCGGCCCACGCACATAGGGGACGATGCAATAAGAGCAGTAATTGTTACAACCCCGCATGATCGAGATAAAGTCACTTACTCCATCTCTCCTGAGCTGATGATCATCATGAGAGAACTCAGATAAAAACTGATGAAGTTGTTGTTCGATATTTTCTATCTCACGTGCCCCAATAACCCGATCCACCCCGGAAATCTCCTCCCGAAGTTTCTCCCCGAGCCGCTGCGCCATACAACCAACAACCCAGAGTTCTGCACCTCGCCGCTTTTTCCGGGCATATTCAATGATACGTGATCTGGCACGCTCTTCAGCATGTTCCCGCACACTGCAGGTGTTGACAACGATTACATCTGCTTTACTCGGATGAAATGAGCTGGTGAATCCGCGGCTTTGAAGCAGCCGCTTAATAACATCAGAATCAGCCACATTCATCTGACAGCCAAAGGTCTGGAAAAAATATGAAGGCATATCCCTGTTTTCGTCCGGGCTTCAGTAATGTTTTCAGGTTAAAAGGTCTGCTCTTCTGGAAACAGAGCAGATGTTGACTTTTCACAGAGTCAGAGGTTAGCATTTCTTTCCCTTAAACCTCTGCTCACTGGTGTAAAATACTTTCAAGCCAGTATGGGGGTAAGATAATCACTATCTGCTACCTAATCAGACAAGATCAGCAAATCAAATACCGGACCTGTCAACCAGGGTTTTTGTAATCATCACCAATTCCAACAGCGATTGGGATAGTAAAAGGTTTTACATTCGTTTAAAAAAAAGGGAAGTCAAGAAACTTCCCTTAGTTAGTGTAACGCGAATCTACAAAATCAGCCACATTTTGAGAAACCACATGATTTACAGACCGCACAGCCCCCCTCATTTTCCATGATTCCACCACATTCAGGACATTGGGGGCAATATCCCATATCAAGGCTGGTAAATGTAATCTGTGCGTGTCCCTGCGGTCCCTGTGCCTCATTAAGTGCTTTTTCCAGCACACGCCCGATAGCATCCGCACACGACAGAATCATCTCCCCTTCATGCCAGGTTGGAATCGGGCAGCGGATTCCTCTGAGCTGCTCAACGATAGATTTAGGATCGATACCCGCACGCAACGAAAGTGACACAAGGCGGGAGACCGCTTCTGCATTTGAGGCTGCACAACCTCCCGATTTTCCCATCTGCGTGAATACCTCACAGAATCCAAAATTATCTGAATTGATATTTACATAGAGTGTACCACAACCAGTCTTCGTCTTGAAAGTGCGACCATGAGTAACTGAGGGGCGGGGGCGCGGATGGATCGCCCCGGCAACAAACATCTCTCCCCCCTGATTCGAGGAACTGCCCGTACCGGTTGTTATCACCTGCCCTTGCCGTGATCCGTCCCGATACACCGTGACCCCCTTACAGTTAAGGTCAAAGGCATACCGGTACACCTCCTCCACATCAGCAACTGTGGCGTCATGACGAAAATTCACCGTCTTGGAAACGGCGTTATCAGTATATTTCTGAAATGCAGCCTGAAGGGTAATGTGCCATCGGGGTTCAATATCGTGTGATGTAACAAAGAGATCCCTGATTCGTTTGGGTATTCCATAGATCTTGTTAAGACTACCGGTGTCCGCCACCATCTTCATCAGCTCTTCGGAATAGAACCCCTCCTCTTGTGCGATCCTTTTAAAAGCTGGATGAACCTCAAGTAAGCGTTTCCCATCAAGAACATTCTTCTCATAGACAATGGCAAACAAGGGCTCTATCCCACTCGAGCATCCCGCAATCATGCTGATGGTCCCGGTAGGAGCAATTGTTGTAACCGTGGCATTTCTTACCCGCAATCCACCTTCAACATCGAAAATTGAGCCGCTGAAATTTGGAAATACCCCCCGCTCCCTCGCCAGGAAAGCAGAAACCTTTTTCCCCTCTTCCTGAATGAATTTCATGATCTCTTCTGCCAGACTCGCTGCTGCATGAGAATTGTAGGGAACGCCAAGCTCAATCAGCAAATCAGCAAACCCCATCACTCCCAGACCAATCTTGCGGTTACCTTTTGTAAGCTTCTCAATTTCAGGTAGCGGATATCTGTTTACTTCTATGACATTGTCCAGAAATCGTACCGCGGTTCTGACAGTGTTCCCCAGCTTCAAATAATTGACCTCTTTTTTGCCATTATTGGTAGTGATCATGTTGGCTAAGTTAATGGAGCCCAGGTTGCATGACTCATAGGGAAGCAGCGGCTGTTCTCCACAGGGATTTGTACTCTCGATTCTACCTATATGCGGAGTTGGATTAATCGCATTGATCTTATCGATGAAAACGATTCCCGGCTCTCCGTTTTTCCAGGCTAATTCCACTATGCGCTTGAAAACCTTCGATGCTTTAAGACGACCCACGATATCACCGGTTCGGGGATTGCGCAGCGGATACTCTTCATCCCTTTTCAACGCCTCCATGAATTCATCCGTTACTGCAACAGAGATGTTGAAATTCGAAAGCACACCATCTTTTTCTTTCATCTCGATAAAATCCACTATCTCAGGGTGAGAGCAGTTGAGAATGCCCATATTGGCACCTCTCCTGGTTCCACCCTGCTTTACCGTCTCTGTAGCGATGTCAAAAACACGCATAAACGACAATGGCCCAGATGAAATACCTTTGGTCGATTTTACCCGATCATTTTTAGGGCGGATATTCGAAAAAGAGAACCCGGTACCCCCACCACTCTTATGAATGAGTGCCGTATATTTCACCGCATTGAATATGTCTTCCATCGAATCCCCAACGGGTAATACAAAACAGGCTGAAAGCTGCTGAAGCTCTCGTCCCGCATTCATGAGAGTTGGTGAATTAGGGAGAAAATCCATTTCCACCATTGTTGTATAAAACTTTTCAGTCCAGATATCCGTACTATTATCTGAATTAAACAGTTTTTCGGCACTGGCGATATTTTGAGCGACGCGGAAAAACATCTCCTCAGGAGTCTCGATTATTTTCCCGGTTTCATCTTTCTTCAGATACCGTTTTTCAAGGACGATCCGGGCATTTTCACTGATTTTCGCCTTCTTTGTAATGAGCCGGTCTTTGAGTGGCTCCTGAGTATCGGATGAGATCATAATTTCACTCTCTTTAAATACTGCCGGTTTAATTTTTTTTGTTTCGGCACTGGTGTTTGTGGTGACCATGGGGGCACATACTCCTTCTTCCTAGTACGATTATAGCGATTGCATTATGATTCGAGAACTGGCGGTTTACTTGTGGAGAGCCGCTACGATCGTATTAAATATAGGGTCACGGACCAGGAGAGTCAAGAGCAAAATCGTGCTATTACCACAACATAATGTATCTCTTAATGTCAACTGCCCAACAAGTTGGGCTTCTCAAATACAGGCCCAAATATGTAACCTCATGGATTTGAAAAGGTTACGCATACAAAAACCGATTCGCGTAAGGGTAAAAGTAACCATTCTCCAGATAACGCACTCTTTACCAGATCATAATCAGGATTGTGAGTGCTATTACAGGGTACCATGCATAAAGTAAAGCAATATACACCTGTATGTGGAGAAAATCCAACCGATTCTGGTTCCGAGGTACTTCATTTGACATTAGAGATTCTGTAACGTCCTCAGAAAACTCTTTATCTTTTCGGGACGTACATGATCAGGTTTATTCTGGTTCATCTGCAGATGCAGAAACTATTTTCGAACGTTGTTTTTATCGCTAATTACAAACTTGTGCACCCCTTCAGATCATGAGAATGAGATTCTACACGGTGCATTTGTATAAGGGAGTACGTATTATGGCTGAAGCATTGGATTTTTCATACCTGAAAGAATTACGAACCAGGATCGATAACCTCCGGAGGTATCTTTGACATCGACAGGAAAAAATCCCTGGTAGATGATCTTGAGACCAAAGCCTCTGATGGCGATTTCTGGAATGATACGGGTGAGGCACAGAAAACGCTGAAAGCGATGAAAGATGCCAAGAGGATCATTGAACCGTGGGAAAAGGTTTTCCAGGAAAGTGAAGAGATACAGCAGTTTTTCGAAATGGCGCGGGAAGAAAACGATGAAGCTACACTTGCGGAATTGAAGAATCAGGCAGACGCTCTTGAGCAGGAAATAGTACATATAGAGTTTATCAGGAAACTCAGTGGTGAAGATGACTCCTCACCTGCGATTCTGACGATCCACAGTGGAGCAGGTGGGACAGAATCCTGTGACTGGACCGAGATGCTTTACCGAATGTATTTGCGCTGGATTGAACGCAGAGGTTTTTCCTACACCATCCTGGATTATCTTCCAGGCGAAGAAGCCGGCTTGAAAAGCGTTACCATCGAAGTACAGGGCGAATACGTATACGGACATCTCAAAGCAGAATCTGGCGTACACCGGTTGGTCAGAATTTCACCATTCGATTCCAATGCAAGAAGACATACATCTTTTTCATCGGTTTATGCCTACCCCATCATGGAAGAGATTGATGACTTCGAAATCGACGAGAAAGATATCAGGGTAGATACATACAGGGCAAGCGGTGCAGGTGGACAGCATATCAATAAAACCGACAGCGCAGTTCGCATGACCCACATCCCCACAAACATCGTGGTTGCCTGTCAAAGTGAACGCTCTCAGATAAAAAACAGGTCCTCAGCTCTTCGCTTACTTAAGGCTCGTGTTCGTCAGCACTTTAAAGATATCGATGAAAAGGAGCGACAGTCAAAGCTTGCAGAAAAAAAGAAAATCGAGTGGGGAAGTCAGATCCGCTCATACGTACTGCACCCCTATAATATGGTCAAAGACCATCGTACAGATGTTGAAACATCAAATACGCAAGCTGTGCTGGATGGTGATATCGACATGTTTATCGAAGCGTTTCTGCTGGAATACCAGTAAGGGATACACCCCTCTGCCATGGACCAAACATTGGGAAACACTAAACCTGAATCTGAAAAAAAATATCTCACCGTTGAATGCGGACGGTGTGGTACATGCTGCACCGAACCGGTTGTCCCGGTGACCGACAGTGATGTGCGACGACTCTGTGATGCACGAAATCTCTCTGCTGAACGAATCGTTCGCTTTTACTCCCAGAAAGAGATGGAATACGATTCTGAAGCGGATCTGTGGATCAGCTTATCACGGGGCAAAAGAGCCATGGGTCTTCGCAAAAGAAAAGCACGTTGTATGTTTCTCACTGATGAAAACGACTGCTCAGTTTATCCATATCGACCCATGACATGCAGAACATTCCCCTATATGGTCGAGTTTGACGAAGCGTATACTGTGGAGAAAGTATCACTCAATAAGATCGTTAACTGCAGGTGCAAACGAAAGCCAAAGTCGTCGATACCGGAGGTAATTCAGAACGTCAGGACCGAGTACACTGAAGACGATTCCTACTATGACAAAATTCTCCAGTGGAATCTTCAGGAACAACCAGGAAGTCCTGAGGAGTTCCTGAGATTCATTGGACTCAAATAGCTGAGAAAGGTCCTGCCAGGGCTACATCCACCACTTATCTTACCGGGACCGTAGAGCCATTATCTGAACAATACCGTTTCTGTTTCTTTCCATGCATCATTAAAAGCGAACTTGAAACCAGTATAATCACTGCCCCAAGAACCATTCTGACGGTTACAGCTTCTTTGAAAAAGACCGCACCAGCAAACATGTTCATAACAGGGGAAAGCAGCACTATTACAGCTCCTGTGGAAACAGAGATGTAGCGGTACCCTTCGGTCAGGATCAGCTGACCAAATGCAGCCAGCAACCCGATCAATAGCAGAAGAATCGATCCCTTGTAACTGTTAATACCAGTGCCCTGTCCTGCAGGAATTACAATAATCCAGAAGCCAATGAGGCACTGAGCGAAGAATATAGTTGGACTCGAATCGGTGGATTGCAGCTTTTTTACAAACACCGAAGAGAGCCCTGCCAGTATAGCTCCGGCTATTGTTATTAGCTCATACAAACCAAAATCCAGAAATGATGCAGAATCGATACCACCCCTATCGGTCATAACAAGAATGACTCCAAGAAATGAAAAAGAGAGGGCAATCATTTTCCTGAACGTAAGCTGCTCTTTGAGGATCAGCAGGCTGAAAAAAGATGCAAACAATGGATAAGTGTAAATAATAATGGAAGCCTTTATCAGTCCAAGTTTCGCAATTGATAAAAAGCCGGTACTGATAGCGATTCCGCCAAACAAACCTCTGAAAAACAGTCCGGATTTGTCTACAAACGTCAGATGCATCCTGCCTGTGAGCGCCCCAATACCTATGACCCCCATACCAATAATAAATCGGAACATGGTAGCCAGTGGCGCGCTGAGTTCAGTTCCGTACTTCACCAGACATGACATGCCACAAAATGCCACATTTGAAATGATCAGGAAACTTACCCCTTTTATAGCCCCGTTCATCCTCACCTCCTTTTTCCTGCGGGACCCTGAAAACAAAAAGCCCGCTGCCGGATTCTCCGACAGCGGGCTTCACCAAAATTTCTAATTATAAGAAGTTAACCGTTGTCAGAGCAATACATCACATTCACTGCCTTCTTCAATGCAGTGCGCCATATAATAGCTAAATGTACCGGACAACGTGTCATAATCCATTATTCCTTTGTTTTGTAATATAAACAAACACTGGACCGATGTCAAAATCACCAGCATCAATCCAATTGGAAATTTCAAGAAAACTGATGAACCGATCACTTTGGGCCACCAGGTACTGTGCTCCGACACACCTCTTTCACCCCTGGCGTGGAAAAGTATTGGCTAGGTATTCCAGTGCTTTGCTAAGATAAAAAAAATAGAGGGCGCCCGGAATCTTCTCCTGACTGTGAGATGGAAGTGGTTTACACCATTTGAACCATCTTCAGCTGCATTTCTTGCATTCAGCATGCTCCATAACTGAATTTACATAAATCAGACCAGCAGGTAGCCAGCAGTACCGTGCCGGCCCCACGCATATTTCCCTATTTTTTTGAGGAGACATTTATCCATCATGTCCTTATTTCAAACCTGTATCCTCACAACATCAACACCAAAACAGGCTGACATATACCAAAAGCTCATACAGAAACGACTTGAGCATGGTTTATATCCTCAGGAGATCGATTTCAGGGTTTACAGCGATCCTGAAGCAGGTGCAGTTGGCAGCGGGGGCGCAACTCTGCTTGCACTGCATCGATATATGCAGGAGACAGGGTCAAGCGGAACTGATGAAAAAAGGCTCCTTATAATACATGCAGGTGGAAAAAAGCAACAAATCCCATCATTTACACCTGAAGGAATTCTCTTTTCACCAGTTCCCGTTACTACGAGCAGTATCATTCCACCGGTAGTTCTTGATCTGCAGCTCAGTATGTTTCTGAGATATCCCTGGAACAATGGAGAAGTAATTATTTCCTCCGGAAATGTCATCATCGATTTCGATACCGGGGCGTTAAACGAGGCACGGGGAGATATCTGCGGATTTGCCACCCCAGCACCATTTCAACACGGAACATCCCATGGTGTTTTCAAGTTTGATCAGTTCCGGCACAATGTGATCAATTATTATCAGAAAGCTCAGGAAGAATTCCTCCGCACTGAAGCTACTCTTGAAGGCACCCAAAAATGTGCACTTGACACGGGGATACTCTCATTCAGCCAGAAGTTTGCCGACTCTTTTTTACAGATCGGCAATCTGCGCGCCGGCAATAAAACGATTCTGCAAAATTTACAAGATGGCAACTGCTCTTTCGACCTGTATCTGGAAATCATGACTGCAGCCCTGGCTGGAATTACCTATAATACATTCAATAATCGCGTGGCGTTAAGATCTGGCTTACAAGAGGAGACCCTGCGGGCAGTGTATGAGCATATCAGTGCCTTCAATCTAACAGCACTTCTCACCCGTTCCACCTCTTTTCATCATGTCATCTCCATGCGCGATTACTTTCATGCCTGCCTCGAACTTAATCAAAAAGAGATGCAGACATTTTACAGCAGCGACTATGATGAAATTCGGGGCGTAAATAGACCAGACCAAATTGCTTTCAACTGCATCGATCTCAATCTGCCCCTGGGTCGTCATAAACGGGTGATAGCTGAAGGAGTTCAGGATTGCACTTTAGAAAATACCCTCGGGCATAATCTGCTCATCGGGATAACACACTGGAGCAGTGACATTGTTATCCCGGAGGAGATATGCATTGAAGAGAGAAAAATAGGCACAGGGAATGTGCGCATTGTTTATGGCCTGAATGATACGTTCTATCCACAGCAGTCCTGCCACACCCTTCTCTTCTGCGGTGTTCCCATGGAACATTGGCTCTCATCAAGAGCACTTAATCCTCACGATCTCTGGGCGCCTAATGAGGAGTACGATCTCACTACTGCCCGTCTCTTCTGTGCAGATCCTTCAGACTCGTTTCTGAGCGGTTATTGGGCTGTACCGAACGGAACCAGCTGGAGTGAGCAGTTCCGCCTGGAAAAACGCTACTCTTTTCTGGAACTTACCTTATTTACAGATGCGATTCAGCGCGATAACAGACGACAGATGATTCGAACACAAATGCTGAGACGACAGATCGTTGCAGGTATAGGATGGAACAGTATCAGTCTCAAAGATTTTGTTGCCTCATTCTCCGAGAATCCTCCACGTGACTCACTGAAACATATGTACCAGTCGACACATGACTTTTTACTGCGACAGTACCGAAAACGGTTGCTGGAAGAGCTTTGCGAAAAAGAGATCGGGGATGACAACGTAACACCCGAAATTCATTTTTCATCTCAGCCTGAACCGGTTTCAAAATTCGGTCCCGGAATCGGACCTGACCGGATGATCATTGCAGAGTCACCAGTCAGAATGGATCTTGCAGGTGGATGGACCGATACGCCACCTTTTACCTACCGAAATGGTGGAGCTATAGTGAATTTCGCCATGGATCTGCATGGAAAACCGTCGGTGACTGTTTTCTGTAAGCCCGGTACAGAACAGGTAATACGACTGGTCTCGATAGACAAAGGTGAATCGGTAGTCATTAACAGCACCGAAGAACTTGAGAACTGTAAAAGATCAGACACCTTTGGAATTTCAGCGACAGCAGTATCGCTCTTTTGTGTTTCTAAAAACCGTCCTGTCGAAAGGTTCCTTTCCGAATTAAAGGGTGGATTTGTCATAACGACCGTATCCGGAGTACCTCGAGGAGCAGGCCTCGGCGCCTCATCGATACTCACCGCAACAGTACTAGCGTCTCTGTACCGCCTTTTCGGCAGGGAAACAACAAGAGACCAGCTCCTTCAAGCTGTTTTGGAGCTAGAGCGGATTCGCTTTTTCGATGGTGGATGGCAGGACACATCTGGAGGAGTAATTGGTGGCCTCAAATACATTCAAAGCAAGCCCGGATTGCACCCAGAACCAGTTATCCATCAACTAGATCCATTTCTGTTCAACGATAGAACCAGTTTGGCTTATTTTACGTTGTATGATACAGGTTTAAGACGATCTGTACCTTCTATAATAAAGGAGGTCTCATCAGCTATGAACTCCTCTGTACCAGCGTTTCTATTTACCCTGAAGCTATTAAAACAACTGGCTGCAGATGCCCGCAATGCAATTGAAATGCGCGATCTCCACTTCCTGGGCAAAGTTATCAATGAGGTTTCAAAGGCAAACATCCGCATACACCAGTCGGCAACAAATACACAGTTTGAGGAGCTCCTGGCTGGCGCAAGGTCATATTATTGTGCTGCAAAATGTGCTGGTGCAGGCGGGGGCGGGTATGCACTCTTCCTTTCAGAATCACCCGCT
>OBJA01002220.1_pt1 | contig 11577 bp, 5 predicted proteins | sample 1519751 | NCBI WGS metagenome assembly OBJA01 (sample SAMEA3881238, study PRJEB22517) | soil metagenome | biome: lake sediment; feature: soda lake sediment; material: sediment, water from around vicinity | place: India | collected 2013-12-23 | depth 3 m
GACAGCGTGAAGACACTCGTCAGGGCGAAGAACGCGCTCACCATCCGCATGGTCATGAACCACACCGGCGGTTTCCCGTTCGAGATTTGCGCGAAGCAGGGCAACATCAAGGGCGGCGGATGGTCCGGCGGTGCGCCGCTCCGGCAGACGGCAGCCATCGCAGCAGCGTGTCCGCTGCTCTTCGAACCCGGCACGAAGGAGCAGTATTCCAACACCGGCATCGATATCGGCGCGGCCATCGTGGAGGTAGTGACCGGCATGCGCTGGGAGGACTTCCTCAAAGCGCGCGTCCTCGATCCGCTCGGCATGGCGTCCAGCTCGTTCTGGCCGACAAACAAGCAGCTTGAGACGCAGGTGGAGATGTACGACTGCGTGAAAGACGCGCCCGCGAAGTACCGCGTACAGAACGACATGCAGCAACGGCCTTACAACGACGCCCATGTCTTTGCATCGGCAGGCGCGGGGCTCTGGACGACCGCGAACGACCAGCTCAAATTTTATAAGATGCTCATGAACCTTGGCGTGGGCGAGAACGGCGTGAGGATCCTCAAGGAAGAGACCGTCAGGGAACTGCTCGCAAAATCAACGCGCCCGAAAGGGATGGGCGGTTATTCGCTCGGCCTCTCCGCACCGGAAGAAGATACGGAGGACGCCTGGTTCGGGCATGGCGGCGCATGGGGCACAAACTGCATGGTCAACTGGCACCGCAAGGAACTGAAGCTGTGGGCTGTGCAGCTCTGTGGCGACCCGCGCCCCTGGGATGCGGCCCGTTCGGAGGCGGAGACCAAATTCTTCAAATACGCCATCGACAACGCCGGCACCGACGCTTTTACCGGCCGTGTCAAGTAGGCCGGAAACGGGAAAAGTCATGACAGGCGGGCAAGCCTGCTTCCAGAGGGCGGTCCCCGCAAATTTGATTTGCGGGGACCGCCTGATCAATTCTGAATTAGCCCATGCTTTAATGGATATCTGATCTTGTTATTGGAATCCGGAAAAGCAAAAAAATGTGAGGATACCGTGGGTACAGTTAGAGTATACTTACTGTGGGGAGTACAGATGCTGACAGGAAACTTCATTAATTTTCAAGAATGTGGATTTTAAGGCATTGCAAAAGAAATACCAGCAGTTGCTTATTGAGAACAACAGTCTCAAAGAAGAAATAAAAAGGCTGAAGACTCTGCTTGGTATGGAATTGTCCCGGAATCAAGCCAGTGAGGGTTTCACTCCGAGTGAAGCCCTCGCTGAGCACTCGGAGCCGGAAATATTTGATCGGCAAACAGAACCCAAACCGTCAACACCTTCTGAAACCATAAACAAACGATCTGATGCCAGCGAAAAGATTAGGCTCTTCCAATCGCTGTTCAGGGGAAGAGATGATGTGTATGCAAAAAGATGGGAAAATAAAGCAAAAGGAACTTCCGGCTATTCACCAGCCTGTGGTAATGAATGGAAACCGGGCATTTGCCAGAAGCCAAAAATAAAATGCTCGGCTTGCAAACACCAGGATTTTCTCCCTTTAAATGAAATGGCTATTGACGCGCATCTGCGTGGCAGGCAAAATCTTGTTGCCGGAATTTATCCCTTGCTGTCAAATGAAACCTGCTGGTTTTTGGCAATTGATTTTGACGATGAAGGATGGCAAAAAGACGTAACGACGCTCAGGGAGATAGGCACCGAATCTGAAATTCCTATTGCTATTGAAAGGTCACGGTCGGGAAATGGAGCGCATGCGTGGTTTTTCTTTGAGAATCCTATACAGGCCTCTTTAGCCCGAAAATTTGGAAGTGCCCTGCTAACCTACGCCATGAGCAAACGTCACGAACTCACTTTTAAATCTTATGACCGTTTTTTTCCGAACCAGGACACTATGCCGAAAGGCGGTTTCGGCAATTTAATCGCTCTGCCCCTGCAAAAAGAGGCGAGAAAAAATAACAACAGTATCTTCGTTGATGAGCATTATAATCCTATTGAAGATCAGTGGGCCTTTCTGGCATCCATTCAAAGGCTTTCCGAAAAGAACCTTGAAGAACTAACATCGAAGTTATGCCCGGGGAGTGAACTCGGTACCTTGAAACCCGACGATGAGGAATCGCCTAAACCATGGGAAAGTATAAAGAAGACGGAGGTCAGCAAAAGTGATTTCCCTGGAAAAGTCGAAATTGTAAAAGCCAACATGTTGTTCATTCCCAAAGCGGGAATTTCTCAAAAAGCATTGAATCACCTGAAACGATTGGCTGCATTCAAAAATCCTGAGTTTTTCAAAGCCCAGGCCATGCGCCTACCGACCTTTGATAAACCAAGGATTATTTCTTGTTCGGATGAAACATCCGAATACCTGTGCTTGCCAAGGGGATGTGAAACGGACATAAGGATGCTGTTTGAGAAAATGAAAACGAGCGTATTGTGGACTGATAAAGCCAATCACGGCAGAAAGATCGACGTTGCGTTTAAAGGTAGCCTGCGGGATGAACAACCTTTAGCTGTTGAAAGGCTGTTGGAACATGATAATGGAATTTTGTGTGGAACAACGGCTTTCGGGAAAACGGTCGCAGCGATAAAACTGATCGCCGAAAGAAAGGTCAACACCCTGATCCTTGTTGACAAGGTTAGCCTGGTATCCCAATGGAAGGAAAAACTTTCAGCCTTTCTGACAATTAATGAGCCACTCCCGGTTACCGACATTCCCGGAACCAGAAAAAGAGAGAAAAACAAAAGCATTATCGGACAGATGGGAGCAGGGAAACAAGCATTGAACGGCATCATTGATATTGCGGTTATGCAGTCGCTCAACAGGATGGGAGAAGTAAAGGAATGTGTGAAAGATTACGGCATGGTCATCGTTGACGAGTGCCATCATGTTTCGGCTTTCAGTTTTGAGATGATATTGAAAAATGTGAACGCCAAATATGTTTACGGGTTAACAGCTACTCCAACCAGAAAGGATGGACACCATCCCATTATTTTTATACAGTGTGGCCCGATCCGATACCGGGACGATGCAAAAAAACAAGCGGAGAAAAGACCTTTCGACCACTTTATCATACCCCGGTTCACTTCTTTTAATACACCATTGGATAAGGAAGAGAAAGATATATCGATACATGAATTGTACGCCGGAATTATCGAAAATGAAATGAGAAATCAGTTAATCGTTGATGATGTGGTACAATGTCATCAAAACGGCAGAAATTGCCTGGTTCTGACTGAAAGAACTGGCCATGTTGAATTACTTACCAACGAACTCAGGGAAAGGATTCAGGATGTCATCTTTCTCATGGGCGGTATGGGAACAAAGGAAATCAGAGAAACCATGGCCCGGATTGCAGAAACCCCCGAAGACAAACCACTGACTTTAGTTGCAACGGGGCGCTATATTGGCGAAGGCTTTGATGAACCAAGGCTTGACACCCTGTTCCTGGCGATGCCCATATCGTGGAAAGGAACTTTACAACAATACGCAGGGAGACTTCACCGGTTGTTTGAAACGAAAAAGGAAGTGCTGATTTATGACTACGTAGATGTCCGGGTACGAATGCTGGAGAAGATGTACAACAAACGGCTTGCCGGATATGCGTCTATCGGCTACAAGGCAAGAGGCGAAAATATTGCAGCAGAATCCACGGATATCATTTTTGACAAAAGCAATTTTTTGCCTGTATATTCCAACGACATCGTCAATGCATCCCGGGAGATACTAATTGTAAGCCCGTTTGTTACAAAACGACTTACTTTGCAGATGATACAAAATCTTAAGATCGCACTGGCAAAGGGTATAAAAGTGATTGTATTGACCCGGCCTGCTGAGGATTTCAAAGACAAAGATTTAGCCGCTTGGCAGACGGCGCTGAATCTTTTAAAAAGTTCCGGAATAGTCGTCATCTTTAAATCTAATATCCACCAAAAATTTGCTGTTATGGATGACAAGATAGTTTGGTACGGAAGCATCAACCTGCTAAGTTATGGCAGTGCCGAAGAAAGTATCATGCGACTCGAAAGTTCGAATATCGCCAATGAACTGATTCGAAGCATAAAGAAGGTGGACTGAGTGTTCTGCTGATCAGTCGAACGCTTATGCAAATTTTAACTCCCGGTCTGAAACCAGCCAAAAGACTACCGCATACGAGCACTTCACTATTCATATGCTCTGTAAAAGCCACCACTTAAAATGGACTATTTTAGCGTAATCAAAATCTTTTACAAAATTGTCCTCATATGTTTTTACAGCAAAAGTATTCGGCATAAACTCACCAGCCAGCACACAGTCCATTTATTCCACTTCCTTTTGCCTTAAAACCATACTCAAACCAAAACAGGTGCATAAGATTTTGATTAAGGCAAACTCTTGATTGCGTTCTTAATTTTGTGATTATTGTAAAGGTGATTTGAATTTGAATGGGTTTTTGTTTTGAATGATAGCGTGCACCGTTCTAAACATTTGCTATGTGTTTTTCAAGCAGGATGAGACAGATTTACTGACTAATTTTTAGTTATGACAGGAACAGGGATAGTATTTCTGTTAGCCGGGAGCAGGTTGAAGCTTACGAATGGCTGATCCAAGCAGATTGAGACGATTGAATGATAGAGTAGGGTGCACCAATGTAGACTTCAACATAAAAATGTCAGATATTTCTTTATATTTGGGTTTCGTTTCTGACAATTCATAATTATCAGAAATTCACAACCTTTAAATCGCATATGCTTATGTTCCCCGAAGAAAGGGCACGGTTAGAAATAGACAGAAAATTACAGGATGCAGGGTGGTTAGTTGCTGATAGAAAGCACTATTCGCCATCGATTTCTGCCGTTGCTATTACCGAAAGCGTATTAAAGGGGAATCTCGAAGCAGATTATTTGCTCTTTATTGAAGGTAAAGCCATTGGTGTAATCGAAGCCAAAAAAGCTGATATTTCATTATCTGAGGTGGTTGTAAAACAAGCAGAAAACTATATTCGTAAGTTATTGCCGTGGTATCAGTATTGGCAAAAACCACTACCATTTGTGTATTTGTCTAATGGCAAGGAGTTACTGTTTAGAGATATACGAAACGGTGATTCAGATTACCAACCCTTATTAGAAATGCATTCACCTCGCGAATTGGCTAAAATGGCAGGGATTGAAAATGAGTTTGCCGGATTGCCTAATCTTTCTCCCAAAGGGTTAAGGGGTTGCCAATTTGATGCAGTCAATCAGTTGGAGAACAGTTTTCGAAAAGGGGAAAAGCGTGCCTTAATGGTTCTGGCGACAGGTGCTGGTAAAACATTTACTGCATGTACTGCTGCCTATCGATTGTTGAGTTACACTCCTATGCGGCGCATTTTGTTTCTCGTTGATCGTAATAATCTCGGGAAACAGGCAGAAGGAGAGTTTGGTACATTCCGGTTAACGGAAACTGGAGAACCGTTCAATACCATTTTTGTTGTCGAAAGACTAAAATCACCGAATATCCCACTCGAATCGAATGTAGTGATTTCCACTATCCAACGCATTTTTGCTGTATTAACGGGAAATGATTTCACCGATGATGACGATGATGAGTCAGAAAATATTCAAGAAGATGATAAGGAAATTACACTTGAAGGAAGTGTTTTGTTGCCACCTGATTTTTTTGATGTTATTATTGTAGACGAATGCCATCGTTCTATTTATGGCAAGTGGCAACAGGTGTTGAAACATTTTAATGACGCCCGGATAATCGGATTAACTGCAACGCCAGCTCCCGAAACACTGGCTTTTTTCAATAATAATTTCATCGTGAATTATACGCTTGAGAAATCTATTGTTGATGGTATAAATGTGAGCTCTCGTATTTACCGGATAAAAACAAAAGTAAGTGAGGAAGGTGGTACGATTGGACAAAAAGAACGTATTACCGAAGTAACCAAATATACAGGCAAAGCACAAAGTGTGGTAATGGAAATGCCGGAGGCATATGGAAACATGGACTTAGACCGGTCGGTGGTTAATCAGGCACAAATTCGATTGGTTTTAAAGGAATTTCACGAGGCAATCTATACCGATTTGTTTCCCGAACGCGAGCCTAATTTCGCTTATATTCCTAAAACTCTAATTTTTGCCAAAAGTGATGACCATGCCACCCGGATTGTAGAAATTACCAGGGAAGTATTTCCCAATCAATCTCCTGATTTTGTTCAGAAAATTACCTATTCAGCCGGAGATAGCACGGAACTGATACGCCGTTTCCGTATCGATAAACTATTCAGAATTGCTGTTACTGTTAATTTGGTTGCCACCGGAACCGACATAAAGCCTTTGGAGATTCTGTTTTTTATGCGCGATGTACATTCTGAAATTTTATATACACAGATGAAGGGACGCGGAGTAAGAACGATTGGCGACGAGCAGCTCCGCAACGTTACACCTAATGCTATAAGTAAAGATTTGTATTATTTGGTGGATGCAGTTGGTGTTACTGAACATGAAATGTTTATACCAAAGCCTCAGGGCGGAACAACGCCTCCGGTAAATCCAACTCTTGAACAATTGCTGGAGCAAATTACACACGGCTATTTACCAGACGATTATTTGCATTTACTGGCAAGTCGTCTTTCCCGTATTAATGCCAAAAGCAAGGATAAACACCGCGATGAGTTTACAAACCTGGTGGGAATTACAATGTACAATTTGGCAATGTCTGTTTTTAATGCTCTTGAAAATGAGTCATTACCACTTTTTGTAAATGTTAATCAGCCAAATACCGAGCGAAGGACTTTAGTTGCCATATTGGCAAACAATCCCAAAGCCCGGAGTTATTTGTTAATGCTTAATTCCGGATTTCTAAAAATTCTGATTCCTGGTGAAGATACAACGATTTTCAGGGGGTTTTCATTGGAAGAAGCTGCTTCCACCACTCAGGCATTTGAGGACTATGTGCACACACATCGCGATGAAATTGAAGCCTTGAGGATTATTTATAACAATCAAAACGAACCAATTAATTATTCCCTGCTTACCGACCTGAAAGAAAAATTGATGTCGGTGGATTCACGGTTTGCAATGTTGCGCCTGTGGAACTCCTATTCAGTTGTAGAAGCAAAAAAGGTAACTAAATTACAAACACAAACCGAGCGTGAGAGTCTTACTAATCTAATACAGTTGGTACGATATGCTTTCCGAATCATTCCGGAACTGAGATCCTTGCCTTCATTTGCAGCTCAACGTTTCGAGCTTTGGTGTGGGCAGGCACAGCGTCCTCTGAGCGAAATCCAAAAAGAAATTATGAAGCAAATTGTCAGGTATATCGTTGCCAACGGCACTTATACCAACAGTGAATTACGGGAAGAAAATCTTACTATTTTCGCACAATTGGTACAGAGTTTCGGTTCTGCAAATACTGTGAATGAGGTGTTAGGAAGTTTAAGTGGATGGATGCTACGAGCAAGTTAACAATTTTTCGACTATGAATATTCAAAAAGAATTAACGGATTGGCTGAAAACGTTAAAAGGATGGCAGACTGAATTAGCTTATCGTATTCTTTCGAAGGAAATAGAAGAGTCAGATATATTGGATATTATTACAATAATAAAATCCAATGCTTCTTTTGTGGATAAAGAGTTTCCTAATTTTGTTGATTCTGTAAGTGATAAACAATTGAAATTGTTATCTATTGAATCCATTCAAAATATTGAAAGTTTAGCACCACGAAACCCACTAAAATTTGATAAGGATAAAAATCTTGTTGTCATTTATGGTTCTAATGGTTCTGGTAAATCGGGTTACACTAAAATTATTAAAAGAATTAGTGGAAAACCTCGTGCAAGAAATTTAAAACCAAATGTTTTTAATAATAAATCAGTTGAAAGTAGATGTGCTATTAAGTATTCTGTTGATAATGTTGAATATTCACGAAACTGGAAAATTACAGATACAGCCATACCAGACTTATCTAACATAGATGTTTTTGATACAAATACAGGAAATGGTTATATCGAAGAAGCAAGCTCAACTACATATATTCCCAAATGTATGACTTTATTTGAGGCGCTATCCCATTATTATTCTGTGATTGGGCAAAGATTGGAACACGCGAAATCATTGTTAACAAAAACACTTCCAAATATTCCTAATGAATATTTAACAACAGAATCAGCAAGATTATACAATAATTTGAGAAAAGATTATACAGAGCATCAAATCGCTAATATATTATCATGGAGCGAAGCAGATGAACAGTCAAAATCGCAGATAGAAAAACGATCAAAAGAAAAAGACCCAGGGAAAAGTGCAATAGAAAAAAGAAAACGAAAGGCAGAGGTAGACAAGATTATCAAAGAAGTTTCAGATGCCTATTCTTTTGTTAATTCAGATGCAATAAGAACAATAAACACATTAAAAAATGAGGCTATTAGCAAACGAAAGATAGCTAAAGAAAGTGCACAAATCATTGCAGGAAAATCTGAATTTCAGGGGATTGGCAGTCAAGTTTGGAAATCTTTATGGGAAGCGGCAGGAGCATTTTCCATTCAAGAAGCGTATAAAAATGATAGCTATCCAAATGTAAATGAGGGGGCGAGGTGTGTTTTTTGTCATCAATTATTAGATAAGGACGCAAAAGAACGGTTGTACTCTTTTGATACTTTTGTCAAAAGCAAGTTAGAAAATGAAGCAACATCAGCAGCCAAAATCTATGCTGATAAAATAAAAATGTTGCCTGTTACGATAAATAGAGATATACTTTCCTCCAAATGTAATGCTGCTAATCTCAATGATGAATGGGTAGAATACTTAACCAAAATATGGGAACAAATTGGAAATGTTTCAAATTCGATAAAAAATAATGTTAAAGTTTCTGTCGATGAAAAGTTTATTATTGATAATGTTAGTATTTTAAAAAGCATCTCGATTCAGTATGAAAATGAAGCATTGCAATATGATGCTGATGCCAAACAATTTGATAGAAATAATGCAGAAAAAGAATTATTAGAATTGAAATCAAGAAGATGGTGTTCTGAACAAAAAGTACACATATTGAATGAAATAACAAGGTTAAAAAAGGTTGCTGTTTATGATAATCTAATCGCTCAATGTAACACGCGTTCAATAACAATAAAAGCAAACGCTATTTCTGAAACAGTAATTACAGAAGAATATGTAAAAAGATTTAATAACGAATTATTGGCTTTGAAGGCAAATAAAATAAAAGTGGAATTAGTAAAAGAAAGAGCATCAAAAGGCACAATAATTCATTCTTTAAAGTTGCAAGGGACTAATGGATATAGACCTGCTGACGTATTGAGTGAAGGTGAACATAGAATAATAGCTCTTGCATCTTTCCTTGCAGACGTGACAGGAGGGAATAATGTAAACCCATTTGTCTTTGATGACCCAATATCTTCTCTTGACCAACAATATGAAGAGAAAACCGTAGAGCGTTTAATCGAATTAAGCAAAACTCGACAAGTTATCGTTTTTACTCATAGATTGAGTTTACTAGGACAGCTGAATGAAAAATGCGATTCCAATGCAATACAGATTATTGGAATCAGAACAGAAAATTGGGGGGCAGGAGAGGTTGGAGATACGCCTCTTTTTGCCAAAAATACTTTAAAGGCACTGAACTTTATTAAAAGCGATAAAATATCGAAAGCTAAAAAGATATTTAATGAGCAAGGAAGTTCAGATTACTATCCACATGGGAAAATGCTATGCAGCGATATTAGGATATTGATTGAAAGAATTGTTGAATGTGATTTCTTAGCAGATGTTATTCAGAGGTACAGACGAGCCGTCAATACAATGGGTAAAGTTGACAAACTTGCAAAAATCACAAAAACAGATTGTGATTTAGTAAATGATTTTATGACAAGATATTCATACTACGAACATAGTCAGCCGGGTGAAACTCCTGTAGAAATTCCAGAACCTTCAATAATAGAAATAGATGTTGATAGATTAATAGCTTGGCTCACTGAGTTTAATAAGAGGGCATAAATTTATGGCAAAGCAACAAAATAGAAACTCTGAACAATCTCTTACCAAAAAGGTCTGGACTTTAGCTGGCATTATTGCTGCGGCGGGTGTCGGCTTTACAGATTATATTATTCAACTTACTTATTTGTTGTTCCTGAAAATGGACGACGAAAAAGTAGGCCTGGGTTTTCCAAGTGCTATCCCACAGGGGTACGGTTGGAAAGAATTAACAAGCCTCGATGGTCTCGACCTGTTGCGTCAGTACGAAGAAACGCTTAAAACACTGAGTGGACAGGATGACCTGATTGGTACGATTTTCACCAAAGCCTATAATAAAATTGAGCAGCCGGTGTTACTCAAAAAAGTAATTTCGCTCATTGAGGGTGAAAATTGGTTGTCGATGGATGGCGACCTGAAAGGCTCAATTTACGAAAGCATTTTGGAAAAGAACGGTCAGGACAAGAAGAGTGGGGCCGGTCAGTATTTCACTCCGCGAGCACTAATTAACACAATGGTGGAGGTTACCCATCCGCTAATCACCGAAACAGTTAGCGACCCAGCTTGTGGAACCGGCGGTTTTTTACTTGCTGCTTTCGATCACATGAAAACACAAAGCAACGACCGTGATAAACTCCGTTTCCTTCGTAATGAAGCATTGAGCGGCAATGATATTACACCTTTGGTGGTTACGTTAGCCTCAATGAATCTCTATCTACACGGCATTGGCACAGAGCATACTCCAATACATTGTCAGGATTCGCTTGAACGTTCGCCGGAAAAATTAGTTGATGTGGTGCTGGCTAATCCTCCTTTCGGAACACGTCCTGCAGGCTCAACTGACATTTCGGCTATGCGTGACGATTTATATGTATCCACGAGTAACAACCAGTTGAACTTTCTGCAACATATTATGCTGATGCTCAAAAATGGCGGTCGCGCAGCTATTGTTTTGCCCGACAATGTATTATTTGAAGGTGGTGCAGGCGAAACAATCCGTAAAAAACTGCTTGCTGATTTTAATTTACATACCATATTGCGGCTTCCAACAGGCATCTTTTATGCCAACGGTGTAAAAGCCAATGTACTTTTCTTTACCAAAGGAACAAAAACCAAAGAAGTTTGGTATTACGATTACCGAACGGGTATCAAACATACACTGGCAACCAATCCAATCCAACGCCATCATTTAGATGATTTTATAAAATGTTACGGGGACAGGAAGGAAACTTATTCCGATGAAAATTCCAACGGAAGATGGCGTAAATACAGTTCGGAAGAGCTTCTGGCACGTGATAAAACAAGTCTCGATATTACCTGGCTCAAAAATGGCGAGGACACAGTTGACTATTCGCTTGCCGAGTTAATGGCAATGATGGAAGAAAAATCGGCCAACATAATGGAAGCAATGAGCAAATTGAAATCAATAATCGGAGACATAGAAGAATAGTGAATACTAAACAATTACGCCAAAAAATATTAGATCTTGCGATACGAGGCAAACTCGTTCCGCAAGACCCAAATGACGAGCCAGCTTCTGTTTTACTAGAAAAAATCCGCATTGAAAAAGAGCGGCTTATCAAAGAAAAGAAAATCAAACAAAGCAAGAACGAATGGCCTGTTTCTACTATCAATAAGTCACATTATCAGAA
>OBJA01002221.1_pt1 | contig 11576 bp, 10 predicted proteins | sample 1519751 | NCBI WGS metagenome assembly OBJA01 (sample SAMEA3881238, study PRJEB22517) | soil metagenome | biome: lake sediment; feature: soda lake sediment; material: sediment, water from around vicinity | place: India | collected 2013-12-23 | depth 3 m
TGCTCCATGGCGGCGTCCGTGTCGACGCCGAGTTCGGCATAGGCCTCGCGGGCGGATTGCCCGATCACGCGGGCGAGACGCCGCAGGGGAGTCGATTGTTCCTGTGACGCATCAGTGTGTTGCGCCACAGTAGTGTCAGGGTTTGTTGCTGACATTTGCCATCTCCTTGTGCTGTTGTTGTTCGTGGTAATGGTCGCGGAGTGTGGGAAGTGGAGATTTTTCACCACGCAGTGTGCCCCAAAAGCGCGATAACGCAGCGGCACGAGCACGGTAGCGCTGCTCTCCATTACGGGGACCCGCGTCGAAGGCCTGAGTAAGGTTTGACTCTGCTCGTTCCGCCATGGATAGCAGCCAGTCAAGATATGCCTGCTCAGGCTCACTTGCCTCTATTTCGGCATTTAGTTCAGTAAAAAAGCGACGGTCCTCTCCAAGCTCAAACGGCCTGACAAAACGGTTGGCCTTCTCTTTGGCACCATCGGAGCTCCTGTCGCCGGCATTACCGTTATCAAACAGTGTCGCTAACGCACTCCATAATAGAGAGCGCATCGAGCCAATGTCTTTTACCCGTTTTCCGGCCACAAAGGCGAGCTGGTCGGTTTGGTGTCGGATCAACATCATTCGCGCTTTGGGAGAGATGGGCACCCTGCGCTCGTGATACCCTTCGGTTTTACCTTGCCCACGAGTCACTCCTTGCGCGATGATGCTGATCCCTTCAGCTCCATCATCTTCTCGCAACGCCAAGGCGATGGGGTGGCGATAGTTGCCCGCACCGTAGATCAGTTCCGCCGCCAGTTTGTAGTCAAAACCTTTCCCACCGAGGGTGAGAGCCTTCGCCTCGCCTATATTAATCGGCGCCCACGGATCGCCTGTCTGGCCGTTAAGTGTTTTGGCCTCGATTCTCGCTACCTTACTGCCTGCGGTATGGGCCATGAGCATTTCGCCTTGCATATCAAGGCGCACTCGTCGACAGATCTCGATATAAAAGGGGTCAAGACTGGCGAACGGCAAGCTTTTCGTGCCGTCCCAGGAAACCGTCCAAACTAAAGCAATACCCGTATCAACCAAGCCGTAGTTACTGATGATTTCGTTTCTACTATCCAACAGAGTCATCACATCTCTTTGCCAGCGCCTCCCCCAGTGTCCCGGCGGCACCGCACCAAGAGCCGGTCGGCTGGCAAAACCGCCATTCATACGCGAGATACCGTAATTTCCGCTCCCCAAAAAACCCTCTTGGGTTTGCAGGCTAATCAATGCCATCATCCAATCATCCGGCTGACTTCGAACCATGCGAGCAGCCTTGAGATCATGGTTCTTTGAGGTCACCAGCATATCCAGCTCGTCAGGTGCCAAGAGATGATTATTCCACTTATTAACAACCTCTCCAGGCACCGGCGGCTGCATAAATGCCGGGTGTTCTGGCGGCGAGACGAGACACCATGCATGGCCGTCGGGATCATCGGGCGTTAGCGCAAGCAGGGCCTGCCGCCATTGCGCTGCCTCAGCAAATAGGGTGTTGTCTCCCGCCCGATGCAATGCAATGGCAGACAGTTGCACCAGAAAGGCGTGCCAGGGGTGTCGCTGATGGGGACGAAGGGCGGGGAAGTCCTGGATTTGATCCTGAAGCATGGCGACAAACAGCTCAGGAAGGCTATAACACCGCTGTGTTCGCTCACCTACGCACCGGGCGCGGATCAGTGGCTCGTCCAGAAGTGAGTATTGGCAGTTCATGGCCGGCTCCTGCTGGTTGTTATGGGATATCTAATGTGCGGTAGGTACTCGTAACGATCAACCATCTTTCATGTACTCCAAACCTAATCGACTATAGCGATACTTCCTGCCCCCCAGCATGAACTCGATCACACCATCATGGGCAGATATACCCTCGGGCCGGGCATCTACGTCAAGCCCCTTGGGTAACAGATGGGCACGGATGGGTAACGTTCTGATCGGTATACCAAACGGCCCCGGTAGCGGCGGCTCAAACTCAATCAAGCGATCTTCGGCACCCAGGCGTGAGGCGATCTTGTGGTCTGTCGGAAAGGCCATGTTGGGATCGCTGGCAAACACCCTGTCCGTTTCAAGAACGTGAAGGTGTGCAACGGTACGGTTGGCTCCAATGTCTCCTGCCAGTTTCTGGCTGTGGAGTACCCATTCGCTCCCCATTGACTGTTCGATCTCCGCAAGACGAGCCGGGTGGGTCGCACTCTCCACCAACATGCGGTTGTCGGTCGGGATCTCGACCTGTGGGTGGTTCTGGACAAGGCGATGGGTTGCTTCGATGATGCGCAGATCCGGATAGACGCCTCCTCCCTCTGAAAACCTGCCGAGCCCATGCTGGGGCCGCTCCAACATAGGGGAAAAGTCACCCTTGGCGGGGGTCAGGATCAGGGCCTGAGGAAAGGTGTAATCCCCTGGCCGCTCACTTGCTTCTCTTTTATGCCGGTGTAGGCGACCAATGCGTTGCAGCAGGACGTCCATGGGACAGATATCGGTGATCAACAGATCGGCATCGATATCCAGGCTCTGCTCCAGGGTCTGCGTACCGATGACTATCCGCTGACCAAGGGGTCGCTTTTTACCCAGCTCTGTCTCAATAGCTGCATCGAGCAGTGGCCGATCCTGTCGGCTGAAACGACTGTGGTGCAGGGCATTAACACCGTTGACCTGAAATAGCCATTGCCCCGCTTCGGGGTGACTTTCAAGCATGCTGAAAATCTCGGTGGCATCCGGTACTGTATTGCGCACAATCAGCACCTTTGCGCCGGCACGTGCCGCCTCAATCGCCAATTGTGCGATACGTTCGGGCTCATCCATGCAGTCGTGGAGTGACCAGCGCACAGGCTTTTTTCGACCCGTGGCATCTATTGGCCGAAGGCCTCCTCGTTCAGTCAACGCCGGGTATGTGGCTGTGACAGCCTGCTCAAATGGCAGTGGTTCCACATTGCCGGACTCAAGCCCCTGATAGCGGCTGCGCGCACTGCTGCCAAGGGTTGCGGAAAGCAACAGGGCATGCCCCCCATTACCGAGGTGCGCCTTAAGCAACTTCTCCAGCAGTACGGTCATGTAGGCATCTGAAGCGTGTACCTCATCGACAACAAGCAAGCACCGGGACAGTAATGCATAGCGCATATGGGCATGCTTAACCTTCAAGATCCCGAGCAGAGCCTGATCGATCGTGCCAACTGCAATCAGGGCGGCAAGGAAGCGCTTCGGGGCCTCGGCGGCCCAACGGCGCAGGGCCTCATCATCGTTTGGATTGTCGTTCCACTGAACCTTGAACTCCGGCAACATCTTTGGCTCTTCGCCATCGGCAGCGGCATAACCCGGCAGTGCGCGCACGGTAAGGGGCGGATCGTCCGGCCATAACCGGGAAATGGCTGTGCGCACCCGGTCGTAGACCTGTTTGGCTGAGACACGGGTAGGCAGGGCAAAGTAGAGGCTGTCCACCTTGCCTGCACGGAACAGATGCACGAAGCGCCATAGCGCCGCCTCGGTTTTACCACTGCCAGTCTCCGACTCGAGTATCACCAGCCGCCCCAGCTCATCGTAGGCCATTTCAGCCTGGATCGGGTGAGGCGCTGGCAATGCAAATGTCTGCTGAAATGATGGCTTTGCTCTTTCAAGCCAGTCGCGCCATGGCCCGACATCCATGCCTAACGCCGTGACGGCCTTTTCGGCATAGTCGCGGGCACTCTCCCCCCTGTTTTCCTCAATGCGAACCGGGAAGTGACGGGTATCGGATCCCAGCCAGTGGGCAAACTGAACCATCCCGGCAAACAGATGGCCGAATGCCGGGTTTTCTGGCAGTGGCCTCTCCACCGGACTATTAAAGGCGTCAGGAAACAGCTCCCTGACTCTGTCACTTACCCCTTCAATGATTTGCAGAGGATCATAGATGCTTGCGCCATCAGCATCACGAACCGGGCTCCAGACTGTTGTGGATACAGAGCTGGCATCCTCGACGATCGGGCGACCATGGTGGCTTATGGATGCGAGCAGCAAGGGCCATACAGCTTCACCCCAGGACTCCATCGCATCAAGAGGAAGAGCGAGTGCCAAAGCTTGATGTTCTGAAGTAAAAAGCGCGAGTGCTTCTCGCCCGTGGCCTGTGGCCGGTGGCCAGAAATCAGGAGATGGACGTTTTCCAGTTGGCCATCGTTTGGCCTGAAAGCCGCTACAGGCCTTGCCAATGTCGTGGAGAAACACAAGAGCGGAGAGGCGAGCGATATCTGCGCCATCCAACTCCCTGGCAGCAGCCTCAGTAAGGGCTCGCCGAAGTGAATGACACTGACATAGACGCTCAAAACAACGCGCCACATCTGCCATGTGATCAGTAAGCGGAAGCCAGCCCTCATTATTCGAGCTCTTGCTTGCCCGCTGAAGCTTGCCGAAGGCCTCGTAGTTATTTGGTTCCAATCTACCCATCAGGCACCTGTGAACATGGTTATCAATACCACTACAAACAAAACGTTAACTTCACCGCTTTCTCAGATCTGGAAATTTTAGAATCCGCTTTTTCTCCACCCTACCACCCAATAAGCCCAAATAATGAGCCAAGCTCCCACCATCCCAATCTTTACAATCCCATCACAGACGGCTAAAGTAAGACTCAAATCTTACCGCACGGAGGACCATCATGGCGATTACCCACATTTCCAGTAAAGGGCAGGTTATCATTCCCAAAGCCATCAGGGAGGCACACCATTGGCGTGCCGGACAAACACTTGAGGTGGTGGATACGCCAGAAGGTCTTTTGCTTCGTAATCCAAGGCCTTTTCCTGCTTCCACGCTGGATGACGTGGCAGGCTGCCTTCCTTACAACGGCCCTGCGGTGAGCATCGAAGAGATGGAAGAGGCCATTGCGGAAGGTGCCCGGAGGCAGAATGATCGCGGTTGATACCAATGTGGTGGTGCGGCTGCTGAGCAGGGACGAGGAGGAGCAGTTTCAACGGGCCTACCAGCTTTTCAGCGAGCATCAGGTGTTTATTACTACGACGGTCATTCTGGAGTGCGAGTGGGTACTGCGCTATGCCTACAGGATGAATCCTGGCACAGTGATCGCTGCCATGCGGCGTCTTTTTGGCCTTGAGAATGTCGTACTTGAAGAGCTTAACCGGGTTGCATTGGCCCTGGATTGGCATGAACAGGGAATGGATTTTGCCGATGCCCTGCATTTTGCGGCCACGCCCGAAGGGAGTGACTTTGTTACTTTTGATCGCAAGCTTGTCGCAGCTGCCACTCGACTGGCCCTTGGCAACGTTCGTGAGCCATAGTACGCCATCCGTTTGATTCTGACACAACATCACCTGCCAATCGCCTGTTCTTCGTATATGGCCACTGCCTGCCTAAGGCGCTCAACAACTTCCTGCCTGAGGCTTGCCGGCGCAACCACCTCCACCTCCGCCCCATATTTCAGGATCTCCATCACCAGCTCCGTGGGATTGGCATACGGCAGGTGCAGTTCGTAATAGCCATCGCGCCATTGCCCGATCTGTTTGGGGTGCCATTGGGCATCGGCGACCCAGCGGGCGGCGTGTTCGGTGAAGCGCAATACGGCCCATTCTTCGCTGTCGCCGCTGAAGATACCGAAGCCGGAGCCTAGGTGGGCATCGATGAGGTCATCTGCTACGGGGTGTTGCGGGCCGGGGCCGTTCTGCCAGTGCTTGATGCTGTCCAGGGAGAAGGTGCGCAGGCCTTGGGCCTTTTCACACCAGGCGATGGTGTACCAGTTGTCACGGTAGTAGAGCAGGCGCTTGGGGTGGATATGGCGGGTGGTGGTTTCGTCCTTGCTGCGGGCGGTGTATTCGATCTCTAGGGTGGTGCCTTCCAGAGTGGCGGCGGCGATGCTGGCAAAGCTGTTGTTGGGCAGGGCGCGGTTGCCGATGGGCTGGAGGGTGATGCATTTGGCGAGGGTGTCGCTGCTGTGGCCGCTTTTTTCGAGAATCTTGCTAATACGGGTTTTGAGGGGAGAGAGTTGTTGGCTTAGCAGGCCGGGTTGAACCGATTCGAGCAGTTGCTGGCTGGCGAGCAGGGCGTAGAGCTCGCTTTCATTGAACCACAGGCCGGGGAGTTCGAACTTGCTGTGGGCAAGATCGTAGTAGTAGCAGTTGTCACTGCGGTCACAGACCAGCGGTGCATGAAGCTGATCACGCAACATGTCCATGTCACGTTTAAGAGTGGAATTGGAGACCTCCAGCCTGTCGAGCAGTTGCTGTTTGCCAAGGCGCTTGCCTTGCTTGAAAAGCCTGTGTAATTCGTAGATCCGCGTGGTGACGCCCATCCTTTCTCCTTGCGTCTGATTGCGGAGATACTAGCAGCTTGCTTTGTGCACCACTACTGTAACGGCAAGGCAATACAAAACTTGTGTTGAATTTTGATATTTCTCAATAGGCTGTCTTGGTGACTGGGGTGCACCATACAGCAACGCCTTTTGTTCAAGCCCCGGCATCCACCTTGACCCAGCAGCCTTGCTGTTCGGCCACTTCATATTGCACCCATTGGCGAAAGCATTCGTACGGACAGCTTTGGCTTTCGCCCCGCCCGTTGCCAGCGAGGATCTTGTAGGTCAAACGGTACTGGCTGGTGGGTGGGACCTGGGTGTTGATATGGATGACCTGGCGTACCGACCAGTGCTTGCCGAGCTGTCCGTTGCTGTAACAGCGACCGGCCTGAATGCCGACCGGGCGCTTGATGTTGGTGGCGGCATGTTGGTTGGCCAGTTCGACCAGTTCCACCATGTCGTCGGGGGTGATATCCACATAGGATTCCATCTGCTGCAACGCGGCACTGAAATCCTCCTGGGTAAGCGGGTATTGGGCCGACATCGGTGTCGAACCGGCCCGGCCTTCGCGGGTGCGCCGCGCCAGACTGGCCGGGTAGCGTCGCCAGGGAAAGAGGTTATTGAACAGCAAGGCGACCAGCAGGATACTGACAACGTTCATCAATACCGGGGTCAACAGGTATTCATAACCGAGCACATAGACCCGTTCGCCACCGATGACCGCCACCATCGCCGTGGCCCCGCCCGGTGGGTGAATACAGTGCAGATAGTACATCGCGCCCATCGCCAACGATGCGGCCAGGGCGGGTGTCCACCATTCTACGGGGAACAGGATATGGCAGGTTACGCCGATGGCCGCCGCCACCAGATGGCCGCCGAATACCGGCCAGGGCTGCGACAGGCCGCCGTGGGGAACACCGAATAACAGGATTGCCGTCGCCCCCATCGAGGCGACCATCAGCAGGGTGCCTTCGGCGGAGAGATACCACTCCGAGATCTCGTAAACAGCGAGAATTCCCAGGGCCACACCGATCACCGAGATCAGCTTTTCGGTATGTGAGGTACCATATTGCTCGATACCCAACAGGCTGCGAAGTGATGCAAAAAATTGTGTCAAACGAGGCATGGCAGGCAACGGGGAAGTGGTTCAGGCGCCCATCTTACCGTATGTAGCGCCGGTCACCCAATGCGGCCCATCTCCTGTGACGCACCCGTCAATTGCCCGTATAATCCGGACATCGACCAACAATGAACAGGGAGATCGCCATGACCAGTGCAATCCAGGGTACGCTCTACATCATCTCCGCCCCCTCCGGTGCGGGCAAGACCAGCCTGGTCAAGGCCATACTGGAGAGTACCCGCCAGATCATGGTCTCCGTCTCCCACACCACGCGCCCGATGCGCCCTGGCGAGGTGGATGGTAAGGACTATCACTTTACCGACGTGGCGACCTTTCGCCACATGATCGCCGACCAGGCCTTTCTGGAGCACGCCGAGGTATTCGGCAATTTCTACGGCACCTCGCGCTCCAGCGCGCTGGATCGGATGGCCCAGGGCATCGATGTGATCCTGGAGATCGACTGGCAGGGGGCGCAGCAGGTGCGCCAGAAGATGCCAGAGGCGGTCAGCATCTTTATCCTGCCACCCACACGCGAGGAACTGGAGCGCCGCCTGCGGGGGCGTGGCACCGATGGCGAGGAGGTGATTGCCCGGCGCCTGAGCGAATCGGTCGATGAGATGGTGCATTACCATGAGTTCGACTATCTGGTCTTCAACGATGATTTCAACACCGCTCTGGAGCAACTGCGCGCCATCATCCTGGCCAGACGCCAGCGCATGGAAATCCAGCGCGACTCCCAACAGGCCCGCCTGGAGCAACTGCTGAAGCCACAAAGAAGTGCGTAGGATGGGCAAAGCTTGCGTGCCCATCCTATGAGTTGCTGAAGGCTTAAAGAAGCGGTGCAAGGCCGGGCTAGCATCCAAAGACCGTTCTGGCGTAAGATAGACTGTTCTATTTCGTAACAGCCTACCGGAGAGTAAACATGGCGCGTGTCACCGTCGAAGATTGCCTGGACAATGTGGACAACCGCTTTCAGTTGGTGTTGGTCGCCACGCGGCGCGCCCGCCAGTTGGCCAATGGCCGCGAGCCGATGGTGGCGCTGGAAAACGACAAGCCGACCGTGCTGGCCCTGCGTGAGATTGCCGAGGGCTTTGTGACCCGCGAAATCCTCAACGAACGCCCGGTAGTCGAGACCCCGCCCAGCCTGATTAGCGAAAATGAGGTTCGCGACGAAACCACCTGAGCCGGATAGCGAACCGCCTATGGATCCGCACACGGCCTTCCAGATCAGCGACCTCTGCGCCATGCTGGAGGAATATCTGGAGCCGGAGCAGGTTCGGGAGGTCTATCTTGCCTACCTGTTCGGTGCCGAAGCCCACGAAGGCCAACGCCGCCTGAGCGGCGAAGCCTATATCTTCCACCCGCTGGCGGTGGCGCGCATCCTGGCCGAGATGCGGCTGGATCATAAAAGCCTGGCCGCCGCCATCCTGCACGATGTCATCGAAGACACCCCCACCGCCAAGGAACAACTGGCCGAGCAGTTCGGCGACGAGGTGGCCGAACTGGTGGACGGGGTCAGCAAGCTGACCCATATCGAATTCGAATCCAAGGCCCAGGCCCAGGCGGAAAACTTCCGCAAGATGATGCTGGCGATGGCGCAGGACATCCGCGTCATCCTGATCAAGCTGGCCGATCGCCTGCACAACATGCGCACCCTCGGGGTGATGCGCCCAGAAAAGAAGCGCCGCATCGCCCGCGAAACCCTCGAGATCTACGTCCCCATCGCCACCCGCCTGGGACTCAACAAGCTGCGCCTGGAACTGGAAGACCTCGGCTTTGCTGCCTGGTATCCGATGCGCCACCGGGTGTTGCGCGAGGCGGTCTGCCGGGCGCGTGGCAACCGTCGCGAGGTGGTGCACAAGATCCAGCAATCGATCGAACAGCGCCTGGAACAGGAGGAGCTGATCGGTGAGGTCAGTGGGCGTGAAAAGCACCTCTACAGCATCTATCTGAAGATGCGCAACAAGCACCTCTCCTTTGCTGATGTCATGGATGTCTTCGCGCTGCGCATCGTGGTCGACAAGGTCGATACCTGCTATCGCGTGCTCGGCGCGGTGCATAATCTCTACAAGCCGATCCCGGGGAAATTCAAGGACTATATCGCCATCCCCAAGGCCAACGGCTATCAGTCGCTGCACACCGCCCTGCTGACCACCTATGGCTTTCCCATCGAGGTGCAGATCCGCACCCATGACATGGACACCGTGGCCGAGAGCGGCATCGCCTCGCACTGGCTGTACAAGACCGGTTCCGACTCCAGCAGTATCGCCCATGTGCGCGCCCGCGAATGGCTGAAAAACCTGCTGGAGATGCAGCAACAGGCCGGCGATTCGCTGGAGTTTCTGGAGAACGTCAAGGTCGATCTGTTTCCCGACGAGGTCTATGTGTTCACCCCGACCGGTGACATCATGGAGCTGCCGCGCGGCGCCACCGTGGTGGATTTTGCTTACGCGGTACATAGTGATATCGGCAACCGCTGCGTGGCCGCCAAGGTCAATCGCCGCCTCGCCCCGCTGCACACCGAACTGCACAATGGCCAGAGCGTGCAGATCATCACCTCGCCCGGCGCCGAGCCCAACCCGGCCTGGCTGAACTTCGTCACCACCGGCAAGGCGCGCGCCACCATCCGCAACTTCCTCAAGAACCTACGCCGTGACGAATCGATCCTGCTCGGTCAGCGCCTGCTGCTGCGTGCCCTGGCCGATCTGTCGCTTTCGCCCCAGCAGATCAGCAAGGAGCGCTACGAACAGCTGCTCAGCGAATACGGTCTGGACAGTGAAGAGGCCCTGCTGGAACAGATCGGGCTGGGCAACCGCATGGCCCCGCTGGTGGCCCGTGCGCTGGGCGAGGTGGCCGCTGAAGGCGCCCCGCCGGGTGGCGGCAGTCCGCTGGTTATCAAGGGAACCGAAGGCACCGTGGTGCAACTGGCCAAATGCTGTCGCCCCATCCCCGGCGATCGTATCCTCGGCCTGCTAACCGCCGGTCGTGGGATCGTCATTCACACCCAGAGCTGCCGCAATCTGGCCGAGTTTCGCAAGACCCCCGAGCGCTGGATCGAGGTGCAATGGGAGGATGGCATCAAGGGTGAGTTCCCGGTCGATCTGCGCATCGAGGTCAGCAATCAGCGCGGTGTGCTGGCCACCGTGGCCGCCACCGTCGCCGAGACCCAGGCCAATATCGACAACATCACCCTTGATGAGCGCGATGGCACCCATACCACCATCAACCTGACCGTGGCGGTCACCGGTCGCCGTCACCTCGCCCGTATCATCAAACGACTGCGCGCGGTGCCGCAGGTGTTGCGCATTCAGCGCAGGTAGCTGAAATGGTTTCTACTCACCCCTTTGAAAAAGATCTCACCGCAGACGATTACATGGATGTAATCGGTTGAAAATGTCGGGAATATATTTTCTAGGCGCAGAGGATTAATGGTAAAACTGCTCTTTATGAATGGACGTTACAAATGTCTGATGGTTAGTGATTAATGATGAAGTGGTTACTGACGGTTCTGTGTATAGGTCTCTTTCTTGTTGGCTGCGCGGATCCGGATGCGCGTGACGACAAGGGGCGCACCGCGCTGATCGTGGCCGCTGAGCAGGGCGATCTGGCCCGGGTGGAAAAACTCATTGCCCGCGGTGCCGATATCCAAGCCCGCGATCACTGCCTGTGGACACCCTTGCTGACCGCATCGGCCCACGGCCACCTGGCGGTGGCCGAACGCCTGCTGGCCGCCGGTGGCGATGCGGACGATCAGGATCAGGGGCTGTACAGCGCGGTGATGCAGGCTGCCGGCAACAACCATCCGGCGATGATCGAGCTGCTCTTGCACCACGGCGCCTCGCTCGATCTGCAAGAGGCCACTCTGGGCTGGAGCGCCCTGATGTGGGCGGCGCGCGAGGGCCACCACGAGGCCGTTGCCGTGCTGCTGCAACACGGCGCCGATCATCAACTGCGCGACAAGCACGGCAACACCGCGCTGATCCATGCGGTGCGGCAACAACAGCCCATCGTGGTGGCACAACTGCTGGAGGCCGGCGCCCGTCCCACCGAACAGGACGGTGAAGGGCATAGCGCATTGATCATCGCCGCCCGGCTGGGCAACCGGGAGATCCTGGAACTACTGGCGGCAAAGGCTGGTAGGTTATAATCGCTGCCAACCAACCAGACCGAGGAGAT
>OBJA01002222.1_pt1 | contig 11554 bp, 10 predicted proteins | sample 1519751 | NCBI WGS metagenome assembly OBJA01 (sample SAMEA3881238, study PRJEB22517) | soil metagenome | biome: lake sediment; feature: soda lake sediment; material: sediment, water from around vicinity | place: India | collected 2013-12-23 | depth 3 m
CCCCAGAAACTTGGCGGCATCAATCCATTTTTTATGGTTTTCAACTGTTTTCATACGTTCTGCCGAATCGGGATGGCCTACCATGCCTTCCCCGTCGCACATTATAAGCACGCTTTCAATGCCTTCATTGCGGCATATTTTTTTCAGTTCGGCCAGATATCTTTCATTTCTGGCCTTGTCTTTAAAAAACTGGTTCACATACTCCACCCCTGAAATGCCCAGTTCTCTTGCCACCCGCGGGAAATCGAGATTCGACATTTCATTGGCAAACAACCTCTTGTTCAACGACCATTCGGCAAGTGAAATTTTAAATGGGGATTTTTCATAAGATAAACCTGCAAATGAAGGAGAAACAATTGTAGAGCCTGCAATTGCAGTCATTGTGGTTTTTAGAAAATTTCTGCGGGAATTATTTTTCATAGCCGACTTTTAAAATTTAAACATTTTATAACGGAATTGAACCTTGCGCGAACTTCACTTCCGGTTTAAATAAAGGTGCACTTACTATTATAGAACAAATATATTAAAAGAAGTTTTTAGTATTAATTAAAATTCAGGTATTCTGCACCTTCTAAATGCACCTTTTATTCTATGGGGGAAAAAGCAGCCTGATCGGTTTAAATCGGGCAACAGCCAAAACCTGGCCACCTGGTTTTAGCATCCGGAAACCATGGAGGTTAACCATTCACAGTACCTCAACTTTCAAAAGAGAGGTTTATACGTATTTAAAACGTTTAATGTTTTTCTTGGGTGTTTTTTCAAATTCTTCGTCAACCAGTTCAAACAGGCTTATTTGTTCGTATCTTGGTAACTCTGCATTTACCTTTTTACGGTTTTCTTCCATTATAGCTGTTAATTTGTCCTCCGTAACATGATCGGCATCCATGGCATCAAAATCGGGGTAGACTTTGGCCACCAGTTTGCCTGCACGTTCGGTAACCACACATTCAGCAACATAACTCAGGTTCGAAATCCGTGCTTCAATTTCTTCAGGATAAATGTTTTGGCCCGATGGCCCCAGAATCATATTCTTCGACCGGCCTCTTATGTATATGAAATTATTCTTGTCGATAACCCCCAGATCGCCGGTTTTGAGCCATCCGTCGTCGGTAAATGCTTCTTTGGTGGCCTGTTCGTTTTCGTAATAACCGGTCATTACATTCTCTCCACGTACCTGGATTTCGCCAACAACATTATACGGGTCTTCCGAATCGATGCGTACTTCCATCCGGTCGACCAGCCGCCCGGCTGAGCCAGGCATTGTTTTATCCCAGGCTTCATAGCTGATCAGCGGCCCGCATTCGGTCATACCGTAACCGATTGAAAATTTAAAATTGATTTTACGGAAGAAGTTCTCAACATCGGCACTGAGCGGAGCTCCTCCGATTACAATTTCGAAGAACCTGCCCCCAAAAGTTTCTGTAAGCTTGGCTTTGATTTTGTTCAGGATTTTATTCTTTATTCCGGGAGTTTTCAACAGTACCTTCACAATTGGCTTTTCGATTGAAGGAAGGATCCGTTTCTTGTAAATCTTTTCAATTACAAGCGGTACCGAAAGAATCAGATGAGGTTTTACTTCACCGAATACCTTGGTAATGATGGCAGGCGAGGGTATCCGGCTCAGAAAAGTAATATGGCAACCAAGCGTTATGGGAAACAGGAATTCAAACAACAGCCCGTATACGTGGGCCATGGGAAGAAACGATACGATTTTATGACCTGGTTCAAGGGGCATATGTTCGCGGGCATAAATTATGTTTGAAACCAGGCTTCGTTCCGGAATCATCACTCCTTTAGTAAATCCCGATGTTCCCGAGGTGTAGGAAATGATGCAGGTATCTTCCTTTTTCCATTCTTCGAACTGAAACCCTTCTTTCGTTAATGTATTCTTTTTATAGTATCCGAAGGCATCGTTCAGTTTAAATTCAATGTTTTTGTCTTTTGCTGCCTCCAGCGAGAAATCTTCAAGAACCAATACCGCCAAAAGCTTTGCAGCTTTTTTAATATGTACTTTTGGCAGCAACGATTTGGCCCCAACCAGCAGCTTTACTTCCGAATGGTTTATAATATGGTTTGTATTGCTTTCATTAAAGTCGGGCAGAATGGGAACAATGGTGATCCCTGCTGATATGGCCGATAAAAATACCGCCCCCCAGTGTGCCGAATTACGACCCAGTACAGCAATCTTGTCTCCCCGTTGTAACCCCGAGAGCTGGTAAAACAGATGAAGCGATTTTATTGTTGCGGCAATGTCGCTGTAACTAAAGGCTTCCCCCTCATAATCGGAAAATGCAGGCTGATCCCAATACTTTTGAAATGCCTGGGTATAAAGTTCTGCTAATGTATGATTTGCCATTACTTTTTGATTTTGTAATTCAAATGTAGAAAAAATAGATGTTAAATGTACCATTTTCAATCGATTTAATGGCTGTGAATCAATTTTATGGTCGGTGAGCCATCTGTTTCTATAGTTAACAGTAATTAGAAACTATGTAGAGCATTATGGTACCATTTGTCGGTAACTTCAGGAAAAGAAACAAACGATACCTGGTTTAATATAAATTGTGGGGTCGTATCGGTTGAAGGCATCAGGAAAAGTATTGAACCGTGCGTTCAGAAAGATGGGGATATATTGAAAATGTTGTACCTGAATTTCCAGATGGAAGATATGGGGTTATATGTTTACAAAGGAAATTCGCTTTTGTTTGAGATAAAGCTTGATCCTGTTTTTGCCGTTAATCAGGGACTCGATTTGTCGAAGCTTCTTCAAGGCATTTACCAGATCGTATTTGCAAATGAGCATAACTATTACACGTACGATATAAAAATCAATTAAGGAGTGTTTGGTGACCGGGGCAGATAAAAAGCCGGTTCTTTTAAGGGCCTGCATTTTGGCATCGGAATTACGATGAAATTAATGCCGTATTTTATTATTTTGATGGATCAATTGGTATCTTTGCATCCTGAATATATGAATCTTGACTACACATATCAGCCGGATAGCATAAAGGAGCCAAAACCTTTAAATAATCTGATTGCCTTGCCTGAAACACAGGGATTAAAAATGGATCGGGTGGAACCGGTTTCATTGGAAAGTATGACGCAAAGAGAGCGTGCAACTGGATCCGAAAAAACAATTGTTTCGCAACCGGTGAGTAAAAGTGTCAGGTCGCGCCAGCAAAACCTTGTAGATGGGGGAGGGAAGTTCATTGAACCTCGCAATGAGTTAAATTTTGTTGCCCTTGCAAGCTCCGGAAATGAATTGCATTTGCCCCAGCGGCCGATCAGTTTTGTTAGCTACGACTGGATCACCTTGATTCTTTTGATAGGTGTGGCCTTGTTTGCATCGGTACGAACCACCTGGAATAAGTACATGATTAATCTTTTACAATCAACAGTAAATTATTCTACAGCATTGCGTATGTACCAGGAAAAGAACAGTTCTCACTTTTATGGTGCTTTCCAGCTCGATGTTCTTTTTTATGTGGTTTTCCCGGTGTTCGCCTTTCAGGTTCTGAATCACTTCCGAATCGACCTGCCGTACCAGAACATTTACCTGTACCTGTTTTGCCTTTCATTCATCGTGTTGTTTTTTATGGCCAAGAATACTTTATACCGGTTTATGGGGGCCCTCATCAGGAAGAAAGGTGAAACGGGTGAATACCTGTTTAATGCCGGCAATTATAAACGTGTGGCAGGTCTGGTTTTGTTGCCGCTTGTAGCAGTAATTGCATTTTACCCTTATGGATCCGAGAGCATCCCGGTTATTGCCGGGGTTGTAATTGTTGTATTGCTCTATTTATTATTGGTTTTAAGAGGATTTATAATTTTAATTAAGAAACAATTTTCAATATTTTATCTGTTTTTATACTTTTGTACCCTTGAATTATTACCCTTGGTTTTACTGTATAAGATTCTCGTGGTATAAGAATGTGGAAGTGTTAAACAAAAAGAAGAGCATTTTGAAAATCAAGAGTATTCTGGTATCCCAACCAAAGCCGTCAACGGCAAAATCGCCTTATTTTGATTTGGCTGAGAAGAACAATATAAAAATTGATTTCAGGCCATTCATTCAGGTTGAAGGTGTTTCGGCAAAAGAGTTCCGGCAGACACGCATTCATATGCTGGAACATTCTGCGGTCATATTTACAAGCCGGACTGCCATTGATCATTTTTTCAGGATTAGCAATGAGCTGAGGCTTACAATTCCTGATACGATGAAGTATTTCTGTATATCAGAGGCAACAGCCTATTATCTGCAGAAATATATTGTATATCGAAAACGAAAAATTTTCTACGGCAATGGTAAGTTCTCCGATTTGGTTAGTATAATGAAAAAACACAAGGATGAAAAATTTCTTGTACCCCTTTCCGATATACATAAACAGGAAATTCCTGATTTATTGAATAAAGGAGGCTTTAAATACACAAAGGCCATTTTGTACCGTACCGTAGGAAGCGATCTGTCGGATTTGAGGGAGGTAAATTATGATATCCTTGTATTTTTTAGTCCATCGGGAATAAAGTCATTGTTTCAGAACTTTCCGGATTTTGAACAAAATGAAACGCGCATTGCCTGTTTTGGTCCTACTACTGCACAAGCTGTCCGTGAGGCGGGCCTGCGACTCGATATTGAAGCTCCAACTGCCCAGGCGCCCTCTATGACAATGGCGCTTGAACAGTATATAAAGAAGGAAAATAAAAGTACTTAACGAAAATTAATATACAGGCCAAAAGCTGTTCGCCTTTGCGGCGGATGGCTTTTTTTAACTTATATGAAAGATCCCTCCGAAGAAATGACCAAAAAAGAGCGTTTTACTTTTAATAAAGAAGAGCGGCTGTGCAGCAAAGTAACCATTGAAAAACTATTTACTGAAGGTTCGTCTTTTTTGGTTTATCCATTCAAGGTTGTCTATATAAATATTGACAATCGGGGGAAATTCCCTGCAAAAGCAGCATTTGCTGTAAGCAAAAAACTTCATAAAAAAGCTGTTACCCGTAATTTAATAAAACGCCGCACCAGAGAAGCCTTCCGTTTGAATAAACATAGGCTTATGAGGGATAGCGATTATCAGCAAAGGGCAATCATTTTCATTTACATCTCAAAGGAACTCCTTCAATTTCCTGTTATTGAAAAAGCGATGATCCGTATACTGGAGAAACTGAAAAAAGAACCTACTCGGAATCCATAATTTCAGTTTGCATCCGTACCGAATCCTCATGAATAAGCTGGAACAGGATTTTTACAAACGTTTCATTCAGATCCAGTTTTTTCCCAATTGCCACCCGGTCATCCATAAGCTGGCTCCACCTGTTGATTTGCAATGCAGTAACATTGTTTTCCTTTTTATATTTCCCGATTTGTTTTACAATTTCAACACGTGACGACAACATTTCGAGCAATTCGGAATCGATGGCATCGATGCGGCTGCGGAGCATATCCAGGCGGTTTTCAAATTCGGGATTATTGGCAGTGGCATGGCGGATAACCAACCGGTCGAGTAGCCTGGCAAGTTCTGCCGGGGTGAGTTGTTGGGCGGCATCGCTCAATGCACACGAAGGATCGATGTGCGATTCAAGCATCAGGCCCTCCATACCCATATCAAAGGCTTTTTGGGCTATTTCAAATAAATATTCGCGTTTGCCAGCGATGTGGCTGGGGTCGCATATAATTGGCAGATTAGGCATCAGCCTCCGTAACTCTATTACCGTAGTCCAGTTGGGGTAATTCCGGTAGATTGTTTCTTTGAATGGAGTAAAGCCACGATGAATGGCCACAATGTTTTTAATTCCCGACTGGTATATTCTTTCTATAGCGCCTAACCATAACTGAACATCGGGATTTACGGGATTTTTAACCATAACAACAGCATTACTGCCTTTAACAACATCCGCAATTTCCTGCACCACGAAAGGGCTTGCCGTTGATCGGGCACCTATCCATATAACATCAAGCCCTGCATTTAAAGCTTCTTCTGCATGCTGGGCATTGGCAACCTCTGTCCCTACCGGAAGTCCTGTTTCTTTTTTTACAAGTTGCAGCCATTTTAGGCCAATTGATCCAACTCCTTCGAATGAACCGGGGCGGGTACGAGGCTTCCAGACTCCTCCCCGATACACAAAAACACGCGGGTCTTTAGCTAAAAGTCTTGCGGTTTCCAGTGCCTGGTGTTCTGTTTCAAGGCTGCAGGGTCCTGAAATCAGTAAGGGATTGTTGATTCCAGGCAGCCAATTTTTTATTGGGTTAATCTCTAGTGTTGCATTCATTGCTGTTTTGTATAAAGTTTTACAATTTTTTCTTCATTTTTTATAAAATGTGGATGGTCTCCATCCAGAATCGACCTTATTTTATTGGCATTCAGAATAAGTTTCTCCAGTTCAGCGAAATTGTTGTTCTTAATTGAATCCCTGAATTGCTGAAGGTGACGGATATATTCGTCGAGCGAATCAACTACATAACGGCTGTTTTGTTCGAAAATGGGTTTCCACATTGAGCATGAACTTTTTGCAAGTCGTACCGTGGATCTGAAACCACCGCTAGCAAGATCAAATATTATGTTCCGGTCTTCCTTGTCCTGTACAGCATTTGCCAGGGCGAAGGCGGCAGCATGGGGCAGGTGCGAAACATAGGCAGTGCTGTGATCCTGTTCATCAGACGACATGTATGCAATTTTCATCTCCAGGGCCTGGAACATCTTTTCAATAAGGGCCAGATGCTGAGGGCCTGATTTTTCATGGTCGCATACTATTGTTATTTTTCCTTTGAAAAGGCCTTCAACTGCAGCCTGGGGGCCCGAAAATTCGGTGCCCGACATGGGATGGGCTGCAACAAACTGCCTGCGGTTGGGATGATTTTCAACAATGGCTGTAATTACTTTTTTTGTTGACCCCATATCGGTGACAGTTGTATTTTTATCGATCCCGCTCAGAACTGCCGGAAGTACTTCGAGCTCCTTGTCAACCGGAATTGCAATTATAATCAAATCCGTGTTTTTAATACCTGTCTCAAACGGTTCTATCCGATCAACCAGTCCAAGCTTAACCGCTTCGCGGGCGTTGACCTCGCTGGTCTCTATGCCAACGAGTTCATCTGCAAACCTGGCCAATCGAAGATCCTTTGCAAGTGAACCACCAATCAACCCCAAACCGATTATTGTTACCTTCATTTGTTCTTCTATTAATGAAAAAGGTCCCGGAATTACCGGGACCTTTAGTAAAATATCTTTTATAAATAACACTATTCTACCGGTTGATCCCGCTTTCAGAACCAAAATAAAAATACCAGTAAAAATATATATTATTAAACAAGGTGTTCATTCTCTTTCAATATGGAAGCAAAGATAACCATTAATTTTAATAATGAATTATTTTTTTTGATAAAACCTGTCTGCCGTTTTCTTTTACAACAACTAAGTACAGTCCGCTGTTTGCGTTCTCAATAGTGATCTCGGAGGTAACCGGGCCGGTTATGTTTTTATGTGTTACCGATTTAATTTTTTGCCCATGCATGTTGTAAATATCAAACTGCAGCAGGTTAATAAAATCGTTTGAATGGGTGGCAATCGTAAAGGTACCCTTAAACGGATTTGGATATACCTGTATGTGGCCGGGAGAAACTGTTGCAGTGGAAGCAGAAACCGGTACCTGAATCTGGAGATTATCGATTGCCCAGCCCCAGCCATGTGCATAAGGATCGGAAAACAACCGGAACCGTATAAGAATGGTATCACCTTGTGAAAAATTCCCGTTGGCGAGCATATCTATTTCTTTGCGGATGAATAAATCGGCTGAACCAACAGTTGTAGAATTCATATCGGCTATTGAACTGTAGAAGCTTTCTTCCCAGACAAGGTGCTCCCGGGAATCGTAGCCGTCGGCCAGCGGCAACCATGTTTTACCTTTATCGTTGCTTCCTTCAACAATTACATAATCCCAAAATTCAATATCACCGAAAGTTGTACCGTCGTTTCCCGGTTCAACAAGTACTACCTCGTCGAAGCTCATTGTTGCATTGCCATCAAGTATTACCGGATGCTTCAGGGCAGTTACAAAGTTTAATTCCATATTGTCCTCATCAGGGCTCGGGTAGGGGTGAGGACTGTGCAGCGCCCTGTTTTGAAAACCTTCATCGAGGTATATATCAAAATCATGCAGAATGAAATCATTTGTTTGGTTTTCAAAACCGGTACTGTAGGATAAAACCGGGTCAAACATTTTTTCAATTGCAAATGCCAGGTCTTCGTTTTCAGGAAACCTGCCAACATTGGCGGCACTGGATGCATCAATTGCAACAATGCGGTAGGTAATTTCATCATTATCTTCCAGCTGATGGCGGTAAAGTGGAAAAATGCCGGTAAATACATCACCTGTACTTCGCGATAGTCCAAATGGTTGTTGTGCTGTTCCGTTAAGGGAGTATTCAACATATACTGTATCGATTCCCAGATTATCGGTTACCCGGGCAGATAACAGTAAGGAATCGCCGGTATCAAAGAAGTAGGGCACAGGTTCGTGGCTGATTGCTGGTAAAATATTATCGGTCCCAAAGTTAACGACGAAGAAATCAGCAGGAGCATCGGCAGGATGTGTGAAAATCCTGTTCATTGTATCGGCTGCACTTATATAATATTGCAGCGCAGCTGTGCCTGGCTCAATCTGTAAATTGGTTTCATACCTATTTGGCGCAACCTGTAAAAGCGGAATTGAATCGGAAACCGTTTTAAATGAATCGACAGAAAATACAATAAAAAGCCGGGACAGGTCTTCCGGGTAGTCGCTTGTAATACTTACTTCAAAATTTAAAGGATTAAATTCTTCCTGGTCTTTTAGCGGTATATGGTCGATCATCATGTTTTTCCACCCCATATCGGCCAGAATTCCCAGGGTTATGGGCCCCGGATGATGGGTTGCTTCTCCTCTGCCATAGGCATGGGTCATCAGGGTATTAATTGTTCCTGAGGGATAGGTAGCATCGTTCAGATGATAGATGCTGGAGCCGTCATCCCAGCTTGAGGGGGCATAAAGCCTGGGTATTGACCGCGAGCTAAGGGTCATGGCAACCGGGCTGTTTGCATAAAGATTATTGGAAGTGAGCTGATTTTTCAATTCGACTGATGGATTCTCAAAAAGCGAAGAATCAATAAGTTGTTCTCCATCCCCGTTTTCAACAAGCCGGTCGAATGAAGTGGCATCTCCCCAGTCGAACCAGCTGTAACCTCCTGTCAGGTCAAGGGCAAAGAAAAAACCGGTAAACCCCAGCCCATGCCCAATCTCATGCAGAACTACCGAAACAAAATCATACATCATTAAGGGGGTGTCCCCGTCGGTACCGAAATACCAGTTTATATTATTATTGAACTCGGCAATCATGTCGGGTCGGTCTGGCCCGGTCAGTTCTATGCCCTGAATTTTTTCTGCCAGCGAAATCGGATAATAGATATCTTTATGAGGGGCCCCTTTAAAATTTTTCTCAAAATCAGATGGTCCGCAGCTGCCCAATACATTATCGTCTTTTGAACGCCAGTTGGCTTGTATATAAATTGGGACCGGCGACTCTATCAAGCTTTCCCAAATTGTTACCGCATATTCAAATGCTGTTCTTGCTTCACGCGGGAACAGATTGTATGAAACAATTATCTCTGATTTTTTTTCAGCCGATTTAAGGGGATTAAGAAATTGGGCAGGAGGAGCGACAAATACTTTTTCGATCTCATCCGATGCATAACAGACAGGATATTGTAAATTGTATCCCAGTTTTTGCCATAACTTCTGCCCACCAGCAGTAAAAGTCACTGTCAGTAATAATAAAGAGAAGACAAATCGGTGCATGGTGCAATTTATTATAATTTAATATACAAACCAACCGCTTAAAAGTTTGGATTGTAAATAAATTAGATAAATTACACCACGCTATTTATTACACCGTTAAGCCTTTGCTGTGTGATCTTTACTGTGCTTTTTTCGAAGACAGTAACCGATACATCAATACAGCCGAGGTGATTAATCCTGCCGATGCGGCAGCTAATACTACATACAATAATGTTGCCATGTGGTTAGTTTTAAAAATTAGTATTTATGTAAAATTTGGTCATCAGTTTTTAATTATTTTATTTGTTGCCAATACTTCCCTTCCCTGGTTAATGCTCACAAGGTATATTCCCGGGTTAACATCCGTTAAATCGATAATTGTTTTGGGTGCAAAGGTTGGCTCGATATTGTGCTGCTGGCGTACAATTTTTCCCAACAGATCGGTAACAATCACATCAAGATGCATGTCATTATCCCGGTTATTCCATTCAATATACAAATGGTTCCTAGCCGGATTGGGATACAACAGGAAACTGCCTTCAGCAAAAAGCTCTTCGTTATTGTCCTGAAATTCCTGAATTTCAAGATTATCGATAGCCCATCCAAACCCACTTACCGAATTGTCGGAAGCAAGCCTGAAGCGAAAAATCGCCGTATCACCTGCCTCCAGACCTGTGTCCCTGGTAAGGTTAATCGTGTGATTTACAAACATACTTTCGTGAGGCAGGGCAGTGGATGAATTACCAGAATAACTTTTCGTGAAGGCAGAATACCAGTTGTTGTTACTTCCGGAATTGTATTTTTCGGAAAGCGGAAGCCAACTAGAGCCCCCGTCTTTGCTTGCTTCAACTATTACATAATCATAAAAAACCGGTTCATTGTATTGATTCACCTGCTCACCCGGTTCCACTAAAACCACTTCGTCGAACTTAAACAAGCCATCTTTTTGGATAACTACCGGATATTTGAGCTGGGCGATTATATTGACCCTTGTGTTTTCAATTGCCGATACCGGATAGGGGGCGAATGTATGCAGAACACTGCCTGAAAACCCGCTCACCGGGGAAACTGTAAAATCAGCAAAAACAAAATCGTTGTCAGCGTTCTCAAAATTTGTAGAATAGCTCAGCACGGGTTCATGTGGGGAGAAAACCTTCACTTCCTGAAACCCGATTGCAGGAAAGCTGCGAACATTATTTCGTGCCGAAATATCTGTTGCTGTAATGCGATATTCCACCACGTCGTTTTCTTCGGGTTGAAAGGGAAGTTGTATGGCACCTTTGAAAAGGTTGTTGTTGTCATTTGAAAGATAAATCGGATCCTGCAAATTCCCGTTGACCTTATAATCAACTTTAATGCTTTGAATCCCCATGTTGTCTGAAGCCTCTGCAAGCATTTCAAGCTTCTGCAGGTTGCCGGTTAATAATTTTACCGGATTGTGAAAAAGATTGGGAATTATGTAATCGGGACCGATGTTCAACGAAAATGACTTTGCGGGAGCATCGGAAGGGTACCTGTAAGTACGGTTATCGGCAGTTGTAGCTTCGATGTAATAATTTACCTTCCCCGAATTAAAATTAAGCAAAAGGTTTCCCGAATATTTGGAAGTAGCTGCATTGGGGATCAGTTCTGAATGGCTGGCAGTTGAAAATGCGTCGAATGAATAAACAACCTTGATATTCTCAAAATTATCATCATCAGCATTGATTCCTACCTGCAAGGGCCACTCAGCGCCTCAATTTTCCAG
>OBJA01002223.1_pt1 | contig 11553 bp, 13 predicted proteins | sample 1519751 | NCBI WGS metagenome assembly OBJA01 (sample SAMEA3881238, study PRJEB22517) | soil metagenome | biome: lake sediment; feature: soda lake sediment; material: sediment, water from around vicinity | place: India | collected 2013-12-23 | depth 3 m
GGACGATCCGGCGCAGATGGCGAGCGCGCTGCCGTGCCTGTCGAAGGTGTTCGACCTGGTCCTCGCGCTCGGCGGGACGCTCTCCGGCGAGCACGGCGTGGGATTGGAGAAGCGGGACTACATCGGGCGCGAGATCGACGCGGCGAGCATGGAGCTGATGCGGCGCATCAAGGCTCAGTTCGACCCGGACGGCATCCTCAATCCGGACAAGCTGTTTCCGCCTACTTGATGACCTGCAGGTGCGGCTTGCCCCGCTTCGCCTGTTCCGGACCCGGCGGCCGGGGCGGCGCGGGCGGCGGTGCGCCCTCGTCCTTCTCGAACACCATGCCCTTGCCGTTCTCCTTGGCGTAGATCGCCAGCACCGCGTGGATCGGCACCCTGACCTCCTGGCTGACGCCGCCGAAGCGCGCGCTGAAGGAGATGCCCTCCCGGTCCTGGTGCCAGGCGGTCACCGCGCGCGGACTGATGTTGAGGACGATCCGGCCGTTCTCCACGTGCCGCTCCGGTATGCGCGTGCCGGGGAAGCCGGCGTTCACCAGGATGTAGGGCGTGAGGCCGTTGTCGATGATCCAGTCGTAGATCGCGCGCAGGATGTAGGGACGGCTCGAGGTCATGCTGACGTGCTGCTCCACGGCCATCCCGCTACCTGGCCAGCTCCTGCTCCGCATCGGACAGGCTGGCGCGGAAAGAGGGGCGGCTGAAGATGCGCTCGGCGTAGCGCAGCAGAGGCTTGAGCTGCGAAGGCAGCTCCAGGCCGAAGCAGGGCAGACGCCACAGTATCGGCGCGACGGTGCACTCGATCATCGCGAACTCGTCGCTCATGAAGAAAGGCTTCTTGGCGAGGATCGGCGCCAGCATGGTGAAGTCGTTGCGCAGCGTGTTGCGCGCGCGCTCGGCGCGCTCCTTGTCGGTGCTGGTGAGGTCGGCGACGAGGCCGTACCAGTCCTTGTCGATGCGGTGGAGCATCATGCGGGTGCGCGCCCGCGACACCGGGTCAACCGGCATCAGCGGCGGATGCGGGAAGCGCTCGTCGAGGTACTCCATGATGATCATGGAGTCGTACAGCACCAGGTCCCGATCGACCAGAGTCGGGACGGAGCTGTAGGCGTTGATGTCGATGAGGTCTTCGGGCGGGTTGTTGACGTCGACGTCGATGATGTCGGCGGCGATGCCCTTCTCGGCGAGCACGATGCGGACGCGATGGCTGAGCGGGCAATCCGCTCTGGAATACAGCGTCATGACCGGCCTGCGGGCGGCTGATATCGCCATTACGATACATCTCCCCAATGATCATCGCGGCGCGAATGCCCAGCATATTACCACATCCGCCATTAAGCCGTCACAAACGACGCCCCGCGCACGCGCCCGGGGCTGCTATTACAGCCCCGCTGCTCAGAAATTCCGCGCTTCGCGCAGGCGTTCGTACGCCTTGCGTATCTCCACGGTGCGCTCGGCGGCGAGCTTCATCATCTCCTCGGGCAGCCCCTTGGCGACGAGCTTGTCGGGATGGTGCTGGTTCATCAGGCGCCGGTACTGCTTCTTCACCTCCGCGTCGGTCGCATCGGGCGCGCAGCCGAGTATGCGGTAGGCCTGCGCGAGATCCATCTCCTGTGCGCCGCCGCGGCGCTGCGAGGAAGCGCCGCCGAGGGAGGCCCGCATCATCTCCTCCAGGCGCTCGAACTCGCGCCGCGGGAAGTGCAGCCGATCGCACACGCGCCGCAGGATGCGCTGCTCCTCGACGTGCAGCGCGCCATCGGCGTAGGCGGACTGCAGCAGGACCTCGAGGAAGATGCGCGTCAGCTCGCGGTTGTGGCGGCTCGCGCGCGCGAACGCATCGAGCGTCTCGTCGAGGGAGAAGCCGGGCTCCTTGCCGAGCCGGAACAGGTCCTTCGCCTGGCTGCGCAGGGGTCCGGACAGGCCCATGCGGTCCATCACCGCCTCGGCCATGCGGATCTCGTTCTCGTTGACGCGGCCGTCGGCCTTGGACAGGTGGCCGAGCACGGAAAAGACGGCGGTGAAGAACGCGCCCTGCACGCGGGCGCGCGGCACCGCGCCGGTGACGCCGCGCAGACCGGCGTCGAAGGCATGGCCGATGACCACGCCGACGACGGCGCCGATCGGACCGGCCAGCAGGAAGCCGAACACACCGCCGAGGATCTTGCCCCAGAAGCTCATGGCGATGATGCGCCTCGCCCGCGCAGGTCAGCCCATGGCCTCGAAACCAATGAGCGACCGCCCGCCCGCTGTTTCATCTGTAAAAATACCTGTTGCCGATTCATCGCTTATGTGACTTGCCGGGATGATGCTGCTAGAATGCGGGTCGCTACTCGCATCGATACCCTACCGCCCTGCCCCTTTCTCGTTACGGAACCAGGACCGCAAGGACCGGGCATCGCGATCTTTTTCTCTTGTCCGATTTTTTGATTACTCTATCAGAACCGGTCCCGCCCGTGCCGCAGACATGAGCTCAACGCAAGCAACAGTGGACGTCCGCGCGGAGGCCGGCTCCGAGCCGTTGCTCGTCATCGAGCACGAAGGGCGCCGCATCACGCTCCTCGGCACGGCGCACGTCTCGCGCGCGAGCGCCGAGAAGGTGGCCGAGCTGCTGGCCGAGGGCAGCTACGACGCCGTCGCCGTCGAGCTCTGCCCCAGCCGCCACAACGCCATCGTCAATCCCGACGCGCTGGCGCGCATGAACCTGTTCGACGTATTCCGGCAGAAGAAGACCACCCTGGTCGTCGCCAACCTGGCGCTCGGCGCCTATCAGCAGCGCATGGCGGAGCAGTTCGGCATCAAGCCGGGCGCGGAGATGCACGCCGCCATCGAGGGCGCGCGCGACCGGCATCTGCCGGTGCTGCTGATAGACCGCGAGATCGCGGTGACGATGAAGCGTATCTACCGCAACGTGCGCTGGTGGGACCGCTTCAAGCTCATCGCCGGCCTGGTCGAGAGCGCGGTGAGCCGCCGGCGCATCACCGAAGAGGAGATCGAGCGCCTGAAGGAAGGCGACATGCTCGAATCGACCTTCGCCCAGTTCGCCGAGGAGGCGCGCGAGCTCTATGTCCCGCTGATCGAGGAGCGGGACCGCTACATGTCCCTGCGCCTCGCCACGGAGCTGGACCGCAGCGACCACCGCGACGTGCTCGCCGTGGTGGGGGCCGGCCACATCAAGGGCATAGGACAGCATCTGCGCGCGCACCTGGACGCCCGCACCCCCGCCGCCGACATGGAAGCGGCCGTGACCGAGCTCGACCGCGTGCCGCCGCCCAGCCGCCTGCCGCGCGTGCTGTCGTGGACGATCGTGGCGCTGATCCTGGCCGGCTTCGCGATCGGGTTCTCGCGCAGCCCGGAGCTCGGGATGCGCATCGTGTTCGACTGGGTGATGATCAACGGCGGGCTCGCCGCGCTCGGCGCCATCGTCGCGGGCGCGCACTACCTCACCGTGGTGACCGCGTTCCTCGCCGCGCCGATCACCACGCTCAATCCGATGATCGGCGCCGGCATGGTCACCGCCGCGCTGGAGACCTGGCTGCGCAAGCCCGAAGTGGGCGACTTCAGCCGCCTGCGCCAGGACACCGCGCACCTGCGCGGCTGGTGGCGCAACCGCGTGTCGCGCATCCTGCTCGTCTTCGTCTGCACCACCCTGGGGTCGGCGACCGGGACCTACGTCGCCGGGTTCCTGATATTCCAGCGCCTGATGGGGGCCGAGTAGTCCCGGCTCAGTCCACGAACGGCCCCTGCTGCCTGATCGGCTCGCCGTGCGGCCGGCCGACGCAGTACATCAGGCGGCACTCCTCGCGCGCCTCGATGCGGATCTTGCCCGGGTCGTCGAGGAAGCAGGCGTCGCCCTGATCGATGTCGCAGCCGTCGACCGCGGCGGAGCCGGACGCCGTGTAGACGAACCCGCGGAAGCCCTGCGGCACGGTATCCACCCAGCTGACACCCGGGTCCAGGTGCACCTCGCAGCAGCGCACCGCGGTATTCAGCTTCAGCGGCGAATCCTCGCCGATGATGGTGATCACGCGTCCCCCGGCGAGGCTCTTCACCGGAAACCGGTCGGCATCGACCTGCTGATAGCCGGGCTCGATCGCCTTCAGGCGCCGCGGCAGGTTGATCCAGAGCTGCACGCCGCGGGCGACGACGCCGCCCTGCGGCATCTCCGAATGCGAGATGCCGCGCCCGGCGGTGACACGCTGGGCGCCGCCGGCGAGGACGGTGGAGCGGTTGCCCAGATCGTCCTCGTGGCGCAGCGCGCCGGAAAAGAGATAGGTGACGATCTCGAAGCCGCGGTGCGGATGGTCGGGCAGCCCGGCCGAAGGGGCGATGGCGAAGTGGTCCCAGAGCACGAAGGGGTCATAGCTGAGCCAGTCCGGCACCGGCATCAGGCGCTGCACGTCGACGCCTTCGCCCTCTCGCACCTCTGCCGCCCGGCGAATCTGCATGCTCATGTTCCGCTCCGCAATTGGTCCGCCGCGCGGCGGAAAGGCCTATTATCATTCACGGGCTTCCTCCGATGAAAGTGGTTTTCCCGCGGCCCCACGGCCCCGGGACGGCAACTTTGCTACACTCCCCAGAATGTCATCGGACCTGCAGGAGAAGACATGAGGCTTAGTGTACGGTCGGCCGCCGCGCTGCTGCTCTCGATACCGATCTCGATACTGCATCCGGCCGACGTCCAGGCCGCCGCCTGCAGCGCCGCGCCGGGCCCCAACGTCATCTGGATCAATTGCGACAAGCGCGGCATCGATCTCAGCGGCGCCGACCTGCGCGGCGCGATTCTCACGCGCACCGACCTGCAGGACGCCGACCTCAGCAACGCGCTGCTGACCGGCATAGAGCTGAACTTCGCCAACCTCAGGGGCGCGCGCCTGGACGGAGCGCGCGCGGACAATGCGCGCATGCTCAGCGTCGATCTCAGCGGCGCGAATCTCTCGGGCGCGATCATGGACGGGACGACGTTCAACCGCGCGCGCCTGATCGACGCCGACCTCACCGATGCGCAGCTGCGCAAGGCCTCGTTCTACCAGGCGGAGATGACGGGAGCGAAGCTGACGGGCGCACAGCTGCAGGACGCGCGGCTGAGCCAGGCGCGCGCCGACCGCACGGACTTCACCGGCGCCAACCTCAGCGGCGCCGACCTGCAGCAGACCGTGCTCGAGCACGCCACGCTGCGCGGCGCCACGCTGCGCGGCGCCAATCTCGAGCGCGCTTCGCTGCTGTTCGCCGACCTCGGCGGGGCCGACCTGAGCGAGGCGCGGCTGGTCAACGCCGACATCAGCAGCGCGGTCTTCGAGGAGGCCACGCTCGACAACACGCAATGGGTCAACCGGCGCCGCTGCCGCCCGGGCTCCATCGGGGAATGCCGCTGACGCCGGCCCCGCGCCGGTCCCTCGTGTATAATTGCGGGCTTCCCGCTCATTTACACGAATCGCACGGACAGTCATGAACTATTGGGTCGAAGGACGGGTCGTCGGCAAGAAGCGCTGGACGGAGAATCTCTATTCGCTGCAGGTCGACGCGCCGGTGGAGCCGTTCCGCGCCGGGCAGTTCACGCAGCTCGGGCTCGACATCGACGGCGAGCGCATCGGGCGGCCGTACTCCTTCGTCAATGCGCCGGACGAGCGGCCGCTGGAGTTCCACTTCATCGCCATCCCGCACGGCCCCCTGACCGATCGTCTGCAGGCGCTGGAGCCCGGCGATCCGATCTGGGTCCACGCCCGCGCGGCCGGCTTCTTCACGCTGGCGGAGGTGCCGGATGCCAGGCATCTCTGGATGCTCGCGACCGGAACGGCGCTCGGCGTCTTCCTCTCGCTGCTCAAGACCGACGACCCGTGGACGCGCTTCGACAAGGTCGTGCTGGTGCACGCGGCGCGCACCGCGAGCGAGCTGGCCTATGGCGACGAGATCCGCGAATTCCAGGCGCGCCACCCGGGGCGCCTGATATACATCCCCTATGTCAGCCGCGAGGACACCGACTTCGCGATCCGCGCCCGCATCCCCCAGACCATCGCCGATGGCCGCCTCGAGGAGCGCGCCGGCATCCCGCTGCGCCCGCAGGACTCCCAGGTGATGCTCTGCGGCAATCCCGGCATGGTCCGGGACAGCATCACCGCCCTGGAGGAGCGCGGCTTCCGCCGCAACAAGCGCTCCGAGCCCGGGCACATCACCACGGAACACTACTGGTAGGCCCGAAGGCCGGGCGGCGCTGGGGTATAATCGCGGCATGACATCGTCGTTCATCCCACCGGCCGACGACGCCGGCATCAGGCACGGCCGCTCTCCGGGGCGTATCGCCGGCTCAGTCACGCCGGTCCAGCCGGTGCGCCCTTATCCCGCGCCGGATAGCGCTGTCGCGGGAAGGAACGGGGACGACGCCGCGAGACAGGCGTCCGGCCCCCCTGCCGGCGAGGAACGCCGCCGCGGCGAGCACCGCCAGCGCCGGACCGCGGTGCTGCTCGACACCCGCGGCAAGATCGACCGCCGCGCCCGACCCTTCGGCGGCCGGGCCTGATCCGGAACGGTCCCGTACGCAATGAACGGCTACCTGGAATCCGCGGGCCCGCGCCCCCTGTTCCTGGCGGGATTCGCGGCCTGCGCGCTGCTGATCGCAGCCGCCCTCTACCTGCAGTACGTCGACGGCCTGGAGCCCTGCCCGCTGTGCATCCTGCAGCGCGTCGCCATCATCGCGCTCGGCGCCGTCTTCCTGGTGGGCGCGCTCCACAACCCCCGCCGCCTCGGGCGGCGCATCTATGCCGGACTGGTGGTGCTGGTCGCGGCGGCGGGCGGGGCGGTCGCCGCGCGCCACGTGTGGCTGGAGAACCTGCCCGAGGACCAAGTCCCCGCCTGCGGGCCGGGACTGGACTACATGATCGAGAACTTCCCCCTCGGGCGCGCGATGGAGATGATCCTGCGCGGCTCGGGCGAGTGCGCGGAGGTGAGCTGGACGATGCTCGGCCTCAGCATCCCGAGCTGGACGCTGATCGCCTTCGCGGCGTTCATCGTCCTCGGCGGCTTCCTGCTGCTGCGGCCTAGCGCTCGACCTTCGCCTGGCGCTGCTGTACGTAGGCGTCCCTGATGAAGGCGTAGGGATCGAAGGCGTCGCGCTTCACGGCCTCGTAGGTGTCGCGGTCGAGCGAGAACTCGTTGACCATGTTCGTGCCGACCAGCGCCGCCGAGACCAGGCTGTCGTTGGGATAGATGATCACCGGGTCGAGGTACACGGCGTCGACCAGCCCGGCCACGCCGTCGCGCAGCGTGGTCGAACCGAAGAACGGCAGCACGATGTAGAAGCCCTGGCCCACGCCGTAGCTGCCCAGGGTCTGCCCGAAGTCCTCGTCCGCCGGACGAATCCCCAGATACCGCTGCGCCGGATCGAACAGCCCGGCGACGCCGACGGTGGTGTTCACGCCGAACCGCAGCAGCTCGTTGCCCGCGTCGACCAGCTTGAACTGCAGCAGCGAGTTGACCATGCGGATCGGCGCGCGCAGGTTGGAGAAGAAGTTGCCGATGGAGACGCGCGCGGGCAGCGGCACGCGCCGGTAGGTGCGCACGACCGGCTTGAGCACGTGGAAGTACACGCGGTCGTTGAAGGCGAACATGGCGCGGTTGTAACGCTCGAGCGGATCGGCGATGAGGACGAAGTCCTCGTCGAAGTCCTCGTCGTATATGCTGGGGGTCTGCGCGAAGGCCTGCGCCGCCGCCAGACACGACAGGACGAGCAGGACCTGCAGCGCTCTTGGGATCCTCATTGCCTGCGCCTTCATGTCACTCGAACGGCGATAGTCCGCACGATGCACCACGTTTCCGGCCCGGCCGGTCATGGCGCATGCGCGATCGCTGCGCGCGATCCGGCGGACGGTCGGTGAAAAACCATCGCGCCGGCACATTGCGATGGAGAAGGAAGACCACCGGACGAAGGGGTGGATACCGGACGCCGAGGCAGGGCACCGTCCCCGCGCATCGGCCTCCGTGCATCGTACTGGAAGCCTGTTGCCGGCCTATTCTGCAGTGACGGCGATGCGAGGTCAAATCGCAGCGCGGCGCGCGGGTGACGCTTTTCGATGACAGTGACAACGGTGATCTTATCCGGTAATTTAGTGCGCAGGCGTCTATACACACGAACGATAAGGAGGCTATACGCCATGATCAGATCTCTTTTGATCGCCGCTGCCGCGGGTGCGCTCGTGCTGCAGCTCAGCGGTTGCGCCAGCATCAGCAGGGCCGACCTGGATCGTGTCTCGGGCGAGGCGGAGGCCGCTCAGTCCACCGCCGACGAGGCGATGAACGTGGCCAGAGAGGCGCTGGAGACGGCGCGTCAGGCCCGCAGCGAGGCCTCGCGCGCGAGCCAGACCGCGCAGGAGGCGCAGCGCACCGCCCAGCAGGCTTCTCAGGACGCGCGCGCCGCGCAGGAAGCGGCGGCCAGGGCGGAAGAGAAGGCCGAGCGGATGTTCCAGCGCTCGCAGTCCAAGTAACGACCTCTCCCCGAAAGGGCGCGGCCCCGTCAGGGTCCGCGCCCTTCGCATTCCTTCACAGCACGCATTCGCTCAGCAGGCCGGGCCGGTCGGCGGGCAGGATTTCGCCGTGCTGACCCGTCGCCTGCATGTAGCCGTCGAGCGCTTCGCGCGCCTCGGCGCGGTCGGCGTACGGGCCGATGAGCACGTGGCAATAGCCCTTGCCGCTGTGCGCCTGCACCGAGACCGGCGCCCCCAGTCCGGCCAGCTCGCCGGCGAGGCGAGAGGCGTTCGCCTTGTTCGAGAAGGCGCCGAACTGCAGCATCCATCCGCCCATCTGCGCGGCCGGGGCCGCGGCGACGGCGTGAAAGCCCCCCACCGGCTCCGGCAGGCCCGATTGCCCGGCGGCGATCCGGCCCGCGGCTTCCCGCGCCGCGGCCATGTCCTCCGGGGCCGTGACCGCCTCGATCGCCGCGACCACGGTGGACAGGTGATCGGCGGGCGGCGCGCCCGCGTCGGCGATCGGCGCGTGCGCTTCGAAGTAGAGCTGCCCATCCGCCCGGCCGAGCTTGTTGGGCTGGTCGATGATCCATACCGGCGTTCCCACCGGCACCATGTGGAACAGCCGCTCCACGTGCTCGGCGTACATGCGGATGCAGCCGTGGCTGACGCGCATGCCGATGCCGAAGGGCTTGTTGGTGCCGTGAATCAGATAGCTGGTCCAGCCCAGGCGCAGGGCGTGGCGGCCGAGGGGATTGTCGGGGCCCGGCGGCACCACGCGCGGCAGCGGCGCCCCTTCCCGCTCGTGTTCCGCGCGGACCGAGGCGGGCACGATCCAGGGCGGGTCCTCGGCCTTGGAGATGACGCTGGTGATCCCCAGCGGGGTGGACCAGCCTTCCTGGCCGATGCCGATCGGAAAGGTCAGGACGACGCCCGAGCCGTCGGGCGCCGGGGGCGGATAGTAATAGAGCCGCATCTCGGCGATGTTGACGATGATCCCGCGGCGCGGCGCGCTCGGCAGGATGTAGCGCGTGGGCAGCAGCACCTCCGCGCCCACCGGCGGCAGCCACGGATCGAGGTGGCGGTTGGCGGCGACGATCTCGTTGTAGCCGAGCCCGTGGGTGCGCGCGATGTCGATCAGGGTCTCGCCGTCGCGGACGTTCACGGTGGAGATCCGGCCCACCAGGTCGTTGCCCGGCGGCGGCAGGCGGTAGGTCGCCGCCCATGCCGGCGCGGAAACGGCCGCCGACAGCGCCAGCGCGATCAGTCTGCTTCCCCATCCCCGCATTGCCATCCCCGCCCCGCGCGACCTCATCCCCGGACCATCGATATCAGCAGCAGCACGAACAGCACGACCATGGCCACCGGCAGCAGCGCGCCGCGCCAGTCCTTGGACTGCGCCTCCCGGCTCTGCTTCATCGCGGCGCCGACGCCGGGCAGGAACCACAGCAGCACCAGCAGGGCCAGCACGCCGACCAGGATCTGCTCCCAAAGCGCCACCACACGCCTCCACGCTGCGCCGATGGCCGAAAGTCTAGCAGGTTCCGCCTCCGGGTGCGCCCGCCGGGGCGCGCGCCGCCCTAAACAACCGCGCCTTCGGACCGCTAAATATGGGATACGGCATCGCCATCGCAGACAGCACCGACGGAGCGCACCACGCAGATGAACATCAGACCGAAAGCCACGCTCGAACCGCCCCCCGACCCCATGCTCACGGCGGAGCAGTGGATCCAGGACGCCGGCGCCCTGGTCTCGCCGCCCGACGTCTGCATCAAGGTCTTCGAGCTGATGGAGGCCAACGAGGCCTCCGCGCAGGCCCTGGGCGACGTCATCGCGCGCGACCCCAGCCTGACCGCGCGCCTGCTGCGCATCGTCAACAGCTCCTTCTACGGCTTCCCGCGCCGCATCGACACCGTGTCGCGGGCGATCACCGTGATCGGCACCAGCGAGCTGTACAACCTGGTGATCGCGGTCACGGCCATCACGTCCTTCTCGCGCATCCCCAACTTCATCGTCAACATCGACACCTTCTGGCGCCACGGCATCTGCTGCGGCATCGTCGCGCGCGAGCTGGCGCGCCGCTGCAAGGTGCTGCATCCCGAGCGCCTGTTCGTCGCCGGACTGCTCCACGACATCGGCAGCCTGATCGTGTATAACCGCGCCCCCGACGTCATGCGCGAGCTGCTGCCGGCCTCGCAGGGCAATGAGGCCCTGCTGGCGCGCGGCGAGAGGCGGATGCTCGGCTTCAACCACGCCGACCTGGGCGCCCTGCTGCTCGATCGCTGGCAGCTTCCACCGGAACTGATCCACGCCGCGCGCTGGCATCACGATCCGGCGTCCGCCGACCAGGCCGTGCTGGAGGCGGCGATCGTGCACATCGCCGACGCCATGTCGAACCACTGCGAACAGGGCGCATCGTACGTCACGCCCTCGCCGCAGCTGCAGGTCGACGACGAAGCCTGGCGCATCGCCGGCCTCGAATCCGGCACGTCGCTGCTCGAAGACATCATCGAAGAGACCCGCACGCAGTACCGCGACGCGGTGAACCTCTTCGACGTCTGAACCCGCGCGGTCCGGGCGCCCGCCTTCCCGCAGCCGACGAAGCCGGCCCCACCTCGTCGCACGCACCGACGGACCCACCACATACCGCCGATCGCATGCGGATCGCCCCATCGGGTCAGGAAAGCGGGCATCCGTCCGCGCGCACCCGACCGCCCGGCCGTCGATTGGCCAAGCCCGGCGCAAAACCGCTAAAATGCGCGGATTGCTCGCCATCTTTCAGGAACGGAACCCCACATGACGACGACGGCACGTACCGACAGAGCCACGCCGCCCGGTACCGACGGCGGCGCGGCCCCGCAGGCGCACGAGAGCTTCGACTGGATCCGCAGCGAGCACATCGACTCGCTCAACCTCACCGTCGAGGAATACCGCCACCGCCGCACCGGGGCGCTGCACTACCACCTGGCCGCCGATCATCCGGAGAACGTCTTCCTGGTCGCCTTCCGCACGGTGCCCATGGACTCCACCGGCGTCGCGCACATCCTCGAGCACACCGCCCTGTGCGGCAGCGAGCGCTATCCCGTGCGCGATCCCTTCTTCA
>OBJA01002224.1_pt1 | contig 11549 bp, 12 predicted proteins | sample 1519751 | NCBI WGS metagenome assembly OBJA01 (sample SAMEA3881238, study PRJEB22517) | soil metagenome | biome: lake sediment; feature: soda lake sediment; material: sediment, water from around vicinity | place: India | collected 2013-12-23 | depth 3 m
GAAACAACTTCTTATGTCTTTTATTTTTTCTTACCCCAACATTTATTATAGAACCAAAAAAGGAAGCATACATGTGTAATGCTTCCTTTTTAGTTACTATGTTGCTTGGAAAACTCTATTACATACAAATCAATCACATCGAGTTGTTGACTAACATTTACTTTTAATTTGGTTTGGTCAATTAGTTGTTGCAAAAGGCCCAAAACAATTTCATCTCGAACTAGCACTTGTTGTGGTAATCCTTTCTCGAGAATTGTCGTAATAAGTGTGTCTACTAATAGTTGATTTGAATCATCTTTCAACGTGATGAGTTGTTGCTTATAAATCTGCTGCTGTTTTTGATTCGCTATTAGTAACACGCGTATCACGCCTTGACGATGATTTTTTTTCGCCTCAACCATGACAGGTGTATAAGCAACATCAATCTCCCATGTTTCTTCATTAGATGCTAGTAAGTTAACTTGTGATATGACATCTTCACTGATCTTAATAGGTTCAACATTCAATGATTCATCAATCATTTCTAATGTATTGAAGGTCCACTCCCCTAAATCAAAATCAAAAAAACGATGAACCATGTGTAGATTAATATCATGCTTTAGCTGCTTAATGCTTTCTAATTGGTTTAAACTCTCGTCAATTTGCTTAAGAATATCTGACATGGTTTGTATTTCTTGCTTAACGAGTTCATCAGGCAATAGCCCAGGCATTGCTGATTCGAACATTGGGAATTTATTGTTGATTGGTTCGATGTTTAACTCATTAAATATTTCATGTTGTTGTTCAAAAATATCACTTGCCAACTCATAATAACAAGCAAAATGCTGCTGGTATCGAAGTCTTTGAATTTGAGGCATTTCATTTTGCTCGCTCAAATAAAACAACCCTTTAAGCGCCGCTTGATTTGGACATACAATAATTGTCTCTTGCAAAAAAACACAGTAATAAGGTGTTTTTCGATTTGCTAGTGTAATTGCAAAGATTCCAATATCTTCAAAAAAATCCCACGGCTTCTTCAGTTGTAACGTCTGTGCTAATGTGTACAAACGTTTATTCTTAATGCGTTCTGTCTGATTCATTCTGTCTCCTGATGTGCTAGTTCACAAACTCGTTGTAGTTGATCAAATTGGATAAATCGACTTTCTCGATAAACTTCTTTTCTATCAAACATAACAATGATTGTGGGAACACTAAACACCAATAACTGCCCTGATATATCTTGATGTTTTGAGGCATCGATGGTGTAAATGTCCATGCCATATTGACTTGCTATATCTTCCATTTTAGGGTAGATGGCTTTACAAACCGAGCAGTCATCTGTAGAAATATAAAAGATATACGGATGATCTTTTGCTCTAATCGCTTCAAACATATCAACACTTGTAATCGGTGTTGCCTTATCATACTGCATTATTCGCACTCCTTCAATAATAGATTTGCTGTTGCAATATTCGATGCTGTTGGAATATTTGTCAATACAGCCACACGTAATAGTGCTTTCACATCTGGATCATGAGGTTGCGATGTGAGTGGATCCCAAAAGAAAATAAGCATATCTATTTTCTTCTCAACAATGGCAGCTCCAATTTGTTGATCACCACCTAGTGGTCCACTTAAATAAGCAAAAACAGGAAGTCCACTTGCTTCATTCACTCGCTTTGAAGTCGTTCCAGTGCCACACAATTTATGTCTTGATAGTATATCATGGTGAGCCTTTACCCACTCGATTAGTTCATCCTTCTTATAATCATGAGCGATTAAAGCAATCGTTTTTTGTTTCATCATTGTTACCTCTTTGTAGTTTTATCATAAAATAAAAACAAAGCCTAATCAAATGCTTTGTTTTATCATACACAATTGCTTAACGTATTGCCAATCGAACATTACGGCAAATACTTCTTAAGATCTTCCACACGATCTAATTTTTCCCAAGAAACATCTAAGTCCTCACGTCCCATATGACCATAGGCAGCACATTGCTTGTAGATAGGTTTCTTTAAATCCAATGACTCGATAATTGCAGAAGGTCTTAAATCAAACTCATTTCTTACGATTTCTGCTAAATGATCATCACTGATGACACCAGTTTGAAATGAATCAACAAACACACTCACAGGGCGTCTTTTTCCAATAGCATACGCGATTTGAACTTCAACCTTACTTGCAAGTTTTGCAGCAACAATGTTTTTTGCAACATAGCGTGCAGCATATGCAGCAGAACGATCAACTTTTGTAGCATCTTTACCACTAAAGGCACCACCGCCATGACGAGACATGCCACCATAAGTGTCCACGATGATTTTACGTCCAGTTAACCCACTATCTCCTTTAGGTCCTCCAACAACAAAACGACCAGTAGGATTAATCATAACTTTTGTATGCTCATCAATTAATGAGGAATCTATGACATACTCAATGACTAAACGTCTAATATCTTCTTCAATTCTTTTATGACTTATGTGTTCTGCATGTTGAGTTGATATTACAATGGTGTCCACACGTTTAGGCCAATTGTTTTCATACTCTACGGTCACCTGTGTTTTCCCATCAGGACGTAAATACTCAACTAGCTTCTCTTTTCGAACTTGAGTTAACCGTTTTGCTAGTTTATGAGCAAGCATAATCGGTAGTGGCATAAGCTCAGGAGTTTCATTTGTTGCGTAACCAAACATCATTCCTTGATCACCGGCACCAAGACCAAACTCGACATCACTTTTACTTTTTAAGTTTTCATTAACACCCATAGCAATATCAGGTGACTGTTCATCAATCGAAGTTAAAACCGCACATGTTGTTCCATCAAATCCATACTTGGCACGATCATAACCAATTTCAACGATTGTATCACGTGCAATCTTTGGGATGTCAACATAGCAATCTGTGGTAATTTCTCCCATAACTAATACCAAACCCGTGTTCACACAAGTCTCACAAGCAACTCTTGCATCTGGATCGACTGTTAGTATTGCATCTAAAATAGCATCTGATATTTGATCACAAATCTTATCAGGATGCCCTTCCGTTACAGATTCACTCGTAAATAGATAATTGCTCATAAACGCTCTCCTTATGTTTCTTCAAAAAATATTTTAACACCAAACGCACTAAATTACATACAGATTATAGAAAAAGCAACAAATCGATACTATTTATTGCTTTTTTCAAGTAGTATTATTGCGTGATTTTCATCAACTGGTTCGCTATAATAAAAACCTTGTATATAATCACAGTGATGCTTAACTAAATAATCTCTTTGGGATAAGTGCTCAACACCTTCAGCAACGACTTTCATATCGAACTTATGTGCCATACCTATAATCTCATCTATAATTAGATGTTTTTCTTCCTTCGACATGATTGTGTTTATAAAACGACGATCAATCTTTAATACGTCTGCGTGTAACTCACCAAGTCTAAGTAGTGATGAGTAACCTGAACCAAAATCATCCAATGCAATTTCAATATTATGATTGTTTAGTTGCTGCAGTTTTTCATTAATCTCATCAAAATTATCCAACACAACCGACTCCGTTATTTCTAACATAATCATATGATTGTTACAACCGCATGCATCAATGACTTCGATTGTTTTCTCAACAAAATCATCTTGTAAAATTTGGATCCCAGAAATATTGACAGCTACTTTGATATGATGGAATCCATGATGAGCCAACATTGTAATAAATTGACAAGCTGATTTTAAAACGACCTGCCCTAATGCTGTAATCATTTGCGATGTTTCAGCTATCCTAATAAACTCCGATGGTTGCACAAAACCAAATGTTTTAGAATTGAGACGAACCAATGCTTCAAATCCGATGATTTCCTCCGTGCTAGTATCAATTAGAGGTTGGTAGTTCAAAAATAACCGATGTTGTTCATTCCCTTCAAAAATCTCTCTTAACTCACTCTCGAGTATCTCCTCTTTACGTAGTCGTTCTTGCATTCTAATGTCATAAAAGGCAATGTTACAGATTTGCTGATTTGAGACATAATTCAACGTAATCAAAGCATCCTTAAAGAGTTGATTAACACTTTGATATAGATTCATGTTCTCAATAATCCCTATTTGGAGTGTGAGATATTTTTTGACGCCATCATAAGTGAAAGGTTCTTCAAACTGAGCACAAATGCGCTGTGCGAGTTGATGTAAATGACCTTTGCTCTTAAATTGATCAATTACGATAACAAAACGATCAGCACCAAACCGAAACAATTTAGTCGTTGAATCTTGAAAGCTTAATAGTTTATGTGTGATAGTTTTTAATATCTCATCACCATACTCATACCCAAATATCATGTTGATGGTTCTAAAGTTTGAGACATTGATAATCATCAACGAACTCTGATATTTAGTGCTAAAACGTTCGTTTGCAAAAAGTTTTAAATACTCTAAATTAGGCAACTGTGTCAGTGTATCAAAATATGCGATTGAACTTAACTTCTTGTTCTTTATATAGATTCTCCTAAGTGCAAAAACGATTACAGCATAAACAAGTAATAACGATCCTAAACCTAGCAGCGACATTTCAAAAATAAATCGATTTGTTTCTTGTAGCGATTGTGTGATAGAAATCGTCCCAATTTTTTTATGATTGACAAATACAGGACTAAAAACCTCATAAACCTCTTCATCATTCAATGTGATTCTTTGACCTATATACTCGTTTTTATTAATAGCATCAAATACATGTGGATGATCAATCGCTTTGTTTAAATAAGATGGATTTGTACTATGCGTGACTAAAAACTCAGGATTAATAAAATAAACCATTTCAACATTGTTATCTAGTAAAAGTTCTTCAAGTAAATAGTTTGTTTCAAACTGACTTAGAAAAGGTTGGATTTTATCAGCTTGTACACCAATCTGAACAACATGCCCCTCTGATGTTTTAAAGTAACCATACTTATAGTAAACTCCAGTTACTACATTAGCTCGAATGTTTTCTACAAAACGAGTGTTTTCACTATGAATAAACTCATGAATTGGGTGTCCTTGGTACGCTTGCCACCCAACAAGAGACTCAGTATTTGAAAAGATTAACAATCCTTGTGCATCAAAAATATTGATTTCATCCACATTTAATGATTTTGCTAGTTCCTGTAACTCTTGATTGCTTGTGATTTCTGCATAAAGTGCTGTTGCTTCACTTGCTGTTAGAACCTTATCTTCTAATAACTCATTTACAATATCATCTGCCATCAAAGCTTTTGAAACACTGGTAGCATATCCCTTAGCAAGATTAATTGAGAGTTGTTCCATCTGATTGAAATAATGTTGTTGCACTTGCTTGATCATAATAAATCCAAGCATTAAAAAACCCGCAGAGATTACTAAGAATGGCACGCTATAAGCCTTTAGATTTGCGGATTTCTTTTTGATGAACTGGTCCATTTTTACTCCAATACAGTTTATAAGTTATATTGTATCAGAGTTTTTTAAATGTACAAGTTAGTATTAATCATTAAATTTAACATAAAGAACAAGATCACATGCTGAGCCTTTATTAAACCCTTGTTTTTGATAAAAGTTTGCATTCTTTACAACATCATCACTCATTAGAACCATTTGTCGAACATGAGAGTACTTCTGTTGAACCATATTAAAAAGCGCAGTTCCAATTCCTTGGTGTTGAAATTTATTCTTAATAAGAACATCCTGAATGTACACAATCGTTTGACCATCCCCTACCACTCGTATCAAACCAACCAATTCTGATTGGTAATAAGCTCCCACGACATACAATGACGTTTTAACACCTTCAACTAATCGCTCCATGTTTGACGTATAGTTTTTCCAGTTCAAATCATCATAAAGCACATATAGTTCATTTTCTGATAACGATGGATTTTCAATAAAATTTATGTTCATAATTTCTTCCTCTTACACTATTATATGACAACTATGACTTAATATGAATTTATCTAACTAAAGGTAATGTGACATGAGACTTAATGTGTTTGAGTAGTAGTATCAGGCACACAATCAAGAATAAACTAAGAACTGAAAATAATGTTGCTTCAATGATACTTAGATTAACACCTGCAAGGTGTTGACCAACAATCATTGCCATGATAGCAAGTCCCATAGTAAAACCCTTTGTTATAACAATACTGCTTAGCATAAAACCTAACGGTTTAGCTTGAATCAACATAACACCAGATAATATTGATATCGGAACTACAAATCCTAAGTCAAGTCCTTGAATCACCAAGGTTGTGTAATGGTCAAGACCTTCAGGAACTTGGTTAGATATCATGTACTGAAAAATCATGTTAACCCACATAACCATCAACATGACACCAAGCAAAATTTGAACACTGCCTAAAAAATTCTTTGGCAGTTTTTCATGAAACACACGTGGCATTTGCTTAATATCAAATCGTGTAAACAACCAAATAAAAGCAAAAAAGCTTAAAGACATTAATGCTACATATATGATAAATAGTGGGTTTAACATCCAAAGAAAAACATAGGAAATGTACGTATATAAAAAGTATCCGAGCGTTCCAAGCAAAAGAAGTGAGCCTTTTATAGAGTATTTACGTGTATAAATCCAAGATAAAAATAGCATCGGAATCGCAACGATAAACGTAACAACGTCCTGTGCAATACCTTGTGCTGCAACAGATAACGAATCAAAACGATACAAACCAGTACCATGCAGTGTTACTACTTGTCCATGCAAAGATGTAAATGTAGCCTGACTTGATTCAGTTTTTAGAAATAATCCAACAATGCAACTAACTAATGATAACATCAGTATGAGAAGAATGAGAATATCAAATCCTTTGTGTTTCATGTTAGATTGCAGTTCTTTCCATGCTTTTAATGCTTTGATCTAACTCTGATTGTCGAAACACAGTAGTTGTTTTATTAACTTTTGCAATTTTCTTTACAATCATTTTATCAATCCAACTTAATTTATCAAAATCAAACTCGCCACCTAACCATGAAACAAAAGTTGCATGATCTCGAAGTTCTTTTGGAAAGTTTGCATCTAATTCTTGACTGATTTCTTGCTCATCACGCATTCCACACATAAATAATCCAAGGTCTTTGCTCAGCAGCTCATCATGATGAGTCGTCAAAAAATCCTTCACCTCTTTTTGTATTAAACCCACATAAACTGAACCACCAATGATTATTCGATCGGATTGATCCATTACATCCCCCATGTTCTCTGGTGGATTTTTTAGGTTAACCACTTTGATATTTCCATTCAAATTTTGCTTGTAATAATCGACACACTTTGCAGTAAATCCATATTTACTTGCATAAAAAATTGTTGTAATCATCCTGTCCTCCTTATTCATTTTTTAAAGCATCTTCAATTGCTTTCATATACGCTTTTGATGTGATCGTTGCTTCACTCACAAGATCATCTGGTATGGCTTGTTCATCAATGATTTTTTTAAAGAGTTCTTTTGATACTCCTTCTTTTACAAACTGAACATCATCTATGATATTTATCTCTGTAATCTGATGATTGAACACTGTCACTTCCAGTGTGTTGCTCCAGCGTTTAAAATCGAACTGTCCTCTATACACACCATCTTCGACTGAGGTCAGATTGATGGGGGATAGTGTTAGTTGCTGCCCCTCTTCTATTCCTCTTGACAAATAGAAGACAGCTGATACTCCTACAATAAACAAACCTAATAAACCAAATCCAAGATATTTCAATATTTTTTTCATATTTCTCCTATATAGTCGCCATAGCAACTAAGATTTCTTCAACAAAATTGTTGATTAAACGCTTCTTCTGTGTTTTCGTAAGATTTTTTTCAATAATCAGTTTTACAATCAAACCTAAAGTACTAACTGCAATCATTTGAGCTCTTAACTCTAACTGCTCCTCATCCAATGGATGATTACGTGGAATTTGTTGAATACTTAATGCAAGTATTTGCAAAGCAGGTTTCTCTTTGACTGCACCTTTAAACAGCGATGCAGTATGCTTAAGTCCAATATCTGATTGATCAAGTTGAGCTTTTAAAAACTCTTCTGGCATATCTAATGCTGCTTGAATATACGCATGAGTCATGTGTTGAAGCTTTTCTAAACCCTTGCTTTTATCTGAATGGTAAGCATTTGATACTGCTTTTACAATTTTCTGATATCCACTTTGCATTACTGAATGCATCAGTTCATCTTTGTTTTTGAAGTAATGATAAATAATTGATGGTGCATAATCGAGCTTCTTTGCAATCTTTCTAATCGATAGCTGTTCAAACCCTTCTTCTTGGATGACTACCTTTGATGCTTCAATAATACTTTCACGCATGATTCTATTTTCTTTTTCACGACGTGTTAACATAAACCCTCCTTGAACATTGTTCTATTATTGAACACTGTTCTATAATAGTTTAACCGTCACTCCAAATCTTGTCAATAAAAAAATTCACTTTAAGTGAATTTTATCTGCTAGTCTTTTGCTTTTGCTTTGTCTGATACATATCATAATCTGCTCGACTCATTGTGTCAGAAAAATACTGATCTTGCGAGGCATCATACACTGCAGAGCCATAAGCCATTGAAAATGGATACGATAACTCCTTCATCGCTTGTCCTACTCTGCTTTTAAAATACGCAACTCGTTGTTGGTATATGTCCTCTTCTGTGTTTTCAAACAGACATGCAAACTCGTCGCCTCCTACACGATAACAGGATCCCAAATCTCCGAAAGAGTCAAAGATGATGGAAAATGCCTTCATAATAGCCTCATCACCAACTGGATGTCCATGATTATCGTTGATTGTTTTTAAATTATTGAGATCAAAGAAAACAACTCTAACTTGATTATAGCGATTGGACACAAGCAACTGTTCAATATCATTTTCAAAAGCCATACGATTCTTCGAGCCTGTTAGTTGATCTTGTAAAGCTAATATTTGATATCTCTGTGCAAGTTTGCTTTGATTGATTACATGATATATCACGCGAAGATAGCTCACAATTTTAAAACTCATAAATACCACTAAACCAATAAGTATATACAATGATGTATTATGAAAGTTACCAGCAAGAAAATTGATAAACTCAAATAGTCCAGCAACCATTAAAATCATAAGTAACTTAAACAATCTAAGTGCATCTTTGTTCTTATATTTTATTATTTCAAACAATAAAAGAAAAAGAGAAATGACGGATGCAACGATAATAATCATATTGGTGGTAATCACTGTTTCAAAGAAATCTTTCATCCCTGTTAACTGAGCATACATAATGTAGAAAAAATTAATGATAATGATGCCAAATAGAAGTGAGTAAGCATGATGAAATCGTTTAGCAACATAACGTTTTATGTATAAAACTAAAGGGCTTATGAACAAACCAAGCATGATGTATGCTAATGATCCTAGTATAAATTGACTACCTGTAAGAAACTGTAACATCCTTGATTCAGCAAGCAACCACAACGACGATAAGATAGCGAATAAACCAATTAACTCAGAACCTTTACTCTCATTTGAATTGAATATTAATCTTAACACCATCATTGCAAACCCCATAATGAGTAAAACAATCGATATTAGTAATTGCAATCCATACGTATTGAAAAGATAAATAATCAAATCGCCTTTACCACCATAAAGAACTGGATTGATTGTACCAGCCATATTTATGTATGGAGACTCAAGTGTTATCGTAAGTATTTTGCCATGAGACATCACTGGTAACTCAATAATGTTCCACATACTTGCTATGGGAATCCGGTGTTTCTTACTAAGATTATTAGAGTAAACTTCCTCTCCATCTAAATACACGACTAGATGTTGAAGTGATGATCGAACTAAAAGTGATTGACCAGTTTTAAAATCAGGTGTTAGTTCTTTAGATGCTGACACTATTTGATTATCTTTTGCCTCTACTTTTACGGGTAAACTTGTTATTATTTCTTGGTTTTCCTCAACTTCAATAATCCAACCATCATCTAAGTATGACACTGAAGAAGAAGGTATGCTGAGGTTTCCACCATTAAAAAAAAGAGTTAACAGCAATAACCCAACTATTATAAATAGCAACGCAACATGTGCTAATGGTATTCCGTTTTTTTTCATGCTGTTCCCCTTGTTATTAATAGTAATTTTATATTGATTATCAAACTAATACAACACTGAATTTGAGAATAACCATAAAAATCTTTATAATGTAATTAATAATGTGGATGATATAGATAATCCGTGCATTCATACAATTATATGAATCTTTACTTACAACTCATTTTTAACACTTCATGCTCACTTTTAAAGAAAGGAGATCATATCCTTATCGATATGAAATCAATATGAAAAAGAAAATAGGTCTTGCTTTAGGTGGTGGTGGTACACGTGGTTTTGCTCATATCGGAGTCATCAAAGCACTTGAAGAATCAGGTATTACCATTGATGCTATCTCAGGAACAAGTGCTGGCTCAATAATAGGTGGTCTACTTGCTAATGGATACTCTGCAGATGAGATATTTGAGTTCATGAAAACAAATAAGATCACTGACTTTGTAAAATTAAATCTACCAACTGATGGATTTTTCTCACTTGCTTACTTGAAAGAACAGCTTAATAAACAGTTGCCAGATTCATTTGAAGATTTAAAACTCCCATTTTTTGTGACAGTAACAAACTTATTAACAGGTGAGGTTGAGTATTTAAACAAAGGTCCTCTTGCACTTGCAATACAGGCATCTTCTTCAATTCCTGTCTTGTTTTCACCTGTTAGAATAAACAACAACATTTACGTTGATGGCGGATTAAAAAATAACGTCCCAATTAAACCATTGATGGATTGTTGTGATGTCATTATTGCAGTTGACATTATGCCTTTAGAAAAACTAGAAAAAATAAAAGGCATGCAAGAAGTTGCTACTCGAACATTCCAGTTAGGAATTAAAACCTATACTCAAGAGGAAAAGCAAGCATGCACGTTATTAATAGAGTTAGATCATCTTTCGAATTACCATCTATTGGATGCTGAAAAAGCAAACGAAATTTATCAAATCGGATATAACAAAGCAAAAAGCATCGATTTTAGTTACCAAATATCATTAAGTCACATGTAAGTTTGAGCCGAACTAATTTTTTAGCAAAAAAACAAGCGAAAACATCATTGCTAGATTATAGAATTAAACCACAAACTCATTGAGGTGATGAATCTTTTTATTTGCTTACTTTTATAGCTACACTTGCAATTGTGTTGCTGCTTGATGAATAAGGTGTCCCCGTCGCATCACTAAAGAACTCGATTGATAAAAATCCTGCATCAGTCAAAAGACTTCTCAATATATCCAAATCATAAGTCATTTCCCAAATATTGTAGCAAACATTTTCTTTCTCACTGATTACAATGTTTTGAGTGCAAACAAGATTGTGCTCTTCATAACGATAAAAAGACTCTAAGTTCAAGTAAGGGTCTTCTCTAAAGAAACCGTTTTGTGTTACATACTCCCAAGATGATGTTTCTTTGTTGCCTCGATGATGATTGTGAGACAAAACATCAAAAATGAAGCGTCCACCTGGTTTCAAAGCTTGATAAACACGATCTAATAAAA
>OBJA01002225.1_pt1 | contig 11546 bp, 9 predicted proteins | sample 1519751 | NCBI WGS metagenome assembly OBJA01 (sample SAMEA3881238, study PRJEB22517) | soil metagenome | biome: lake sediment; feature: soda lake sediment; material: sediment, water from around vicinity | place: India | collected 2013-12-23 | depth 3 m
ATATATGAATCATTTCACCGTATCTTCTCCTGTAAAGGCCACGGGTGGGCTAATCTGCAGAGTATGCATATTAACCTTCCGTTTGCAAATGAAGAGGAGTTTGGAAGACTCCATGCTGCAATACGCATGATTCTTCCCATAATACCTGCTCTTTCTGCAGGATCTCCTGTTGCAGATGGAAAATTCACGGGCTTCCTGGACAACCGAATGGAGGTTTATCGGAACAACTCCATAAAAATTCCCTCCATTGCCGCAGATGTCATACCGGAACCGATATTCTCTTTTTCTGGATATCAAAATTTACTTGAGGGTATCTACCATGATCTGGAACCATATGATCCGGGAAAGATACTTCAGGAAGAATGGGTAAATGCCCGTGGTGCGATTACCCGTTTCGAGCGAAATGCCATCGAGATACGGATTATCGATGTGCAGGAGACCCCATTTGCCGATATGGCAATCGCTGCAGCAGTAATCGGGGCAATTAGACTGATGGTGAACGAGAAGGAGTGTACTACCTATAAGGAGCAGAAAAATTGGGAGGTTCCCCCGCTTAAAGCCATTTTCCTTGATACAATCAGAGAGGGCGAGCATGCGATGATACGAAACGGGGCGTATCTTAAGTCGCTGGGAATAAAAGAACAGGCTTGTTCGGCAGGGCAGGTGTGGAAACATTTGCTGAAGCTGTTGAAAAAATACGACAGTGCCTGGATTGAACCGTACATCTCTACCCTGGAGACAATTATTGATCATGGCACTCTTGCTTCCAGAATTCTCAGGGCAGCCGGAAATAATCCGGCCGAAGAGAAAATTACCTGCGTTTATTCCCGGCTTTGTGACTGTCTCGAAGAGGGTATACTGTTAACTTAAACAGCACAATTCTGGTTTTTTTTACCCGCTTCACGAGAAAGCCCTATGGTATTCACCTGCTTTAATACAAAGGCTTTTACCAATGGGGCTGGTTTCCGACACTCTCACCGGTCACATCATGAGCGTCCATAATTGCAATAAAAGCACCAGGATCTCTGTTCATAACCAATGTTTTGAGAGATGGTACATTAGACTTGTTGACAATGGAGTACAGGACAGATTTTTCTGCACCCAGAAATCCGCCTTTACCATGCAATAATGTAACCCGCCACCTTTTGCCATTGTTGATATCATTTAAAATATCATTCCATTTAGCAGAAATAATCATTACAACCCGTCTTTTCGATAATCCATGAAAAATCAAATTGGTAACTTTCGCGCTGACAACTATATAGACGATAGTGAACAGCACATTTTCCAAAGGAAATAGCAGCACTGAAATAATCATCACTACAGAGTTAATGATTATGCTCCCTATTCCAACCGATAGCCCGAAAAGTTTGTACATAACGGCACTTATTATTTCGGACCCTCCTGCTGTTCCGTATGAGTGCAACATTATTGCGATACCGATACCAGAGATGCTGCCAGCCAGTGCTGCACCCAGCAATCTATCATGTAGTGGAAGTTTAATTTCTGGCATAAAAAGTAATGCAGAATAGATCACTATTCCCCACGCAGTATAGAGAACAAACCGTAATCCCACGAATTTGAAGGCGATCAGAAAAACCGGAATATTCACCAGGACATAGATCAATGAAAAGGGGAGTAATTGCCACTTATGGTAAATAATCAATGACAATCCTGTCAGACCACTGGAAAGGAACCCAAAGGGCACCAGGATAGCTTTTACAGCAAAAGCACACATGGCGCTGCCTGCAACCAGTAGTAATGTATTGTACAAAAATGTTTTCATAAATATTGTTAGTTGTTGGTTAGTTCCAATTTTTAAAACCCCTATCTGCAAAGATTATGCCAGAGATAAAGCTCTAAATTTATCCAGAATGGAGAAAAGTATCAATCGAATCAACTAACAGCAATATTATAATCAACGTATGTTAAAATCGATTTCGAATCGATTGCGATGATGAAAAACTGAGGGACCTGACATGCCAGGTATCTTGGGGACGGACTATGTTTTAAATATAATGGTCCTGACCTATCTGGAAAATGTAAAAATGTATAAAAAGATAGTCCGTCCCTGTTGAAGTGCCTGCTGAAGTGGGTGAGGGGGATATCGGCAAGTCCTACGGGTCTGTAAATACCCGATCAGGCTCTTTCGACAGCGCATGGGGAAAGGGTAAAAAGATAGTCCGTCCCCTGTGACGGTTGATCTTTCCTATCGAAAGCTATATAATATAGTTAGAGTTACCTGTACCGGGGAGATGGCACATGAGAATCAGTGGGGAGAGGGGATTTACCTTTTTAGAGCTTTTTGTCACCATCGCTATCCTTGGTATTGTAAGTGCCTTTGCCACAGTAAAACTGAATTCCTTTGTGGCACACAATCAGCTGGAGAAGGCTGCATGGAAAGTCCTGAAGGACCTGTCGCTTGCCCGGCCGATGGCTTTGAAAAATGACTGCCCTGTTATCATCAAATTCTGCTGTTCCAATCAGTTACAGATTCACCTGGATGATAACAAAGACGGTGTGGCCCAGTCAGGAGAATTACAGCAGACAATAACGCTCGACGCGCCGATCTCTTTTGGCCTTCCATCCACAGCTCCGGGTGTGGCTCCTTCCGGAGCTACACTGCCAGGGGCAGGTACAATGGCTGGTGGAAACTGGCATGCAAATGGGTTAACGGTACTCAATGATGCGATAGGGAAGATAAATTCAGGAAGTGTATACCTTAAATCAGCTCGTCTCTCAAAAGTCGCTTATTGCATCAGCGCCTCGAGTTCCGCTCAGAATCTGAAACTATTCAAATGGAACGGGTCATCATGGAGCCAACTCTGAATCAATCGGGCATTTCAATTGTCGAGATCTGCATTGCAACGCTTATTATTGCAATTACGGCTATTGTCATAACCTTCTTCTCTAAAAACAGCCTCAACATGTACCGTGACTCCTACGGGGCAGAATCAGCTTATATTGCAGCGGAGAATAAACTTGCCGACCTCACTGCTGCCCCCTATCCTGTTGATGGTTCCGATAATGTGACAATCGATCATATTACATATGCACGTCAATGGGTTCTTACCAACATCGGGAGTGTTACCCGTGCAGAGATAACTGTGAGCTGGTTGATATCGAGTGGAAATCGCCAGATTACACTGATGGGAGCGGTAAATTGAATAACAGTAGAGGTGTTACCCTTATCGAATTGTTGATTTATGTCGTTCTCTTTACGATTGTATCAGTGTTGATTGGCTCACAGGTTAAAACGATGTTGCGGGGGTATACTGGAGGAAGGCGCATCTCCAGTATACAGTCTGATTCCAGAGATGTGCTTGCCATGATTGGAAGGGAGATCAAAAATACCGGTTTTAAAACCTATCTTACCAATGATAGTTTAAATGCCTGGACAAAACAGGTTGATGCAGGGGTGAAGCTGGCGGATGGATCATCTTTTGTTCACGGTGAGGGGAATCCGGGAGATACACTGACCATAAGAAAAGGAATCCTTGATAATTCCGGGAGCTATACAGGCAATGAGAGCGTCACCTTCTATCTGAACGGGACAACTCTTGAGAGAAAATCTGGCGATGCCGTGTGGAGACTTGCTGAAAATGTTTATGCACTGCAATTTCAATACGGCATTTTCGCTCACCAGCAGAGTCTCCTGCAGCAGAATCCTATTGCAGTTGCAAATTGGACAGGGAGCAATAGTACGTTGTCTGTTTCAGGTTCTGCTCTGCGAGTTGCAGTTGCAAATGCGGTTACGGGATATGTAACTTGTAATACCCCGCTTGATTTTCAGGCTGATCAGCGGATTACATTAGATTTCCTGGTCAGTGCACAAAGTGGATTCCCGGCAGCGATGGAGTGGGTTGAATGGAGAATTACCAGAGGGAGTGCGACAGGGTCTTTGATAACGGCCGAACGATTTCATCCCAATACATTCCAGAATAGGATAAAAATTCCGGTCAGGCAGGAGGGGAATGCCCGGCTATCGCTTTTTTTCAAAACTACCGGTTCCTGTACACTTTTGGTAAACAACATTAGAGTCCAAACAGCAGATCTGGGTAGGTATGACTGGTCAGATAATCCACCAGCTAACCAGAAATCTTCTGTACGAGCAATACGGATACAGCTTCTTACCAGAACCCGCGGGGAAGCCTCGACGACCGAGAACACACCAATACAAGTTGGTAATGTAAGCATCTCCAGGTCCGGAGCGTTTGTATGGCGTTTGTATACCGAAGTGGTAGAGGTACCCAATAACGGGTTGAACTGATCCCGAACAGGGGAGTGTCATATGAAAAAGATGAATCAGAGCGGGTTTGCTGTTGTATACGGCCTGGTCATTCTCTTTGTCGCATCACTGGCTGGAATTTCGTTAATGTATATGTCAGGAAAGGATAAAGTCGCTGCTGCAGATTATATCAAGATGCGCTCTGCGGCTATTGCCGCTCATGCTGCGCTTCAAGCTTGTGAGGGGCAGATGGCAGAGCAACCGCAGGTGGTATTCAACATCCTCAATAAATTTACCACTCATTCCAACTACAAGTGGTTACTGGGAAGCGATGTGGCAACAGCAACCAGTGAAACAAAGGTATACCTGAAACCGGGAGAGAACAATTCTCCGTTTTTTTCTGCCCGAATTATGGCCTTTGATCCTCAGGATTGTCTTCTGCAGATTGAGGGAATCGGTCGGGGGATGGCTGGAGGGACAAAGCGGGTTATAGGAATCTATGAGCTGGGGGGAGTTGAATTCAGGCTTGCCCCTAAGCATGCGCTTTATCTGGGCAGAGGGGTTAATAACTCTGATATGAGCATGAAAATCACCGGAAATGTATATTTAGGCCCCAATAATACGATTCAATCTACTGATGGGTGGGAAATAATGGGAAATCTGAAGATTGCCCCGGGTGGATCTACCACCATTAATGGTCTGCTGACCATCACCGGAAATGCTTATTTCCAGGGGAATATCAGAAAACAAAACAGTGGGATGACCATTAACGGAGATGCTGGCTTTGAGAGAGATTTTGAACTTATTAATTATAATTTGACCCTGAATGGAAAAGGGTATATCAATGGGGATGATGTCAATGGCAATGGTATGATCAATAACACCGGTTTGGTAAAGTATTATTCCAGTGGTGGATTCGATCCGCTGGAGATAGGTGGTTCCAAAGAGGCTGTGTCATCAAAAATTGATATAGCTTCAGAACTGGGAATGAGTTCCGGAACTGATCCGGTAACGACAATTGTAAATAATATCGAGACATTTATTACCAGCAGTGGCGGAACAATTCATAGCTGGAACAGCGCCGGTTTGGATGGAAACGTTGATGGGTGGAACCTCAATGGCGCTTATGCCTCAAAAGACAAATGGAACGGGTTTCTGGTTATAAAAATCGGGGCTGCAGATGAGGTTTGGATCAACAGATCAGGAGGCGTGTTTAACGGAAAAGTGATCTGGATAATAGAACGGCAGCATATGAACCTGACAAATTGGTATAGTAGTGGAGATGCATCCAATACTTTGCTCTATGTAAAAGGGAATGGCTCGTTTAGTGATTTTGGGTCAAACTCGACAAAGTTCAGAGGGTATATCTATAATTCAAGTACTGTAAATTCAACATACAAATTCAAACCTGCCTGCGAAATTGAAGGGGGAGTGTATCATTCTGAAACTAATACACCGCAATTCAACGATATTGCAGGAGATAAGTTTTCATTGAATTACAACGCAAATGTCATGAAAGAATTTGTCGATCTCGGTCTGGTTACTATTCCCGGAGGTGTCACTGACGGGTTTCAGTTAGTCGATGTAAAAATCAGACCATTTCTCCTGGGAATGCATTACTGAAGAAGAAGTGTCAGTGTAAATATCTAATGGAAAGTAATATGTGGGTGCGATGAGTTCGCATGATCAAGCTCCATTGAGTTCTCTTGTGATTACCTGTGAACATGGGGGGTATCAGGTCCCCCGCTATCTCTGGTATCTCTTTGAGAACAAAGAGGAATTACTTAAAAGCCATCGCGGTTGGGACCCAGGGGCTCTGGAACTTGCACAGCAGCTCTCTGCAGAACTGCATGTGCCACTTTTTTTTGAAGAGGTTAGCCGTCTTGTTGTTGAACAAAACCGTTCTCGAGATGGAAGTGAAGTGTTTTCGGAAATTACCTCCCGACTTCCCGAATCAGAGAAAGACAGGTTGCTGCGGTATATATACGATCCCTATCATCAACGGGTAGAAGAGCAGATCTGTAAAATTAGTGTTGTAACAACACCGGTAATCCACCTTTCTATTCATACGTTTACTCCGGAACTGGATGGTCATCGGCGTAGTGCAGATATAGGGCTGCTTTATGACCCATTGCGTAATAGGGAGGAGATCCTGTGCTTCAGGCTCAAACAACAATTCGAGAAATTAAATCAGGACCTTTGTGTCCGTTTCAATTACCCGTATAGTGGAACAGCTGATGGATTTACTACCTGCCTTCGGCAGAAGTATGGCCATGAACGATACTGTGGAATTGAACTGGAGATAAATCAGGAGCACTATTTTAACAAAACAGAAATCTGGTGTGCTATCCGGAAATCATTATCACATGTTATCATGTGTTCGATCGGGAAACCCTAATTATTCAAAGGCCTTTCTGTTTCAGGGTGTTCTCTTTATGATGATATCATCATAATCTGCAGCAGCAATGGATCCGGTGTTATCCGAATCACTGAGAATGGCGATCGCTTCGACTTTCGGCGGTTCCTCCCCGAATAGTCGTTTGTAATCTTCATGAACGTTGACTGATTCGGAGAGCCATTTTCCAGCTTTCTTTGTCCCGCTTTTCAAGACAATGATCTTTGCGCGCCGGTTGTAAGGACTCTCCGTTGTCGCGCCTTCAGGAAGCGTGCTGCTCCAGACGTATTTGAGGATATTATTGAGTTTGAACTTGCCTTTGAAAATCACATACAGTGCGGCACCACTGTCGTTTTTATCTTTCAGTGTTTCCCGTGCGTTTATTGGGAGTTTATGGACACGCCAGTTCCAGGTAAGTAGCGGAAATTCCTGTGCTGAGTAGCTTATCTGCTTTCCGATACTGGTACAACCACCCTCTGTTGTCACACTGACAAAAGAGTTACCGTTTTCTTTTTTCAGGGAGTACATTGAGATGTCCTTACGGCTTGCGTACCATCCGGGAGGGAGCTTCTTTTCAAACTCATTTTTTATTGAGAAGGTATCGACTACCAGTTTATTGGTTTTCTTACCCTCTTCGATTGAGCCGGAGATGTAGCTCACCGATGAAAGTAAAGAGAGTACTGCTGTGCTGCAGATGGTACGTAATCGACGAATCTGATCGGGAATACTGAAAATATTCATTAAGGAACAATTCCTGTTTTTTTGGATTACAGGTGGGAAAAGAAGTAGAAATTTCGATTTTGTGGTTGTAATATTGTGCTCACGCTTTCATGAAGAGAGGTGTTGCCATATGTCAAAGTGTGTGCTTCCGCCAGTTTTTCATTGCACGTGTATTCAGGTTTCTGCCGAAAAGCCCAGATTTGAAGATCTCAAGAGAAGGGGTGAGTTTTGTTGATTGGGCAAACCAATGCTAAATTCTGTGGTTTGTTTGATCATGGGCTGCTGTTTCTGCCCTTTTTATTCATCTGGTCTGGTTCGTTTTGAGAATTTCGGCCGATCTTCGTAAATAATGTGCTGTGATGATGAGGAGTCTCTGTGCGGTGCATTTACAGGCAGTAGATCCATATATTTGTCTCTGTCCGCGGTTTTTTTCCACAAACTACCTGCCAAATCGTATCTTTATTCGTTTGCTCAACATTCAGTAGCACTATATATCGGGAATAGAGAGGAGTTCTTCATATGGCCAGGAAGAGTAATGTCGATGAAGAGTCCAGAAGCAGGAATTCGGCACTGGAACAGGCGGTCAGTCAGATAGAAAAGCAACACGGTAAGGGATCGATTATGCGACTTGGAACAGCCGGTTTGCAGGCTGATGTTCCTGTGATTCCAACCGGATCAATAGCACTAGATCTTGCGCTGGGTGTTGGAGGGTTTCCCAAAGGAAGAATAATCGAGGTGTACGGTCCTGAGTCATCAGGGAAAACCACTTTGGCGCTTCATGCAATCGCAAATGCTCAGAAAAAGGGTGGTATTGCAGTTCTGATCGATGCTGAATATGCCTTTGATGCTGCGTATGCGAGAAGTCTTGGTGTAGATATAGATAATCTGCTTGTCTCACAGCCTGACACTGGTGAGCAGGCTCTTGAGATAGCTGATACACTTGTACGCAGCGGTGCAATCGATATAATAGTTGTGGACAGTGTTGCTGCACTGGTACCAGCCGCAGAGATAGAGGGAGAGATGGGCGACAGCCACGTGGGGTTACAAGCGCGTCTCATGTCACAGGCACTTCGGAAGCTTACCGGTATACTCTCTAAATCAAAGACCTGTCTGATTTTCATCAACCAGTTACGAATGAAAATCGGTGTGATGTTTGGAAATCCGGAAACCACTACTGGCGGAAACGCCCTGAAGTTTTACTCTTCGGTGAGAATCGATATCCGCCGAACAGCAGCGATTAAAGACGGGGAGAATGTGATAGGAAACCGAACCCGTGCAAAGGTGGTAAAAAATAAGGTCGCACCGCCTTTTCGGGAGGCCGAGTTTGACATTCTTTACGGAAAAGGGATCTCTTTTGAGGGGGATGTGCTTGATATGGCCGTAGAGATGGGGATTGTGGAAAAAAGTGGTTCCTGGTATTCCTATAGTGGTGAGCGCATTGGTCAGGGACGTGAGAAGGCTCGTGAATTTCTCAAAGAGAACCAAGATATTCTGACAACGATAGAGCAGAAGGTTCGGGAGAAAGGGGCATTGAAGCATTCTGCTGTTAACGAACAGAATACAGAAGAAGAAGCAGCGGAATTAGTTGAATAGTCCGGAGCAGAAGGGGTGCTGGTGCCCTGTACTCCGAATGAGGGATATATATTCAAAATGCCGCAGGATACTTTTCAGGTATTTGGCCGAGGAATTTTTTCGGATCTCAATTTTTCAGATAATCAGGTTTAATCATGAAATCTTCCAGAACTATCAGAAATGAATTTATCAATTTCTTTGCTGAGCGGGAGCATACGTTTGTGCCAAGTGCTCCGGTGATTCCTGCCGATGATCCCACCCTGCTATTTACCAACGCAGGGATGAATCAGTTCAAGTCCATTTTTTTAGGTGATAATCCCAGGGGATTGAAGCGGGCTGCAAACTCTCAGAAGTGTATGCGTGTTTCAGGGAAGCATAACGATCTTGAGGAGGTTGGGCGCGATCATTATCATCACACGTTTTTTGAGATGTTAGGTAACTGGTCATTTGGTGATTATTACAAGAGAGAGGCTATTCAGTGGGCCTGGACACTTTTGACCAGGGTTTGGAAACTTCCCAGGGAGCGGCTCTTTGTCACAGTACATCACTCTGATGATGAAGCTGAAAAGTTGTGGAAAAGTGAAACAGATATTGATCATGAGCGGATCATGAAGTTTGGAGACAAGAGTAATTTCTGGGAAATGGGTGATACTGGGCCATGCGGTCCCTGTTCAGAAATTCATTACGATATGGGAGACCTGGCTACCCAAAAAGAAACATATGCGGATCCGGTGGCTGGCGTCAATGGAGAGAATGCCCGGTATCGTGAATTGTGGAATCTCGTTTTCATTCAATACGATCGGCAAAGAGACGGCTCATTGGCTCCTCTTCCTAATAGGCATGTAGATACTGGCATGGGATTCGAGCGTATCGTTTCGGTTATTCAAGGTGTGGAGTCTAATTACGATACAGACCTGTTTCAGCCGATAATCCGGGAGTGTGTTTCTTTGAGTGGGAAAGGGTACAGTTCGGGCCCGGAGGGAACAGCCCACCGGGTGATTGCCGACCATATCCGGTCACTTGTTTTTGCCATTACTGATGGTGCGTTTCCTTCAAACGAGGGCCGGGGGTATGTCCTTCGCCGGCTTTTACGTCGGGCATTCCGGTTTGGTCGGGAACTTGGGTTCAGAGAACCATTTCTTTTCAAACTGGTCCCAGTTGTCATTGCAGAGATGGGTGATGCGTTTCAGGAAATCACGCAGCGTCAGGCTTATGTACAGGAGGTTATTCGTTCAGAGGAGGAGCGGTTTGGGGCGACTCTGGAGCAGGGAATCGAAAAATTCAAAGAGATGGTTCAGAATAGCAGGAGCAGAGGGGAAGCCATGCTGTCGGGGACCGATGTCTTTACCCTGTATGATACCTATGGTTTTCCCATGGATTTGACAAGGTTGATGGCTGCAGAGCAGCAGCTCTCGATAGATGAGGACGGGTACGCCAAACTCATGGAGCAGCAGAAAGAGCGTGCCCGTGAGGCCAGAAAATCCGATGAAGGGTTAACACCAGAGGGGTGGACAGAGCTCCGTTCGATCTCCGGAACTGAATTTGTCGGATACGATCAGGATGTAACTCAGGTCAATGTATGCAGGTTCAAACAGACCGAAAACCAAAACGGTACTCCGTCATGGCTTCTTATTCTGGACCGGACTCCGTTTTATGCTGAATCGGGTGGTCAGACAGGAGATAAGGGCGTCCTGCGGTCATCTGCAGGCAAAGAGATTCTCGTCGAAGATACTTTCAGGTGGAACGATCTGATCATTCACCGGGTCAGGGCGAATGAGCTGATCAGTAAAGAGGAATTTGCAGCACCGATGTCTGCTGCAATTGACTCTGAACTGCGTTTAGCCACCAGGCGAAATCATACTGCAACTCATCTGCTTCAGGCTGCGCTCAGGAAAATCCTTGGTGATCATGTGCAGCAGTCTGGATCAAAAGTCGAACCGCAGGGATTGCGATTTGATTTTACCCATTTCACGTCTTTGACCAGAGATGAACTGATTGCGGTTGAAAGAATGGTCAACACATGGATAATGATGGATTTTCCGGTGACAACAGAGATACGGGATCTGGAAGCCGCAAAAGCCGAAGGGGCGACTGCACTTTTCGGAGAAAAATATGCAGATACGGTGCGTGTCGTTACGGTGAGCCCGGTGAGTAAGGAGCTTTGTGGTGGAACTCATACCAGCTCAACTGGTCAGATAGGTATGCTGCATATCACTGCAGAAACCAGCATCAGTGCGGGAATTCGTCGAATCGAGGCGGTAAGTGGCCTGGGTGCTGTCGATTATCTGATTGGTAAGGAGCAGACGGTTGGAACTCTTACAGGGTTATTGAAGGTGGGTGAGGAGAAACTGCAGGAGCGGATAGCGGGATTGCTGGAAACGATCAGAAAGCTTGATGATCAGATCAGGGTACTTTCCCTGACCAGGGCTGCAGGGATCATTGAGGAGTTATTTGGTGAAGCACAGAAGAAAAACGGTGCTCTTTTATGGGTCGTAAAAAATCTAGGTGCTATGGATAAAGATTCGTGGAGCAGAGTTGCTGATGCGGTTTCTGATGGCATACGAAGCAGAAATCTCACGACGCTTGCTGTTGTGATTGGTGCCCAGGTTGAGGGGAAAGCTCTCTTTGCGG
>OBJA01002226.1_pt1 | contig 11545 bp, 10 predicted proteins | sample 1519751 | NCBI WGS metagenome assembly OBJA01 (sample SAMEA3881238, study PRJEB22517) | soil metagenome | biome: lake sediment; feature: soda lake sediment; material: sediment, water from around vicinity | place: India | collected 2013-12-23 | depth 3 m
TTATGCAAAGATTCATCTTTTTTATTTTTTCTCCACCTACTTTTTAAAGTGATCCTTATTAACAAGATATATACTTATACCTGCCGCTCGCTCTATGTTTCCACGCCCAGCCCGAAAATAACCTTATCATGTGTATACAAGTGCCGATGGAGCATTAAAATTCCTGAGGCTCAAATGTGAATCTGTTGTAAATTTTTGAAATCAAAACCACTTTAGCAGGGATTGAACATTATCGTATCCGTTAACACTGCCAGCATAAATCAGATCCGAAGAAGATTTATTGAAATTGACAAAAAGCACAGAATTGGGTCATATTCCTCCCGCGAGTGAACCGGTTTCTCGAAAAAACTTAACATTTTTACAGTCCGGTATAGTTGACCGGATATTAAAAACTTAAAAAAATGACACAACAAATCAGGATAATGCCCTGTCTGGACATGCAAAACGGACGGGTAGTAAAGGGCGTTCATTTCGTGGATATAACGGATGCGGGCGATCCGGTAGCATGTGCCAGGGCATACAGTGAAGCAGGAGCCGATGAAATTGCCATGCTCGACATAACGGCAACTGTTGAAAACAGACCTACCATGTTAAGCATCGTACGCGAAATTGCGGGGGTTGTTACCATACCATTTACTGTGGGTGGGGGCATTTCAAGTGTGAAGGCTGCAGAGGCCGTCCTGGAAGCAGGGGCCAATAAAGTTTCAACAAGCAGTGCGGCATTCCTCAACCCAAAGTTGATTGATGAGTTGGTAAAACGTTTTGGGCCCGAAAAGGTGACTGTTGCCATCGATGTTGACAGGAATGCGGCAATGCCTTCGGGTTATGAGGTTTACATCAACGGAGGAAGGACAGCTACCGGAAAAGATGCAGTGGAGTGGGCCCGCCAGGCTGACGATTATGGCGTATCGGTTATCTTGCCTACCAGTAAAGCGGGTGACGGAGCAAAAACAGGCTATGACCTGCCTGTTATCCGGGCTATTAAGGAGGCCGTGCGTGCTGAGGTGGTGGCTTCGGGAGGGGCAGGAAAGCCGGAGCATTTCACCGCAGCCGTGAAAGCAGGAGCAACCATACTGTTGGCAGCGTCGGTGTTTCATTTCGGAACCATATCCATTCCCGAGTTGAAACGTTACCTTAGTTCACAAAACATTGATGTGAAGATATAACTTTAAGTCATGCGGCAGAAACCGGAAGAAAATCCCGAATCCTGCTGACTTACCTCCGTATTTGATCGTTTCAGACTGTTCAGGGGCAACCGGATGAAAGCCCCGGGGGGAGGCAGATAAACTTTTATAAATATCAGTTAACCGCTGTGGGTTTCCTGTTTTTTTGCTGTACGAGCCAGAGATGCAGGCACATTCAAACGGCTATACAGACAAAACCGTTGCTGCCATTGCTCCCTTTCCTCTGACTCTGCCATATCTCCTGCCAGTGATGTATGGGAGGAGAACTCCTCCGGGATTGAATCCAAAATAAGAACTGTAGCAATGCATGTAATACAACAAAATGACAGCTACACCGGCTGACAGGTTCATTTATCAAACTCGGGACCCACAACAGCCTATAAATTCAGTGCCATAAAAGGCCTGACGAAAGCATTATAAATTCCTGCAACATGTGTTTATGTTCTTTCATAAATTGCATATGCCAATGATACATGAATTCGTTTTGGTTAATTTCTTTTTTAATTTCTTTTGTGGCGGGAAATTTCGTGAACCTAAATTTTTTCCGAATTTTGAGGCCTCAGGAGTAAAACAATTTTAAAGGGAGAAATAGGAATGATGTATAACAACAAACCAACTGGATTCGATAACGACAAATACCTAAGGGAACAAACGGCTGCCATTCTTGAGCGGGTAAACCGTTTTAATCACCGGCTTTATCTTGAATTTGGAGGTAAGTTGCTGTACGATCACCATGCGGCGCGCGTGCTGCCCGGATTTGATCCCAATGTAAAAATGCGGCTCCTGCAGGAGCTAAAGGATAAAACCGATGTCATTCTGTGCATTCATGCCGGCGACATTGAACGAAAAAAAATACGTGCCGATTTCGGCATTACATACGATGTTGATGCATTAAAAACAATCGACGATTTCAGGGAATGGGGCATTGAGGTTACAGCTGTTGTCATTACCCGTTACCAAAACCAGCCCCCGGCAAAGGCATTCAAAAATAAGCTTGAGATGAGGGGCATCAAAGTTTACCTTCACAAACCCACCAAAGGCTATCCTACCGATTTAGATACCATTGTAAGTGATCAGGGTTATGGAGCCAATCCTTACATTGAGACCACCAAGCCCATAGTGGTAGTCACAGGTCCGGGGCCGGGCAGCGGGAAACTGGCAACCTGCCTGAGCAACCTGTATCATGAATCAAAACATGGAAGAAAATCAGGCTACGCCAAGTTTGAAACCTTTCCAATATGGGATCTGCCGGTTGATCATAAGGTCAATGTTGCATACGAAGCGGCTACAGTAGATCTCGACGACAAGGTGATGATCGATATTCCACACCTTCAAACCTATAATATAGAAGTAGTTAATTACAACCGTGATATTGAAGCATTCCACCTCCTAAAACGGATAATTGAAAAAATTACGGGTGAAAAATCAATTTATCAGTCACCTACCGATATGGGGGTTAACCGTGCCAGCGCTGGCATAATCGACGATCAAATTATTTCGGAAGCCTCCCAGCAGGAAATTATCCGGCGCTATTTCAGGAGTGCTGTGGAATATGCAATGGGTCTTACCGACAAGGAGGTGTTTGAGCGCATAAAAGCCATAATGCTTAAAGTGGGAGCCAAACCCGAAGATCGTGAGGTTGTACTGCCGGCACGGCAGGCAGCCCGGAATGCAGAAATAAACGGGAAAGGCAACGAGGGCACCTTCAGCGGAGCTGCTATCCGGCTACCTGACGGAAAAATAATTACAGGTAAAAATTCACATTTAATGCATGCCTCATCAAGTCTTATCCTGAATGCCACAAAATACATGGCCGGCCTTCCCGATAACATGTACCTTATACCCCAAAGCATTATCGATTCGGTAACCCATCTGAAAAAGAACATCCTGGATGGAAGAATGACAAGCCTTGATGTTGATGAAACCCTTATTGTCCTTTCAATAAGTGCCCTCTCAAACCCGGCCGGGCAAATGGCACTGGAAAAGCTGAAATACCTGGAAGGCTGCGAAATACATCTTACTCATATCCCCACTCCAGGCGATGAAGCCGGCCTGCGAAAGCTGAAGGTAAATCTGACATGTGACCCCGAATACCCGGGGAAAAGCCTGTTTTTAAGCTAAAAATTCATTATTAATAACCGCTTACTATAATGACAAAGTGACTGCTTCAGCCACTTGGTGTATTTTTTGAAAAGCGTTTCAGGCAGAACAAGTAAAATATTCAGTATAAGTTTAGAAATATGCTGTTAATAAAACCATTTCTCATAAATATGCCTGCCTCTTTGCATGCAGAACCTTCACATTGGCATTTAAATCTTTCGCCACCTGTGTGAAGAACATATAAAAAAACCATAAATCCTGAACAAAAACCCATTCCAAATTATTCAAAACAGTGAAATACTTTTTGTGTTTTTACTGATATAGGTAAAACAGAAAACAGAGTTTGTTTCATATCACCACAGTTGCAGGCAAAATGTTTCATTGGGCAAAGGATTAAAAAACAATATTACTTGATGCATAATTGTAAAACTTCAACATTGATTTAAAGGAAATAATTCGGCAAAAATGAACTACAAGGATTACTACCAGACATTGGGGGTTTCAAAAAATGCAGGTCAGGATGAAATTAAAAAAGCCTACCGTAAGCTTGCTGTCAAATACCACCCCGATAAAAATCAGGGAAATAAAGAGGCTGAAGAACGTTTCAAGGAAATAAGTGAGGCCTATGAGGTACTGCGCGATCCCGAAAAACGCAGAAAATACGATCAGCTGGGAGCAAACTGGAAACAATACGAGAATGCGGGAGCCGGCTATGGGTATTCACGGGCAGAAAGAGGAGGTGCACCCGAAGGAGGATCTTATTACTTTGAAGGCGACCTGGGAGATCTGTTTGGAGAAGCGGGGGCAGGCAGCAACTTCTCCGATTTCTTTAATGCATTTTTTGGCGGGAGGAGGGACGCGCAGACAGATTTTGGCGGCCGGCACAAAACATTTAAGGGCAGTGATTTGCAAGCCCAGATGGAGATTAACCCGTATGAAGCCTATCACGGCACTTCACGCATATTGAACGTTGATGGACAGAAACTGAGAATAAACATCAGACCAGGTGCTTATGATGGCCTGGAACTGCGAATAAAGGGCAAAGGGGCACCTGGGCCCCGGGGAGGCGAAAGAGGTGACATATATATAAAAATAAAGATAACAGCCGACAACACGTTTCAAATTGAAGGAAACAATCTCATCCAAAAGTTGGATGTCGATCTGTATACTGCTGTCCTGGGTGGGAAGGCAGAAATCAATACCCTTGCCGGCAAATTGAATGTACCTGTTCCCAAAGGTTCCCAAAATGGAAATAAACTGAGGCTAAAGGGAAAAGGAATGCCTGTATATGGAAAAACCGGCACTTACGGTGACCTTTATATTGAGCTGAATATTTTAATACCAAAAAATTTAAACCCGGAAGAAATTCAGCTGTTTAAAAAGCTGAGGGATATAAAGCATAACGTTTAATAACAAAACCACATCAGGTATGATAGCAAAGTATTACGAATACAACCATGCCGACCCTATCATCGAAATGTTTATTTCAGGAATGATTGAATTGAACTACCGGTATTATGCAAGTGAATTGTTGCAAAGGCTGTTGCATTCTGCTGATTTTAACCTGGAACTATCGGTACGCAAAGCAATTGCAATTTTAAAACTTACTGGAATACCAGTCCAGGAGCATATTTCATGTGTATACCGTTCCACGGGCAGTGGGATTAACCGCGACTGGAAACTTTCAGAGCTGGCCTGCAGCCTAATAATAATCAGTCATGATTCAGTATCCGATGAGATTGAAAAATACAAACAGGCATTATTGAAATTTATTGAAAGCTAAGATCCTAAAAAAATAACCTAATAAACAAAAGCATATTGTTTTGCAGAAAGATGACGGGTAAGGGCAACATCGGAACTGTACTTTAATAGTGTTGTATGAGGGCCATTATTTCAATAGCTTGTAATTCCTGTACTCGAACAACCTCACTCCAAACGCCTTCTCAATATGGTACAACAGCCGGTATTTTGATTTCATTCTTACCCGCGTCAGATCAACATTAACCTGCCAGTTGTGCCGTTTTATGCGGGGGTGCATCACTTTTGGGTGTGTGCCTGCAAATCGTGCCAGCGCATCGTAACGACCACTGTAGTCAAAACCTGTTGAAAGGGCCTGCTGCCGGGCTTCTTCCTCAGAAACACCATTGTAAAACTTACGTACTTCATCGATTTTTTCCTGCATCGACTGAGGGGGGCGCACCCACCCGTAGTGGTAGATATGGGCGTTTGCCGGGGCCACTTTCAGCTTACGGCCGTTCTTGCGGAACCCCTGGGCATCGCGGTATGAGCGGATTGTTTTATCGTTGCGGATTATCCGTATTTCATGGCGGTACCACTTTCTTGAATCGCCTATATAGTCGTATGTGCCATAAAAATGCAGGTATTTGAACAACAGCCCCTCCACTTCCCTGCGGTGCAGATGGTCATGCATTGCCTGCCTGACTGAAGGAATGTATTTCTCATGCAGTGCTTCATCGCCCTGGATATAGATGCACCAGTCAAATTCAGAGGGAATGGCATCAAAGGCCTTATTTGTTTCATTGGCATACACCACTCCACCTCTGTTTAAATTTTCATCCCACACAGTATCCAAAATGGAGATCTTACCGGAATCAATGTTTCGGATCAGGTCCCTTGTACAGTCATCAGATTCACCTACAGCCACCACAAAATGATCGCACAGGGGCAAGACCGAAGAAATAGCTTCCACTACGGGAAAATCGAATTTAACAGCATTGCGTATAAAGGTAAAACCGCATACTTTCATTGCTGCTCCTTTCCTTTCAAATGACCAATAATAATGAAAAGTTCAATAGCTGAAATCAACATCATCACATATCCCGCAAGTTCCATCCCCTCCTCTGTTGCCGCCTTGGCGATCCGATAGCTGTCCTGATCGTATAAGATTCGCCAGAAGGATGAGCGGCCCATCAGGCGGCTGAATAAAAAGGTTATCAGAAATCCTGAAAAAAACCATCCCGATGCGGGTAAGGCAAAAAAGGCAGATGTTGCCGGCTTCAGTTTCCGGAAATCACGGATCAGAAACCAGATGCCTGTAATTATTAAAGCAAGTACCAGGTAAAACCACCCGCTTATCAGAAAGTTAAGCTCCCTGATGAACGAAGCCATAAAAACAAGCGACAAAAGGTTTGTAACCGGCTTTATCTCCCGGCATTTTTGCCCTGCAAGCATGTACAATACAATCAGTATTAACAAGATAGCCTCCTGCGAAAGCTCCGTAAAACTAATTTCACCATAATATCCGTCCTCCATCGGGAATAAGGCATCAAGCCGAATCAGTTCAGCTGCCCCAAACAGCATCGCTGAATAAACAACTACCCGCATGGCAATTGACAATGGCGTAAATATTTTCATAATATGGTTTCTGATGATGCGAAAATACACTTTTCAACGACAATTATTGAAAAGAGCACCTCAAAAGCATGGAACGACTGGTGATTTATTCACCAGGCTGCAATGCCACACTTACATAACTATCAAAGTTAAAATACTTTTTAAATGCTTCCCTGATTTGATCAGTAGTCAGATCCTTCACGATACTGTTGTACCGGCCGAACTCCGAAAAATCACCTTCCTTCAGATAGTATGTATTGCTTAAAATATTCAGCCAGAACCTGTTTTCGCGCAAAGCCACTTCCCGTTCACGCAACATTTTTTCCTTGGCCTTTGAAAGTTCGTCTTCGGAAGGTCCGTTTTCAATAAAGTGCCTGATTTCATCAAAAACAGCCTGCTGCAGTTCCTCCAGTTTTTCAGGGTCGGTGCCGTAGGAAATGTAAACTTTGTACTCCTGGTCGGGGTATTTCGATGACGATGGATTGGCTCCAATTGAGTACACTCCGCTGCGTTCTTCACGGATTTCCTCCAGCAGCCGTGTTGATAAAATCCGCCCTACTGCATCGAGTTCGATTGCGTTTTCAGAAGAATAATCAAATTCACCATGAAATACAATGTACTGGATGCTCTTATCTTCCTGCCCCTTGCGAACTGTTTTATGAACAACTCCCGGAGGGGGATCAATCCCCAAATTACGCCAGTCCTCATTCTCATCAAGCGAAGGAATCCCGCCGATGTATTTTTCCACCAACGATTTCAGCGTATCGGGGCGGATGTTGCCCACGAAGAAGAAAATAAAATCGGCAGCATTTGTAAACCGTTCCCGACCAATTTCCCGGATACGGTTAAATTCTGCTTCCTTCAATAATTCAATTGTCATAGGGCGGGCACGGTCATGGTAATTAGCCAGTACCGTTTGGAGGGTATCCTGAAAGACGGCTTCGGGCGAAGCAGATCTGTTCTTCAGCACACCTTCCATCCGCGACATGTATGCATGAAAACTTGTTTCATCGAACCGTGGCTGTGTAAAATAAAGGTAAACCATCTGAAGCATCACCTCCAGGTCTTTAACCGTAGAACTGCCGTTGAATCCTTCCCTGAGTTCGGAGATGTAGGGTGTCAGGCTAAACACCTCTCCTGCCAACATTTTTTCAAGGGTGATGTTGTCGAAACCGGCAATTCCACTCATTGCCATAATAGTGGCGGCAAAATCTGCTGAAACGAAATCCTCTTCACCATAAAGCGAGGTGCCCCCGGGACTCCAGGCACTAAAAAGAATTTCATCATCCTTAAAATCAGTGGGCTTAAACACCACCCGGGCTCCATTCTCCAGTATCCATTCGGTGGCTTCCACATTTTCAAGTGCTTGCTCTTCTACTACCGGGCTGCCCCACGGCTGGTCCGAAATCAATGGAAGATCGTCTATGGCATCATCGTAAGGTTCCAACCCGATTTGTTCCACTTCCTTCAGCAGATTCAGCACCTCCTCCTTTGACGGAACATCCATGCCTTCCATTTCTGGGGCTGTAATTACAACTACGCGGTTGTGTTCCGTTATCCATTCATCGGCCAGGCTGTTCACCTCTTCCAGGGTGATATCCGGAAGAAAAGCCTTGAAATATTCGTATTCCTTTTCTATGCCAGGAATAGGCTCCTTTGTCATAAGGAAATTGCGTTTATATTCTTCAGCATAGTTTATTGACCGTTGCTTGTCACGCTCCTTATAGGCTCTTTCAATACGGTTCATCAGCGAAATTTTGTTACGCTCAAGCTCCGATTCGGTGAAGCCGTGTTGCTTTACCCTTTCGTTCTCCAGCAAAACAGCCGTGAGTCCTTCCTCAATCCGACCAATTTGGCATACAGCTGCCGACTGGTACACATTTACCGGCCCAAACAATTCGGTGTACGACGACTGGCCCATAATATAAGGGGGATCGGCTTTCTGTGTCAATTCCGAAAGCCTGTTGTTGATCATCGCATTATATAAAGCATGTTTTATTGATTCCCGGTAATCGCCTACCGATTCTGTAATTTTCATTGGATGTTTATTGAACACATAAGCAACCGGATACTGAGCCTCCTTATCAGTGGCAATGCTAACAAGAGTTTCCTGGTGGGGAGGGATCGGATACTCTTTCAGTTCGCGTGGATTCTCCGCTTTTTTTATTGACGAAAATTTATCTTTTACCTTCTGCACCATTTCTTCCTGGTTAAAATCGCCAACCACAATCACTGCCTGCAAATCGGGGCGGTACCAGTTATCGTAAAACCGGCGAAGCACATCGGGCTTAAAATTCTCAATGATCTCGATCTCTCCAATGGGAAGTCGTTCGGCATATTTTGAATCCTGAAGCAGAACGGGCAACCATTGCTGCTGCATCCTGAACTGAGCGTTACGTCCTCCGCGCCATTCTTCCCTGATGACACCCCTTTCCTTGTCGATTTCCTCCTCCGAAAGGGTAATCTGCGAAGCCCAATCGTAAAGCACCTGTAACCCCTTTTCAAGGTACAGCGCCGTGTCGAGCGGCACCTTCAGCATATAAACCGTTTCATCAAAGCTGGTATAGGCATTTATTTCGGGGCCAAATTCCATCCCAATGGATTCAAAATAGGAAATCAATTCATTTTTCGGAAATGATTCCGTGCCATTAAATGCCATATGCTCCAGAAAATGTGCCAGCCCCTGCTGGTCGTCGTCTTCATTTACCGATCCCACATTTACTACAAGCATCAACTCAGCACGGTTGCGTGGTTCATTGTTCGCCCTCACATAATAGGTAAGCCCATTATCCAATACTCCCTTCGAAACTGCCGGATCAACCGGGATCGGTTGGTTGAGATCAAAATCCGGTTGCGCTGCGGCAGCAAAAATCAGGAAAAACAATACTATACTACTCAGGTATTTCATCGAATATTTTTTTTCATTCATATGTTAACGATTCTGATATTCCATTACAACAATTCACTCCAACAGGGGTTGAACGGCATGAAAAAAAGCATCCTCTTCATTTGATGGCACTGCGCAAAACCAATTCTTAACCTGAACAGGGGCATTGTCGGCAATAAATGAATGGGCTGTGAAATTCAACAGGTCCAGGTCGTTGTAATCATTTCCCACACCTGCGGTCTCCTCCTCAGGAATAGAAAGCAGGCTGCACAAATGTTTCACCCCCTGCCCCTTTGACACCTCGTGATGAAATACTTCCACCCAGATGTACCCATGGGTTACGGGCGAAGAAGACCGGATCACCCGTATCTGGTCCGACTGCACTTCAATTTCCTTTTTCAGCACTGAAAAAATTTCCTCATCTTCAGGTATAATAAGCAAAAACTGGCAAAGCCCCTTATTAAAATACCCATTTGTTGGCAATGCTTCGGTCCATGCATCGTGGAATGAAAAAAAACGGTTGAATTCCTCACATTCCTCATCGCCTTTATGAAACCACAACTTATGGTTTTCGGGCGCAGGGGCAAATACCGAATAATTATAATTCTTTTTGCGAAAGAAGTCCGAAAGCAGGTTTGCCGGCTCCGGGCTTATGTTCTGATGGAAAATGTGCTGCTTTTCCTTCCAGTTGAAAATTCCTGCCCCCGATGAGTAGACAATGTAATCGAATGGCACCTCATCGGAAATCACCTCCCTGACCTTGCGCAGGTTACGGCCCGTGGCGGCAACTCTCAGTATTCCCCGTTCTCCCAACTGCTGAAGGGCTTCAAGGTTCCGCCGGCTGATTGTACGATCGTTTCGCAAAAACGTGCCGTCTAAATCGGTTGCTACAAGTTTTATATTTTTCATGCTTGCCTGTTCCAAAAATAATGTTTTTATGTCAAATTCAAGTGAAGCAACTTTATATATGACAGTTTAACCATCGGTAAGGTTCTTTTGTCGAATTAATTTTAAGTTACCCTGCACTCTGGCTACTTTTGACTAAACTATTATCTTTGTCACATTATAATAAAGAACCGAAATAAAAAAGAATGAAACTAGCGTTAATAATTGGGAAGATCGCCCAATCCCGCGGCCATGAAATTGGACTGATAATCGACATCGACAACCCGCACGACCTCACGATTGAAAACCTGCAGAAATGTGATGTTGCCATTGAGTTCACAATACCTGCCACGGCAGTCGACAATTATTACAAATGTTTTGAAGCCGGCATACCCGTTGTAAGCGGAACCACCGGGTGGCTGGCGCGCCGCCATGAAGTGCATGCCCGTTGCAAGCAATCAAACGGCACGTTCTTTTATGGCAGCAATTTCTCGGTGGGGGTAAACCTGTTTTTTGAACTCAACCGCAAACTGGCACAACTGATGGCCTCACATCCGGATTACAAACCCGAGATAACCGAGGTGCACCATACCCAAAAACTGGATGCCCCCAGCGGAACCGGACTGAGTCTGGCTGAGGATATTATTGAAATTTTACCAGGTATCGAAAAATGGGGCGAAAAAGATCCTCCGGCATCAAACGAACTTTTAATCCGGTCGGAACGCGTGGGTGAAGTACCCGGGATACACACAATCCGCTACGATTCGGATGATGATTTCATAGAAATCACACACAGCGCCAAAAGCCGAAAGGGATTTGCCCTGGGAGCAGTGCTTGCTGCCGAATACAGCCGCAACAAAAAAGGCATTCTCACAATGAAAGACCTGTTAAACATCTAATTTACAACCAATGACAAAACGAATACTTACCAGTAAGTGGTTTAAATTCATTGTAGTTGGCACCCTTTATACCCTCTGGGTAATCTGGCTGGGCAATTACTGGTGGCTGATCGGCCTGGCAATAATTTTTGATATCTATGTCACCCAACGGGTTCACTGGGCATTCTGGAAAAAGAAAAACCCTCCCGGGGGGAAACAAACAAAAGTGGTGGAATGGATCGATGCCATCATCTTTG
>OBJA01002227.1_pt1 | contig 11544 bp, 13 predicted proteins | sample 1519751 | NCBI WGS metagenome assembly OBJA01 (sample SAMEA3881238, study PRJEB22517) | soil metagenome | biome: lake sediment; feature: soda lake sediment; material: sediment, water from around vicinity | place: India | collected 2013-12-23 | depth 3 m
CCGTGAATACGTCCCTGTAGGCTTGACGGCCGCGTCCATGCGGCCGACACCCGCCGCCAGGGAAGAGGCATCCCCACTGGCTCACGTACCTGCCAGCCTGTTGGGACGGAAGCCTGAATGACCGACCCGACCATCCACTGCTCCAGCTGCGGCGCCTGCTGCTGCCGTTTCGAGGTGTTGCTGATCTCCGATACCGGCGTGCCCGAGCAGTACGTGGAGCATACCTCCTGGGGGCCGAGCCGCATGCGGCGCCTGGCGGACGGCTGGTGCGCGGCGCTGGATCGCAATACCATGCTGTGCGGGATCTACGAACAGCGACCCCTGATCTGCCGCCGCTTTGCCATGGGCGGGGAGGAATGCGTCGAGGCTGTCACCGACTGGGAACAGGAAAACCAGGACTGAGGAGCAACTGACATGCACGCCACCCTGCCATTGCTCGAGGACACGGAGTTCCCGCCCCTGCGGCGCGGGGCGCTGGAGACCCTGCAGGTGAACCTTGGCTACACCTGCAACCAGTCCTGCCTGCACTGCCATGTGAACGCCGGCCCCACGCGCCGCGAACAGATGGACCGGGAAGGGGTGGACCTGGTGCTGGCGCTGCTGCGCCACAACCGCATCCCCCATCTCGACCTCACCGGCGGCGCGCCGGAACTGAACCCCCATTTCCGCTACCTGGTCCGGTCCGCCCGCGCCCTGGGGGTGCGCGTCACCGACCGCTGCAACCTCACCATCCTGGAGGAGACCGGCCAGGAGGATCTGGCGGAGTTCCTGGCCGCACAGGGGGTGGCCATCGTCGCCTCCCTGCCCTGCTACCTGGAGGAGAACGTGGATGCCCAGCGCGGCAGCCAGGTGTTCGTGCGCAGCATCCGTGCCCTGCGCCGGCTCAACGCCCTGGGCTACGGTCGGGGTGACCCGGTGCTCTCCCTGAGCCTGGTCTACAACCCCCAGGGACCGCAGCTGCCCCCACCCCAGCAGGCCCTGGAGCGGGACTACCGGCAGCACCTGCGCGAACGCTACGACATCCGCTTCGATCGCCTGCTGACCCTCGCCAACATGCCCATCCAGCGTTTCGGCAGCACCCTGGTGTCGAAGGGCCAGTTCGCGGCCTACCTGGCGACGCTGCGCCAGGCCCACCGGCCGGAGAACCTGGCGGCCGTCATGTGCCGCAGCCTGTTGAGCGTCGACTGGCAGGGCTATGTCTACGACTGCGACTTCAACCAGATGCTGGGCCTGCCCCTGGGCGGGACAGGGCAGGGGCGGACCCATATCCGGGATCTGCGCGGCCTGGACCTGCAGGGCCGGGCCATCGCCGTCGCGGGGCACTGCTATGGCTGCAGCGCGGGCCAGGGTTCCAGCTGTGGCGGCGCCCTGAGTGACTGAGTCGGCCCCCAGCCTGTCCGTCATCCTGCCGGTGCTGAACGAGGCGCAGGACATCCGCGCGACCCTGTTGCCCCTGCAGGCCCTGCGGGCGCTGGGGCATGAGCTGATCCTGGTGGACGGCGGCAGCCGCGACGATACCGTCATGCTGGCCCGGGGGCTGGTGGACCGCGTGCTGCATGCGCCCCGCGGCCGGGCCCTGCAGTTGCGTGCCGGCGCGGAGCAGGCGCGGGGGGAATGGCTCTGGTTCGTGCATGGCGACACCCGCGTCTCCGGCCGCGCGCAGGCGGCGCTGCTGCAGGCCATCGCGGAGCCCGGCCCGGCCTGGGGGCGCTTCGATGTGCGCCTGTCGGGGCGGGCCTGGCCGCTGCGGCTCATCGAGCGGCTCATCAACCTGCGTTCGCGCCTGAGCGGCATCGCCACGGGGGACCAGGCGCTGTTCGTGCACCGGGACCTCTATCGGCGCCTGGGCGGCTGGCCGCCCATCCCTCTCATGGAGGATGTGGCCCTCAGTCGTGTCCTGAAGCGGGTGGCGCGGCCGCGCTGCCTGCGCGAGACGGTCCTCACCTCCAGCCGGCGCTGGGAGCGGCATGGCATCCTGGCCACCGTCTGGCTCATGTGGCGGCTGCGCCTGGCCTTCACCCTGGGCGCCGACCCGGCGCGGCTCGCCCGCCGCTACAGCGAGCGCTGAACCATGCGGTTCCCATGCATCCGCCTGCTGGTGTTCGCCAAGGCGCCCGTCGCAGGGGAGGTCAAGACGCGCCTGCAGCCCGCCCTGGATGCCGCCGGCGCCGCCGCCCTGCACGCGGAACTGGTGGAGGACAGCCTGGCGCGCTTCACCGCCCGTCCCCTCTGTCCCGTGGAACTGCACTGTGCCCCGGGTTCGGAGCATGCCTTTTTCCAGGCCCTGGCCCGGCGCTACCCCGTCCAGTGCCGGACCCAGCAGGGCCGGGACCTGGGGGAACGCATGGCCCATGCCGCGGCGGTGACCCTGGCGGCCGGGCACTGGCCGCTACTGGTGGGCACCGACAGCCCGGCGCTGGATGCCTGCATGCTGGAGCGGGCCTGCGCGGCCTTGTGCGCGGGGCACCCCGCCGTGCTGGGGCCGGCGGAGGACGGCGGCTATGTGCTGCTGGGCCTGCGCCAGCCGGCGCCGGCGCTCTTCCGGGGGATGGCCTGGGGTACGGACCAGGTGCTGGCGCGCACCCGCCAGGTCCTCGAGGGCCTGGCCTGGGACTGGCACGAACTGCCGGAGTCGTGGGACCTGGACCGGCCGGAAGACCTGTGCCGGTACCGGGAATGGCGTGCGGCGAGGAGACAGCTTTTCGCCGATCCGATATAGTGAACCGTACAAAAACAGGACATCCCTTCCAGGAGTCATAAGAACGTGGCAATCGAGCCCCGCCCAGGCATCAGCAGCAGCCGATCCGTGCGCCGCTCCCGCCGCCAGCGCAGCTCCCGCAGCAGCGCCCTGGTGGTGGGTCTGGCCAGCCTGCTCGGGGTGGCGGTGTTCCTGCTGGTGGTGGTGTCCGTCATCCTGGGTGGGCGGGTCACGTCCCTGAACAATGCCAACCGGACGCTCAGCGAGGAACTGTTCCGCTACGAGCAGGAGATACGGGAGCTGCGCCCTCGCCTGGAGGCCGGCGAGCGGGAACTCCAGATGCTCATGGAGGGGCGCCTGCCCAACCTCCACAGCCTGATGCCCGACCAGGTGATACCGGTACAGGACAAGTACATCAAGAATATCGTCTTCACGATAGTCAACCAGGGTGACGAGAAGAGTTACGAATACAAGCTGGTGATGGACAACGCCACCCACCAGCGGATCCAGCCCCGCTTCCGCGTGCTGGTGTTCGACCGCATGGGCGTGCAGGTGGGCGTCGATGAGGTGGAACTGGCGGAGGGCCTCAGTGCGGGCGAGAGCCGCTCCCATGCCTCGACCCTCGACGTATTCATGAACAGCCAGCCCCGCTATTTCGCCATCGACTTCAACGGCCGCGGCAAGGCCGGCGCTTCCGGCCAGGCAGACTGAGGGCGCTTGTGCGCCCTCAGGTCATGGAGCGCGAGGGCAGGGGATAGAAGAGATCCAGCACCTCGTCGAAGTCATGGGCCGACTCGATGATGATCCTTTCCAGGTCCGCCTTGGCCAGACCCTTGTGCTGCCATACCCCGGGGTCCGCCGGGATGGCGGCCACTACCAGTCCTTCCTCCAGGGCGCGGCGTGGATTCAGCAGCGCGCCATAGGGGTCGTAGTAGGGGGAGGGATTGTGGGTATCGCTGTGCTCGAGATAGTGGGTGATGGCATTGGCGAGGTGCAGGATGGCCGCTTCCAGCGGAGCCTCGCCGGCCAGCCCGGGGGCATGGTGGTAGCGGATGGCGGTACACAGGGCCGGCGGCAGTTTCCAGTGCTGCAGCAGTTCGGCGCCCGCCTCGGCATGGTCGAAACCCAGGATGGCCCGCTCCACCTCGCAGAGATCCCCGTGGCCGGCCCGGCCCGATGCCAGGATCTCGCTGGCCTGTTCCGGCAGCCGCAGGAAGATGAGCAGGCGCCCCACGTCGTGCAGCAGGCCCGCGGTGAACAGGCGCTCGTGGTGCAGCACATGGCACTCGGCGGCGAGCTTGCGCGCCACCAAGCCGGTAAAGACGCTGTGGCGCCAGAAGGAGACCATGTCCATCAGGTCCCCGGGGATCTTGGCGAACACCTCGGCGGCGGAGGCCGCCAGGGTGATGTTGCGCAGTTCGGCAATGCCCACCAGGCTGACGGCCCGGGTGACCGTCTCCACCCTGGCGGTGAAGCCGTAGAAGGCACTGTTCACCAGCTTGAGCAGCCGGGAGGTCAGGGCGGTGTCCTTGGCGATCAGGCGCCCCAGGTCATCGGCGCCGCTGTTCGGGTCGTCGGCCATGGCCTGCACCTGCATGCAGACCTCGGGCAGGGATACCAGCTGGATGTTGTCCTGCAGCAGGCTCGCGGGGGTATGACTCATGGCGGCTCCGGCATGGTGCTTCATGGTAATGTTCTTCAAGGCTATCAGTTAGTTGTCTTGACTAGTGTGACTTCCGGCACAGATCTTCCTTCCCTATCATCGGCCCGTATGGGAAATGATTGAAGGTGGCGGCCAGATGCAGCCTCCCGGATTTCCGCCTATACTGGGCGCATTGGAGCGCGAACCATTGCATCGCGCTCATCACAACAACATCCCACGCATTGGGGTGCCAGGGACAGGCTGCAGCTGGCGGGGAACTGATGCCTATGAGGCTTGCAAACTCACGAGGGGGGTGTGTACCGCCGGCCGGCAAGGGATCGGCGGTGCGGCTTCTGCTCCTGCTGTTGCCCCTGGTGACGGCGCCGGCGCTGGCCTTCGATGACCCCTTTGCTTCCCTTCCCGACCGCGATTCGCTCCAGGAACGGGGTTGGCTGGTGGCCCCGGGCTTCCAGGCGGACCTCCATCAGGGGCTCTACCATGAGACCTGGCCGGCGAGCCCCCATGGGAGGCAGGGCGAAACCGACCGCTACACGGGGGTCCGCCATCGCCTGGGTGGGGGGCTGGGGCTGGATACGGGGGTTGCCCAGTACGGCTTCGGACCAGCGGCCAATCACTATCAGGAATACTATTTCGGCCTGTCCTACGATGCCTGGCAGGGAAAGGTCTGGTATACCAACGATTATCAGGGCGCCGGGACGACGCGCGCCTACTATGAACTGGGCGTCAGCGGCCAGCTGGGTAGCGATATCGCCCTCTCGGCCCGCCTTGCCTACGGGGATGACGGACTGGGCCTTGCCCGCGAGCCGCAGCCTGCCTACGTGTTCTCCGCACAGAAGCGCGACCTCTATGGTTTCGGCCTCAACCTGCAGCTGATGGGCGGCGCCGATCCCCAGCGGGCCGAATCCGACGAACTGCGTTTCATGGGGGTCCTGTCCCGCCCACTGCCCTAACCTGCATCATTCATGAACATCCTGCTTCAGGTTAGGGCCTGTCAACCCAATCATTGCAAAGCCTTGACTGTAGGAGCGACGCGAGTCGCGAATTGCCACGGCATGTTGTATCGCGACTTGCGTCGCTCCTACCCAACCCGGAAACCAGCCGTTTTCCCTGGCCGTGAAAATCCCTGCCCCTTGGCCGGTTGCCAAATCCCGGCACCTTCGGTACAAAGCGGACTCCTTGTGTTTCGCAACCGCAGGCGGCCTGGAGCAGTCATGACGCAACAGCATCCCGAGCAGGATTCCGATCTCCCCATCAAGGGCGTGGACGCGGCGGAGACCCGCGCCGCCATCGAGCAGCAGCTGGCGGAATACCAGGCCCATCTCGCCGCCATGCCCGCCGACGCCCCCGTGGTGGAGCGCGCGCGCGTGGTGCTGGACATGGGCGAGGCCCTGCTGGGCCTGGAGCGCAAGGCCGAGGCCTGGCAGGCGGCGCGGCCCCTGGTCGAGCCCCTGGTGGCGGCCGATGCCTGGCAGGAGGCCGTGGAGGCCTGCGACATCCTCTACCAGGCGGAGCAGGAGGATTCCATCCTTGCCCTGGGCCATGGCGTCTGGCTGTCGGTGACCTATCCCGTCAAGGCGCAGACCACCGTGACCCTGCTCAGTCACGTGATCGATGAAACCCCGCCCGAGGCCGATGGCGCCGCCGTGGCCGCCATGGTGGCGCACTACATCGCCGGCCTGCGTGCCGAGGGCAAGGAACGCGAAAGCCTCACTTTCCTCACCACCCAGCTGATCGCCAAGGTGGCCAAGCGCCATCGCGGCATCGAGGACCAGGCCACCCTCGATACCTGGATCAACATGTACGAGTTGAACAACATCGAGAAGCTGTTCCCGCGCCTGGCCCTGATCGTCGATGCCATCGTCGGCCAGCGCTGGTGGTTCGATCGCGACGAACTGCGGGCCCGGCTGCCGGTGAACTGACCTATAGGTAGGGTTGGAACAGCCAGAAGAAGGCATCCCGCAGGCGCACCGGCAGGGAGCGGTTGTCCACCTCTTCCAGGGTCACCGGCCTGGAAGACTCCCATTGCGTTGCGACCTCATCCGCCATCATGGTGGCGAAGTCCTCCGAGAAGATCTCGAGATTGAGCTCGAAGTTCAGCCGCAGGCTGCGCGGGTCCAGGTTGGCCGAGCCGATCTGCCCGTAGCGCCGGTCCACCAGGAACAGCTTGGTGTGGGAGAAGGGCGGTGGCTGGTAGCGGATCTCCACGTCATAGAGCAGCAGCTCCCACAGCAGATTGCGCGAGGCCCAGTGCACGAAAGGCAGGTTGTTGTCGGAGGGCAGCAGGATGCGGACCCTTACGCCGCGCAGGGCCGCCGACTGCAGACTGGCGAGCATTTCCCGCGAGGGCAGGAAGTAGGGCGTGACGATGAGGATCTCTGCGTGGGCGGTGGAGATGGCACACATCAGGGTGAGGGCGATCTTGTCGAGGTCGTCATTGGGGCCGTCGCTGATGCAGCGGCAGCAGGCCTCGCCCTGGGGTAGGGGGGGCAGGTCCGCGCAGACCGGCGTCAGGTGCTCGCCGCTGGCGGCCTGCCAGTCATCGAGGAAGATCTGCTCCAGTTGCGCCAGCACCGGCCCCTGTACCCGGAACTGCAGGTCCATGGTGCCTTGCCCTGGCTTGCCCTCCACCAGGTGCCGGTCCCCGATATTCATGCCGCCCGTGAAGGCCTCCTGGTCGTCCACCAGCAGGATCTTGCGGTGATTACGCAGGTTGATGGACAGGGATGGCGGCAGCAGCCGCGGCGGCAGGAAACGGGCCATGGGCACGCCGGCCCTGCGCAGCAGGCGGCCGATCCGGGGCCAGGAATACCATTCCCCCACGCCATCGATGAGCACACGGACCTCCACGCCGCGCTCCCGGGCGGCGGCCAGGGCGGCGACGAACCGTCGTCCCGTGCCATCAGAGGCGAAGATATAGCTGGCCAGCAGGACCCGCCGACGGGCCCGGCCGATGGCATCCAGCATGGCGGGATAGGCCTGCTCGCCATTGCGCAGGACCTCCACCCGGTTGCCGGCCAGCACGGGACGCGAGGTGACCCGTCCGGAGGCCCGTGCGAAGGGCTGGTGTTGCGCGCTCATGCCGGCGGGTGGCGGGGCGGGGGGATGGGTCAGGCTGCCGCGCTCGTGGCCCACCAGCCGGGGCGCAGGCCGGTGTTCCTTGAGGCGGTGGGCCTGGTCGCGGATGCGGTTGATGCCGAACAGGTAGTAGAGGATGGGGCCGGCCAGGGGAAACAGCAGGCACAGCACCACCCAGCTCATGGCCGCGCGCGGGTCACGCTTGTAGAGCAGGGCGTGACCGGCCGCCAGCAGGGCGATGACCAGGTGCACCCCGGCCAGCAGCCATTCCCAGGGCAGCTCCCGCGTCAGGCGCAGCAGCGCCGCTGTGATCTCGCTGAAATCCATTCCCCGTTCCGGTGGCCCTCGGGACTGGCCATTGTAGCCATCCGGGGCGCCGGTCGCGAACCACCCCGGCCCCCTGCGGGGCCGTGGGGCAATGGGCTATACTGGCCCGCCAAGCAACGGTACGCGCCATGGAATTCACCTACATCACCCGCCCGGAGGCCCTGCAGGACCTCTGCCAGCGCCTGGCCACCGCCCCCTGGGTGGCGCTGGATACGGAATTCATGCGCGAGAAGACCTATTACCCCCAGCTCTGCCTGCTGCAGCTGGCTACCCCCGACTGGGCGGCCTGCGTCGATCCGCTGGCGGACCTGGATCTGGCGCCCCTGTATGCGCAGCTGTACCGCGAGGATCTGACCAAGGTCTTCCACGCCGCCGGCCAGGACCTGGAGATCTTCTACCACCGGCACGACCGCCTGCCCACGCCCCTGTTCGACACCCAGCTGGCCGCCCCGGTATTGGGCTACGCGGACCAGATCGGCTATGGCAACCTGGTGGCCGAGGTGCTCGGCGAACGACTGGAGAAGGCCCATTCCCGCGCCGACTGGAGCCGGCGTCCCTTGAGCGAGGAACAGCTGCGCTATGCCGCCGACGATGTCATCCACCTGGCGCGGATGTACCCGGTGCTGTGTGAGCGGCTGGGTGAGCTGGGGCGCCTGGACTGGCTGGCGGAGGACTTCGCGGCCCTGGCGGACCCGGCGCGCTATGCAGTCGCCCCGGAGCAGGCCTGGCAACGGGTCAAGGGCGCGGAACGCTACCGGGGCGCACAGCTGGCCGTGCTGCAGGCCCTGGCGGCCTGGCGGGAAACCACCGCCCAGGCCCGCGACCTGCCCCGCGGCTGGCTGCTGAAGGACGATGCCCTGCTCGACATCGCCCGTCACCAGCCCAAGGACCTGGAGGCCCTGGGGCGGATCCGCGGCCTGCAGGAACGTTTCCTGAAGAGCCACGGCACGGCGCTGCTGGCCCTCATCGAGTCGGCGCGGCAGCGCAAGCCCGAGCCCGATACCCGGCCGCAACGCCCGGAGCGGCTGTCGCCCGCCGAGGAGGCCGTGGCGGACCTGCTCATGGCCGTGGTGCGGCTGCGCGGCATGGAGCAATCCCTGCACCCCAGTGTGCTGGCCTCGCGCAAGGACCTGGCGCGCCTGATCCAGGGCGATGCGGACACCCCCCTGCTGCACGGCTGGCGGCGGACCTTGATCGGCGCCGAACTGCAGGCCATCCTGCAGGGTGAACGCACCCTGCGGGTGGAGCAGGGGATGGTGCGGATCGGAGAGCGGAATTAGAGTTTGATCAGGAGTCAGGATTATCGACTACAACACAGCATTCCGTCATTCCGGCGCCTGCGGGAATTCATGGATGGTATAACCACTGGCTGGTGATGTCGATCCGTGCTTGTAGGAGCGACGCCAGTCGCGATAGGCGCTGGATTCGTCATCGCGGCTTGCGCCGCTCCTACAGAAATGACGGGACTCAATGGTAGCGATACATGCTGACTGCTGTGCAACAGATAGGCACGCTTAATGTTTTGCTCGTTGCCAATCGTGCAGAGCCACACTACATCATGACAACATAAAGGAAAGGAAAATGGCTTCAACCGTCGATGAGCTGACCATACGCTACGAAGAGGATGGCATCGAGACCGTCAAGGAACTGGACAAGGTGGTGCTGACCAAAGGTGCCTGGTCGACCATCCTCTACCGCTACCAGGACTGGGATCGCCGCAAGGAGGAGTATGGCCCCGAGAAATACAGCATCCGCCGCTACCAGAAGCGCGGGGGCGACTACCAGCAGAAGTCCAAGTTCAACATCTCCAGCAAGGAACAGGCGAAGGCCATCATCGAGGCCCTGCAGGGCTGGATCGGCGAGGGAGACTGATTCCCGGTTCGCCCTCCTGTAGGAGCGGCCTCTGGCCGCGAATGAACGGTGATGCCGGTTCGCGGCCAGAGGCCGCTCCTACAGGGAGGGTGTTCCAGCTTAGCTGCGGATGCCCTTGCCCTTGTTCAGCAGGCGAAGGCTGAAGCCGAACAGGCCGGCGACGAAGCCCAGGATGATGGCGTAGGACGCCAGCAGGTCGATGTCACTGATGCCGAGGAAGCCGTAGCGGAAGGCATTCACCATGTACAGGATGGGATTGACCAGGGAGGCCTTCTGCCAAAACTCCGGCAGCATGCTGATGGAATAGAAGATGCCCCCCAGGTAGGTGAGGGGGGTGAGCACGAAGGTCGGCACGATGGAGATGTCATCGAAGCTGTTGGCGTAGATGCCGTTGATGAAGCCGGCCAGGGAGAACAGTACCGAGGTCAGCACCACCACGCTGACCAGTACGCCCAGGTGGTGGATCTGCAGCTCGCTGAACAGCAGCGACACCAGGGTCACCGCCAGTCCCACGGAGATGCCGCGCGCCACGCCGCCGCATACGAAGCCCAGCAGGATGACGTAGTTCGGCGTGGGGGAGACCAGCATCTCCTCGATGTTGTGCTGGAACTTGCTGCCATAGAAGGACGACACCACGTTGGCGTAGGAATTGGTGATCACCGCCATCATGATCAGTCCCGGCACGATGTAGTCCATGTAGCGCACGCCATCCATGTCCCCGATCTGGGACCCGATCAGGGTGCCGAAGATGACGAAGTACAGGGCCGTGGTGATCACCGGCGGCAGGATGGTCTGGATCCAGATGCGTGAGAAGCGCAGCACCTCGCGGATCAGGATGGTCTGGAAGGCGATGTAGGTTTCTCGCGTGTTCATCTCAGTTGTCCACCAGGTGCATGAACAGTTTTTCCAGGCGGTTGGTCTTGTTGCGCATGCTGAGCACCTGGATGTCATGGGCCGTGAGGTCGGCAAACAACTGGTTGACGCTGGTCTCCCGCGAGATGTCCGCCTCCAGGGTGGTTTCGTCCACGAGGCGCAGGTTGTGCCCGGGCAGCGCCGGCAGGGTCGCCAGCGGCCGCGCCAGGTCCAGCACGAAGGTCTCCATCTGCAGCTGGTTGAGCAGCTGCTTCATGCCGGTGTTCTCGATCACCTTCCCCTCATCGATGATGGCGATGTTGCGGCACAGGTTCTCCGCTTCCTCGAGATAGTGGGTGGTGAGGATGATGGTGGTGCCCTGCCGGTTGATGGTCTTGAGGAACTCCCACATGGAGTGGCGGATCTCGATGTCCACGCCGGCGGTAGGCTCGTCGAGGATCAGCAGCCGCGGGCGATGCACCAGGGCGCGGGCGATCATCAGCCGGCGCTTCATGCCGCCGGACAGGTTGCGCGCCATGCTATGGCGCTTCTCCCAGAGGCCGAGCTGCTTCAGGTATTGCTCGGCCCTTGCGTAGGCCTCCCTGCGCTCGATGCCGTAGTAGCCGCCCTGGTTGACCACGATCTCCACCACCGGCTCGAACACGTTGAAATTGAATTCCTGCGGCACCAGCCCCAGCTGGGACTTGGCGGCGGTCAGCTCGCGGTCGAGGTCATGGCCGAAGATGGATACCTGGCCGCTGGTCTTGTTCACCAGCGAGGTGATGATGCCGATGGTGGTGGACTTGCCGGCGCCGTTGGGTCCGAGCAGGGCGAAGAAATCCCCCTCGGCCACCTCCAGGTCGATGCCCTTGAGAGCCTGCAGGCCGTTGGCATAGGTCTTGGTGAGCTGGCGGATGGACAGGGCGGCGGTCATGGCGGGACTTGGTTTGGTGTCCAGGAATCAGCGCGGGATGGTAGCACAGGCACGCGCTGCGATTGGATGTGGATGTGTGCGGGTTTGCCTGTAGGAGCGGGCTCTGCCCGCGAATATTCGCGG
>OBJA01002228.1_pt1 | contig 11540 bp, 6 predicted proteins | sample 1519751 | NCBI WGS metagenome assembly OBJA01 (sample SAMEA3881238, study PRJEB22517) | soil metagenome | biome: lake sediment; feature: soda lake sediment; material: sediment, water from around vicinity | place: India | collected 2013-12-23 | depth 3 m
ATGCTCTATTGGAATTGTCTTAAAGCAGCAAATGGAGATGAAACTATTGCTTGCCAGAAAGTCAAACAAAAATATTTTGATGAATTATATCAAGGAAAGGATCTGTATTTCTTTTTAGGAACTACAAAGAAATTCCACAATGTTGGTCCAAATCCGTTCATAATAATCGGAACTTTCTATCCGCCAAAAGTATTAAATCACCCTGCGTTGCCATTTATCTTTGAAGACTAAGATTCACTATCAGTGCAGTAGTCGTATTCCGTAATTTTTTTCATAATTTCAAACCTAATGTACATAACTGGGTTTATATGCTGCATCATTGTTACCGAAAGTGCTGTATGGGTTCTAATTACCGATTACAAATACTATTTTCGTAATAGGTAACTATTGTAGTCCGAGGAGCCAGACATCCATTTGTAAAAATTTATCGTTTTGAGATTAGCTCCAGAGTCGGTATTGAGCAAGGAAATAAAATAATGAACATTCAGGTTTTTATGATAACTTTTTGGTCAGAAACGATGCTGTATTTCATGGTATTGTAGTATTCAAATGAATAAGATAGGGAAGGGTTATAATCGAATGGATATTATTAAGGTTTTAGAGAGTATTTGTTCCTGTTTCTCAAATATTTGCTAAATTTGCAGAGGATACTATTTCAAGCTGCTGATTGTTATGTTAGTGGCAATGTGAGATTAACTCAACTGGAATAGTTAGAGAAAGCGAATAAGATAACTTCTCGTATCAATTTAGCAACACAATAAGTATGCAAAAAAGAATATCAGTCAAAGAACTTAATATCGTTTTAGACAAACTTCGAAATAAAGAAAAATTGCCAGAATTTGGCACTTATTCAGAGGTTGATATTGTATTAATAGCTGGATTATTTTTGTGGTATAAGCAAAATGAAAGTGAATGGCAAAAAATCCCTTGTTTTTTTAACATAAAAGATACTAGTGAAAAAAAATATGATCACTCGCATTATTTCAAACAAATAGAGCAACTTTATAATGTAAAGCATGATCAAATCTTTGATTACTTTCCTTATGCTGTGAATATTAAAGCAAACACTTTTTCGCAGTACTTTGCTCCACCGATTTATATTACTAATGAGAAAATTGATTGCTTTTTTGGGAATAAAAAAGATAAAGATATTGAACATTTGAAAAGCGAATATATTTCAAGTTTTGATATTTCTAAACTCATTGATAAACGATTTAGTAATTACCAATCTAATAGTTCAGAATTTGAATGTTATGAAAAAGATTTAATAAAACGACTTCATGAAAATTGTGCGGTTTTTGTTTTTGTGTTTTTGATTACTTACTTTAAACTTTCCGAAAATGAGAGAATCAAAGATGAACAAAAAAGGCGTAAAGATAAAACGAAAGCAAAAAGAAAATTTAAAGAATTTACTGATTACATTGATATAATATGGCAATTTACACAAGAATACGTAAGAGGTTTACATGAATTGGCAAAAAACATTGTAGAGCATAGTGGAAGTAGCCAGAATGATGGACAAGGTATGATTACAATTCGCACCTATTCAGGTGTCGAAACGGATAGTTTAAAAGTTCTTGAAACGCACGTATTTGATTTCGGAACAAAAGGTATTATACCTACACTAATTGAAGAAACAGAAAAGAATAAAGTTAATGGAATTTTCGCTGAGGATTTAGAAATTCTTAATAAGAACTTTACTTTAGATAATTTTATTAACCCAACTGTACAAACAAAACTAAATCAACAACTTTATAGAGAATTGGCTCACTATGGATTGATAAAATTTTACAAACTCATTGAAGAAAAAATAGGTGGAGATGTTATTTGTTCATCTATTGGATCCAATAGAATTGTGGAGTACTACCCTAAAGTGGATATGTCTAAGGATAAAACTGTTTCTTTTGGTACATCATATTTTTTCCAATTACCATTTAAGAAAGATTTATATATTGAAAATAAGAATGATATCTCGAATTTGAGTACAAATTTTCATGGGACTCAAGAAACTATAAAAAGTTTATCTGTTTTAATGAATTATGTAATTATAGATTATAATAATACTCCATTTAAATACGAAGAAAAAAATGTATTGCTAAATTATAATTTGAATAAAATAGGAATTAGTGATATTAAAAATCGTAATAATGAAGTAGAATTTTTCAAGTTATTTATCGATTTACAAAAAATTAGGAATAATTACTACATTGCAATAAATATGGAGAATATCTCATTATCTGCTTCCAGCTTATTACGTTTTTTTGCCCATATTTCTACTAAATACAAACAACAATTCATTATATACAACTTAAATTATCAACTGTATGCTGAAATGTTAGATGATAATAAGCAATTTCTTATTACACTTAACGATTTGGGGGATTCAATCCCTTATTGGTATAAAGAAAAAGGGATTTTAATTTTTTCAAAATTATCTGATATAAGTTTCAATTTTGCTGATATTTTATATGGTTCTAGTGAAGAAGAATTTTTGAGCATTAATTATATCATTTCTCGTACTTTTCCCAATGCACAATCTATAATAAATAATCATGACATAAGAAATAAAATAAAAAAAACTCCAAAAAGTATCGAACCGTTTTTTTTCCAATCATCATTACTCCCTTTTGATTTATTACTTTATAACGAAACTGGGAAGGAACTTTTTTTATCTAATTTGGAAATATTAGTTAGTCAAGAATTAAAAAACAATTAATCATAGATAATAATGAATGGTAAAATTAATGGGCTTAAGGATTATATTCACAATTTTGATGGATATAAAATAAGCGATACACATTTCAGAATTGGAGCGAAATTACATACAGAGAATTTTTTTTATGCAAAACGACTTTTTCAGAATAGTTACTATACTTCCCGTATTGCAATGCTTCTTGCTATCAAAATTAACAAGTATTTAAATAATGGATTCTTTGACAAACAAAACAATATAACCATTATCGGATATGAAATGTATAGTGAATTGCTTTTGAGCCTTATAGAAAAATTTCTTCATGAATCCGGCTACCCAAATGTTAATCACATCATTGTTTTGGACGATGATGGACAAATTAAGCATCTACCAGACATTACCATTAATGATAATTTTGTAATTATAGTTCCTATCGCTAGTACAGGAAGCACAGCTAAAAAAATAGAAACTTATATTAAGGTTAAAAAGAATGGAAAAGCACGACCTATTTTGCCACCATTTAATGTATTACAAGTCTTTGACCCTAATTATCCAGAGTATCGCTACCCCAACCAAGAATGTTTAATTGAGTTAAAAACGGAATGGCATATTCCTTCAACATGTCAAAAATGTTTTAATGACGTAGAATCTATGGTTCTATTTGAAACAGATAAATCCTCTCTTACCCCCGCATTAATTTTTGACTTACCTACAGTAAAAGAAATTGATAATGATTTTTCCGTAAAAATCGACAAGATAGAAAATTTTAACTCGTTAATTTACAGAAAAATAAAAAGAAATAATGAGCAATCTTTGTTTTACATTGATACAAATAATTTTATTAAAGATAACTTTGAAATTATAGACAAGTGGCTATCAAGCATTAAAACTGCATTAGACGTTAAACCTACCGATAGCATAGTGATTATTTCTCCTTGTCATGAATCAAATACCGAATTTATTAATTTGGTAAATGACAAAGTCTTTAATTCATCAGCAGCTATTATTCACTATCAAATTGGAAATGATTACCTTGAAAATTTCAAATTACTTAATCAAAAATATTTTGAATATCATGATATTAGAATTTTTTTTGTAGATGATTCGCTAAAAACAGGACAACACTTTTTTAATATATATGATTTATATAGATATACAACTCACTATGATCAGGGAAAAAATTTGAATGGTGCAATATTTTTGAGTAATAAGAGTACTCCTGACATATACAAAAGGGTTAAAAGAGCTGCTAAAAATATTTATTCATTTGTCAATTTAAACTTGCCCTTTTCTCAGAAAATATTTGGAGTAAACCCATTAGCTCATGAAGTGAAAAAGTATCGTAACATTGCAAATATAGCTCTAAACGATGTAATAAAAACAACCTTTAAAAACAAAGCTAATGATATAGACGGCGTTGAAGAAAATGTGAAATCGCATGAAAAAGAAAGAGAAGAAAGACATATAATAATGCTAAAGGCAACACACAAAATATATGAATACTTTGCTACAAAGCCGAATCTGAAAAAAGAAACACTTGATTCGGTTCTTAGACATTGTGGATTTAATAAGAACCGTGAGAACAAAATAGCAATGATGAAGGTGCTTAGCCAATATCCTTTTTTATTATACTTACCAATACGAAAAGAAGTTTTTAATTGGCATAAAGATTGGTTTAATCAAATAATTGACATTATTGGAAACAAATTATCTCAAGTAACTGTTAATGACCCATTCACATATTCTGATTTTCAAGATTTTAAATTCTTAATTAGACGTGCTGTTTTTTTAGGTAACTACAGAATATTATCATCCGATGTTTTTAAATTAATTGCATTAATGTTTGAGACTATAAATAAACCAGGAATAAATATATCTATATTTCAACATATTTCAATTGAGAATAGTCAAGAAAAAAGTAGTATAAAAAAGAATCTATCCGATTTTCATCTGTTTTTGCTTTACCAATATGTAGAAATTATTTATAAAAATAGTTGGTGCGCTTCTCATATATCAGAAGAGATAAAAAAGAATGAACCAAAATTTATTACCACCCTGCAAGGAAAACAATTTATAAGAATGTTACGAATAGAAATTGCAGTAGTATTGAATGATTTTTATGATATGCTTCATAAAGACAAAAAATGGATTTCCTTGTACAAGACCGCAGAATACATAGATACGAATGTTGATAATATTATTCATTTTCTTGACGAGAACAAAGATTATCTTAAATCAAACAAATTTGAAGTTTGTGAGAATGTTTTAAAAATTAGAAGTTCAGATGATTTTAAACCTCAATTTATAAACTATTTATGGATTAAACAATTTTTAAACACTGATATAAACAACAAAAAGATCAAATTGCCTCCATATCAAAATAAAATTGATGAGGTTTTCGGAAAGCTTAAAAGGTTATTTGAGAATAATAACATAGGCGCATTTTTTATAGTAACAGATAAACAAGAAAACCCTCATTTATTGTATGATAAAAATGAATATGGCGGTCATTTATTACAAGAATACGATACAATTAGCCATGATATTGTCCATTCCTTTCTTAAAGGAGAGCCTGACTCTCAAAACATTGATAAAAAGACAATTATAGAGTATATTAATCAAGGCCATAATAAATGGGATGATATATATGGAATAGTAGATAGCACGAAAAACAAAGAGTTCTATAATGAATATCGACATTTACTGATGATTAGAATCAGTAGTGATAAATCTGAAACATTAGGATTGATGGGGTTTTATAGCCGAGAAAATCCGTATGACGATTGGTTGGCAAAACAGTTTTTAATGCTACTTCGTAGAGATATTGGAGAATTCATTATTAAACATCATAAAAATGATGAATTTAGAACATGGATAGAAAATGAGAAAATAAGAAAAGTATATGAAAGTAAGTTTGACAAATTTCATCATTCGGGAAAAAGATTTATAGAAACGTTTCAAAATTTGGTTAATAATAATGCGGAACGACAAATATTAGTAACAATGAGTGATGTTATTCATACACAAATTATTTTTGGTACATATTATGCGGCTTATTTAGAACGTATCACAAAAAATGAGAGATGGACAATTGAACTAAAAGAAGAAAATGATAATAAATATTCAGATGAGAATTTAAAAGATATCAAAACAGTAATAGAAAATTTGAACGAAGTATACTCTGAAAAGTATCCTGAAGAAGTGAACTGTAAAATTATATTAGATGATTTTGAAAGAATCCGAACATTACTTCCATTTAGATATCTGAAAAAAATAATAATTGAATTGATTTGCAATTCTCTTAGTAAATTGGAAAGTAGAATAAAAATCACTTTTGATAATACTCGATTAACAGCTGTATCATTTGGTAGAAAACTACCAGATAATATTCTAAAATTAGAACAGCATATCAAAAGTGATTTTCCATCGGAGTGTAATTTTGGTATTGGATTGTTTATGATAGAAAAGATTATTTATAATAACTTTAATCGACATATTGAAATAGAATCTACACCAGAAGAGGAATTTAGAGTAATAATTCCATTGAATAAATTATAAAAGTAGATGAAGCAAATATTATTAATTGAAGACAGCCTTAAAGATTTTAATTACTTTTCGCGTTTATTAAGGGCTCATGGTTGTAGTGTATTTCCAGAAGTTGATTCAAATGACTCACTTATGAAATTTTTAGGGTTTGATCAATTTACCCCAAAAATGAATGATAAAGAATGTTTTAATATTATTCGAAAAAATATCTATAGCTATACTAAAAAAAATAAACTATATTCAACTCTTTCTGCTATTATATTAGATATTAATTTATTGTCCGATACCTTACATGATACATCAGGTCTTCGTTTTATGGAGGACTTTAGAAATTCAAACGGATTGGAATTTCCAAAACAATACAAACAGTGGAATAAGGTTATCCCAATTATAGCATTAACTAATTATCCAAGAGATAAATATGAAGATACGTTTACAAAATATCCTGGATATTTAGCTCGTATGTTCAATAAGGATAATGTAAAGGACAATAATTCTGTTTTTTTGAACTCAATTAATAATTTCCATGAACAAATGTCTGCAATTTATCCACTATTTTATGCTCCTGAATTAAAAAAGATTCTCTACAGAATAAATGAAAATACAAAGCAACAAGCAACACAACTAAAAGAACTTGAACAAATATCAAAACTTTTATTATGGTCTAATATAGCGTCAATGGACGCTCAAAAAAGAAATGTTTTCGCAGACAAGTTTGCAGATGAGCTTATTGAATATGCAAAAGAAAACGAGGCTTTTATGGAGGGGATTGAAGACATTGAAAGTGATTTTAAAAATGCCATTCTGAAAATATTCAATTCTCCATCAATAAAAATATTGCAAATATGTTCCTTGTTTGGTACAAAAATAAATATAGATAAAATACCAGATGTTATTGATAGAGCTTCTGAATTGCTAAAAATCAACAATTGAAATAGTTATAAGTAAATTATGAGAATCAGTATTTGAAAAATTAGATAAATAAAAGCAATGGCAATTTTTCCTATTGTATGAATAAGAAGCCTGGGTGTAGATCAACTTTTGGAATTCTATTCAGTATTCACTGAACCCTAACAAATAATTATATTTAATACAACAATTACACTTTTACAAAAGAGAAATAAAATTTATTTTGGAAACTTCAACAGAAAAAGGATTAAAACTTGAAAATCAGATCTTTGATTTGGTGTCTAAACTTCTTCAAGAGGATAACTTTATTGTACCTAAAAAATCAAGTGAGGTTTTTCAAAGAAAAGGTTATTATAGTTCTAAAAGAGAAAAGGAAATTATTTTTGATGTTACTATTGAGACGACACTGCCCGGTGCGGATAAATATTCAATTCTAACAATTATTGAATGCAAAAATCTTAATCGAAAAGTTAGTGTTGACGATATAGAGGAATTCGGATCAAAAATTAATCAAATTGGAGAACATAATACCAAAGGAATCGTTATCACTACTCATTCGTTTCAAGAATCCGCATTGAAAATTGCTCAAAAAGAAGGTATTGCATTGATACGATTAAATTCGAATAATAAGTTTAAATGGATAAACTATCGAAAAGAAAAACAGCGCAATACTCTTATAAACGAACAGGAGTTAACAGACGAAGGTTTAACATCTGAACCTTTTGTCTGCAAAATAGGAAACAAAAGAATTACAAATTTCGCCGACTTATTTCTTGAATTATCAATAATTGATTATTTTGCGGACAGTAAGGAGTTTATTGAAGTCCCATACATCTCAGATGAAAAAATAAATAACATTGTTGATAAACTTTATGGATACAATCTTTATGACATTAGCTCGTTAAATATTGACAAAACCATTTCATTCCTCAAAGAAAAATACGATGTTAATTTTATTTTTGATACAGAAGACAATGATGGTTATTTGGGCAAAATTGAATTTAATCCTTTGTGTATAAAAATTGCAAAACGATCAAGACTTGATGATAATAGATGGAGATTTACTTTGGCTCACGAAATTGGACATCTAATTCTACATAGTAAGCTGTTAAAGGATAGATTAGCAGAAATGGAAGACGATGAAGAGTCTCTATTTTTCAATTTTATTCAATCAAAATCAAATTTAGACAGATTTGAATTACAGGCAAATTTGTTTGCAAGCACTTTATTGCTACCTGAAAAAATTTTAATTCCAAGGATAGCTACTGTTTTTAAAGAGTATAGAATACACAAAAAGCAGTTATTTTTAGACCATCAACCCGTTAATAGGAGTGAGGTTTTCAGTATACTACACAAATTGAGTGGAGAATTTCAAATCTCAGTTGAGGCTTTGCGTATTAGGCTCATAAAATTGAATCTTTTAGTTGATCAAACTGATATAAGTATAAGATCAATAATTAAGAATATGAGGTAACCCGAAAGTCAAGAGGTAAAACGTTAACTGTTGTGTTAAAATTGTTCTATAATGATAACGTCGGTGTAATCGTACTGCTGGGTCGCTGGTAACCGTACCGGTCGAGTCGCTGCAAACAATACCGCTTGATGAACTGTAGGATTTCATTCACAAAAGTAATTTATTTGTAAGCGACCGGTGAAGCACGTCTTTTCGATTCGTCATAAATTGATATAACTAGCCCCGAGTAGGATCAAGTAGTATCCTATTCGGGGCTAGTAGATGCAAGTTGGAGCAATTAGTCGCGAGTAGATGCCGAGTTGGCCCAAGTTCGAGGAAGTAGTCTTGTCATATCCTGGCCATCGCGCAGATAGTACGGTATCTTCTTAAGTACGTCCTCGAGCCACTCCCTGCTAACGGTAACTGAGAATACAGCGTTTTCGGTAAATTGAAGTGCATCGTTTTCGGTAACAGCCATACAGCACTTTCGGTAACAATGATGCAGCATTTTCAGTAACAATAGTGCATCAGTTGCAAAGGTAGTTTTTAAAATGATATCCTCATTTTTTAGTAAACCCCCGGTAAACCGTAAGCATTCGGTGAGCCCCGTATTTGTTTTTACGTTTTTAGAGTTCTGGAAAGTTTACTTTCAAAAACTTTGAAAACATTCGGAGTCGATTTGTAGTTTTTAGAAGTTTCCTTGAAGCCAGTTTCGGGGTAACAGTTCGGCCAGGTCCCTTGAGTAGTCAGTATCGTAATCGTGGATATGGCTAAGGACATACACCATCCAGTCCCGGAAGTTCACACCTGCGGCCTTGCAGCATCCCAGCAGGGAGTAAAATACGGCGGCATCTTCAGCAGCGTCATGGTTACTACAAAAAAGGTAATTTTTCCGTCCTTATGTTGGCAATGCAGTTATGTTGGCATCGTAGCATAAGGCTTTAGTAGTCAAATACGCATTGATGACCTTCACAACATAATGATTGAGTAAATTGCAGCCGTCCTCTAATGGACGTAACTGCAATATGATAGAAACATTATTTCAAAACCAAATCAAAATTCAGGAGCATCTTGGTGCTCCATTATTAAACGAGCGGGAAGCATTCATCACCCTCAAGAAGGACAAGGGTCGTTGCTTGCGATCTCTCCAGATGACCGCCGATTATCTGTTATTCGCTGTCAAGAATCTGAATCTGGGTGAAAGCATGCCACGAATCGCCAAGCTTGAAGAGATCATAGCTTGTCGAGCTGTTTGGAAAGACAAAAAATTCTGGTTCTATGTAAGCACCACCGTGCAGTGGCTTGACAGCATGCATTGTCTGGATCCTGCCTACAATGATGACAGTATTATCTTCAACCAGTTCAGCACCGTATGTTTCTACAAGATAAGGTATTTGACTTACCCTTTATATAAAGAACGGCTGGCATATATCGAGCATCTCCAACTTCAAGGCATGTCTTTCAGCGGTTTGCATGAATATGCACTGATGCAGTTGCATATCGTGGACATGCTTGATCTGAATGGGGCCGTCACCCGTGAAGACATATCCAGAATCATAGCCACAAAGGAGGAAGCCGCCAAAGAAGCAGGTGGATCATTGTCTCCCAAATGGCGTAAGACGTTCCACGCCGTGGCGATTGGATGGCTCAAACATGCAGGCATACTGGATATGAGACGAAAGAATCTCCCGAAGGAGGCTAATCTTGTGAAAGAGTATATCAAGTGGGCTTTTGAAGCTAAAGGGCTTGCAAATGCCACATTGGAAGGGAGGGAACGCGAACTGTCATGCTTCCTGTCGTTCATTCAAGACGGCATGTCATTCAAAGAGGTCAAGTTGGACACAATTGATAGCTATATCCGTTATCGACATAGTTGTGGGTGCAATAGACGGTCAATAGCAACAATCGTCACGACATTGCGTGACTTCCTGGGATATGCGCATAATCAAGGGTGGTGTAATAATATTGCCGGAGGGATACGACATCCGAAGGTCTTCTCTCTTGAGACCCTGCCATATGCGCCGTCATGGGATGCATATTCCGGCGATATCCGGTTCTTCGTCATATCTGGTGCACCTGGTCGTTTCCATATTTCATTCGGAGAACTTTTATTGATTATAATCCTACCCCAAAAGATCAATTTTCCATCCAATATAATTTGCTGAATTACAAACAAATAGCACCTGAAAAGTTAGCAGATTCCAATATTTATGTGTATCTTTAATGTGTTGAAAATTAAAGAATAAACACATGGAATCTGCCAACAGAAACGAAGATAATACTTTTAATTTAGATATAAAAGTGTTGTCGGTAAAGATAAGAAAGGAGATTGATCTTTGAAAGATCTCTACTCCATATCCGACCTGAAGATCTCTTCATATAAGATACAGGTTGGAGGTATTGAATTTTATGCCTACAGCACAAAAAAAAGCTGTAAATGTCCCGTATGCAATACTAAAAGCCAGCAAGTCAGATCAAGGTATACTCGTCGGTTGATGGACTTACCTTCGGGAGGCCATCGGGTTTCAATTGTATTGGAAGTAAGGAAATTCAAATGCAGGAATGAGGATTGTATTCGAAAAATCTTTTCAGAACGATACCCCGATTACACAAAACCCTATTCCAGAAAGACCGACAGGGCAGTTGAAAACTTAGCATCCATATTAATAGAGGTATCCTCCCGTAAAGGCTCTTATTTAACCGGTCTCATCCAAATGAAGCAAAGTCCTTCTACCTGCCTTCGAATAGTTTCGCGTCTCCCTATCCCGGGTTATACAGACAAGAAAGTAATCGGTATTGACGATTGGGCGTTTAGGAAAGGGATTGATTATGGGAGTATTATCGTAGACGCAGAAACCGGTCGTCCCATTGATTTGATCAATTCAAGAGGAGAATCAGAGGTTACTTCCTGGTTGAAAAATCATCCTGAAATTGACATTG
>OBJA01002229.1_pt1 | contig 11530 bp, 11 predicted proteins | sample 1519751 | NCBI WGS metagenome assembly OBJA01 (sample SAMEA3881238, study PRJEB22517) | soil metagenome | biome: lake sediment; feature: soda lake sediment; material: sediment, water from around vicinity | place: India | collected 2013-12-23 | depth 3 m
CGACTTTACAAAGACAAGGGAAGAACCGACACCGAACGAAACGCTCTAAGTGTAGACAGGGAACTATGCAGGCCTGAGGGAGCGCCGTGGGTCCTGGAGAACATTCAGCCCCGTATTGCGGAAAAGCGGAGGAGGTCATTTTCAAACCCGCCTAAACGGCGGGAGAACTCAATAACGAAGCACCGGATATGGCAAGGTATGGCGACTTCGTCGGGGTTATAGGACCAGGCATGTATAGAGAGAAGCGTTGGGGACTTGAGAGGCACCGTGGCTGGCGAAAGGCAAAATGAATTTTAAACCGTATTAACTATACTAATTGCTGTGCTTGCTAGTTCTTGTCACAATAAGACAGATAACGAAAATGATTTAAACCAGCAAATAGTATCAATAAATTCATATTGTTTAGAAGTGGAGAGGAACATTAGACTTCGAAACATAGATGCCGATAGCACCAAGGCAAGAATATGGTCAAGTTATTTTGACCAAGAACGATACATTTATAGAAACACCGACTAGCCAAGTACAAAAGGACTGGAGGCTCATCTTATTCTTATAGAACAATATCTTATTACTACAATGCAAATGAAGAAATTGTTCAAGCGTTAGTAACAGCAATTGCATTTAACGGAGCTGAATACATAAACCGGATATACTTCAGCGGCAACAAAAGAATATTTGAGAATGCTATGTATTCAACCATTGAAACCTTCTACTTTCCCAGCCCTTGGCCGGAAGAAGACATAATATTCAATCCAGCAGAACATTATCAAAGGATAATAGAAAGTCAAAGCAGTAATAATAAAATTGAAAGAATTGAGCCAAGTGTAAGAATATTTGAGGGCTCAATAGATTCATTGGTCAAAATACTTGCAACTCAATGCAATGATCCTTCAAAGGCTGATGGGTTTCATATTTCTATCAAATCTATAGAAAATTGTAAAGATTGCTTCGAATTAACTGGTCAGTTCTGGAAAAACTATTGGGGTTCACGGCATTGCGATCATTGGATCAGTGGAGCAATTTCAACAGAATGGTTGAAATCTTCAGATACTACACATTTTTTTATTGAGAACAGAATATTAAAGTTCAAACGCGATGGACGATCAAAAGTTACATTCGCATTTCCAAACGGTCAAATTGATAATTACACAATCATTTCTGTTACACAGCAAAAGGCAAAAAAGGCGAGATTAAATAAAAATGAATAAAAGACAAGACGCTCGCCAAATCAAAGAATGGGCCAAAACTACATCGCCTAACACGCCCAATATGCCATTTGTTTCGCTTCGCTTAACAAACAGCATGTCTGGGCGGGACCGTTGGATCGTCAAGTAAACTTGACGATACCGGGTAACCGGTAGTTCTACGCTACCTGTGCAATAAATTTGCACATTGATTAATAGTCGGCGACGAAGAAAGGTAAGAAAACATGGCGCGGGAAAGTACAATCAGCATGTCGTGTGCCTGCATGACGATAGCACTTAGACAGAGTGGCCTCTTTCTGTTATCATGTATGTTGACAACAGTGGCATCGACAGAACTGAAGCAAGAATATGTAGATTCAAGCCTTACCTATTTTGAGAGGTACCTTTCAGATTGGCCTCCAAAGGTTGAAGACTCTCTTCATGAGCAACAGCTGCAAGAAAAGCTGACGGGATTCATTCAACAGATTGAAGAGAACGAGACAGCATTCAATGCCTTTAGGTTTAATTACATTCTTGGTCAGCTTTACTATTTCGGGTTTAACCTTGATTTGGACAGCGCATGGAAAAAATGCGAGCGGCACTTCCTTAAAGCTATCGATTTAGAGCCAGACAGTGTAATGCCGAAGCTTATACTTTCCGCCCTATACGGTAATTCATTCAACCCTATGGACACATCTTCTTTTAAACGTGCATACTATTCTGTTAATATGCTATCCGAATTGAGGAAGGATGGAAAAGATGTAGAATACCCGACAATCAATTTAAACCTTTGTCTTGCAGCACTAACCTTGGGAATCCAATCTTTATGCTTTGATGCGGGTTACGAATACTGGAAACAAATGCCGAAAGATTCCAGTGCTGAAATTTTCAAAGGGCTATTTGGATTCCAAAAGAAGGGGTGCTCGCTTCTCAGCGCAGAAAAGGGCCGAAAGGAATATTTCAATGGATGCTTTGGCTTCAAGGTTTCCTATCCTGACACCCTCATCCTCTATCTGGAATCAACAGATACTTCCATTGAACACATGGCGAAACTGAACTTGGCTTTGCCCCTGGTGATGAATAGCGAGAGAGCCCAAATACGAAATGCTGTCTCAGTCAGCGCATGGGATTCAAATTATAATGATTTGGACGCAAAGGTTGGTGGAATTATTAGAAGGTTTGCCGGAGCAGAAATGATGCCGCGTAACGTTCAGCTGCAGCACCTCCGATCTAGCTACGAATATGTCTTGGGAAAAGGTTCAGAGGCCTTCCATACCGTTCTTACTCTCCTACAAACGGACAAGCATCTTTATGCGCTTATGTATGTTGCGACAAACTCAACATTTGATAAGAATTTGGGATATTACCAGGACTTTGAGAAGAACTTCATTATCTTGGCCAATAAAGAGACGGCATCCCCATCTATTGTTACGCCTGAAAAGAAGACGCGCCATGGAAGACACAAGAAGGCGTCGCCGAGGAACGATTAAATATGGAAGGTACAAATTTACAGCTCGCAACAGCCTAATTGTGCTCCGCTTCGCTCCGGGTTTCGCCAAATGTCGCGCTGAACTAGGGGAATGCACCGGCCTGTCCCTAATAGCAGGCAGGCCGGAGCGTTGATAGGCGCGGCACTTCACAATTAGATAACCCGTTGGTACGCCAAGAAAGCTTGGCGTCTCTTATAAGTGACCTGTAAAAGATCATTTCGGCAGGAAGTTCCCGCTCAGGAATACGGGAGTAAGGATTAGCCACCCAGGTGCCGTCCCCGGCAGGCGCCCGGAGATAGATCCAGGCAATAAGAAATTTCATCCGGTTGCTGCGCGGGGTGGCGCGCTTATGCTGTCGTGCCTGGCCATACCCGCCTGGCGTGCGACATCCGTAGAGGGTGGCCGCAAAGCGCATCTCAATGGTGGTTACTTAACTATCAGTTGTTCTGTTTGCACCAAAAATTGCTAAGAATAAGAAATGTTCAGAGATTAGTCCCATAGTAGTATTCGTCCTTGTAATTTACTATAGATTGAATAACCAGCTGTAGGTCAGAGGCGATCATAATCTCTTTACCCATCCTTTATTGTTTGTGCCAAAAAAACACAGTCATTACATGCGTGCAGCGAAAGCGGCTTTTCTGTTCGAGCCCTGGTGTACTCGCCAGGGTGAGTTTAAAAGCTGATTTGAGAGATAACCCTTGATTCTTTACCTAAAATCTTACATGCAGGTGATAAACGCCACATGGTCGCCCTCTGGGTATGATGTCATTAAATGGCATGTAGCATTCCCCCTTTTTTACTATATTAATTGTTACATCCAGCTCAAGAGCTCTGGATATTCTACCCATACAGTAAGGAGGCTTCATTCAACATGCATTCTATCCAAAACGCAATCAAGGGTTTTGCAAAGAATGGAGATTATTGTGTGCGCTTCAAATAGAAACATAATCGTTGTTTGCAATATCTGCCCTTGGCGTAAAAAGGAAATCAGACTCGCGCGGTATGATTAGAATTATTGGAAATAAAGAATCACTAAATTAAACGAAAGAAAAATACTATGAAAAGCAAACTTTTCATTTCCCTTATACTCACTACTATTATGATACTAATGTATGGAGGGTGTAGCGAACCTTCAATTGGTAAATCTCAATTTATATTTGAGAACATATTTATTGAAAGGATTAAATCTTCTGATGGAGATAGGCAAAGAATAAGACAATTACAATTGAATACTTCCGATAGTTCTATATATATCGTTAAAATCCAGGCTCAATTGCCACCTCCTACTGGCTCCGCTTTACATGTTTATTTAGGTGATACTGAGATTGAGCAATACGGTCCATATACTAATGGTATTTATTTCAAGGTTTATTCCGAAGAAACGCTTAATATACTTTTAGGCAAAGAATTATCATACTCTATAGATCGTGATGAAACGCGACACCTCACCGGAATTATAGTACCCAATTCGGATCAAATAAAAAATAAGGATAGCGCTTATGAATTACTTCCAGATTTATTAAAATGTTTCCAGGAGGATGAGTAGTTAAATTTGTTAATTTTTAATGTCAGACAGAGTGTTGAGCTAAAATGCGGAGTCGACCCGGGTAATTAAGAATGTCATTCTTGCAGGGATCTACACTCTACGTTTCGCTTGCCCCTCTTTCCTGGGCCTCCGCACTTGTTCGCATTTCGTGCTAGAGCACTTTAATGATCTAGATAGTTTTTTCAGGAATACAAGCAGACTTCTTGCCCCTCAGGGAGTATCCTACAATTTTGTAGATTTGTCTGATCATGCCTATCATCTCTTTGATTGTAGGGAATGGACGAAGTGGCTATATCGCACAAGAATGCTCTACCATTTGAGGTATTCAGAATGGTTCTATAATGCAATTACAGATAAGGATCTGGGTTAATAGATTGCTGGTTTCAGCCTACAAATCATTGGCAAAGAAATATAATCTTCGGATATTGCTATTTGATCTACATCGGTGCAAGAATCCAAAGGTTCACAACGATGTCTTGAGAAAAAGCCAAGTTCAATCCAATAGTGAAGAACTGAATGTGACACATTTTTCTATGCTGCTTGAAAAAGCTTGAATAGAAACGGCTGCGTGCGTCCTGTACTTCGCCTGGATTTGACAATGACAGGCTTCTTACGTATATTCAGCCCCGTATTGTGGTAGAGCGGAAGAGGACAGTTTCAACGGCTGTGGTTTACTATGAAAATTATTCGGGTTGTCGTACTTTTTTTATTATTACTACCTTCTTTTGTAGCCATTGTTTTTGGAGAAATTGTTGACCAAAATACAAGTAATAAAGGTGTAGAAAGTGATGTATCAAAAATTGAAAATACAGGTATTCAACCAGACGATCCGATAAGAATGTTTTTGATTTCAACAGATTTTTCATTGCTATTAAACGGTTATTATTCATTGATAATGGAACGTACAATTGCAAAATCAAAAACAGTTGGAATTCATGGAAGAATTAAGGATAAGCCAGGAAGCTATGGAATAGAATTCTTTGCAATCTATTTGAATTTTAATATCTATTCGAAAAAAGCTTTCAAAGGATGGTGGGTAGCTCCGCATGTAGGATTCAAGAATTATATTGATGAATCAATTAGACTGACAGCAAATCTTAATGGGGGATATAAATGGGAATTACCCCAGGGGTTTTCACTTGGATTTGGTTTTGGACCAGGTATTTCTGGAAGTATTACAAAACCGGAAACTGGAGACCGAATAAACTTTGATTTTGTTGGAGGAGCATTTTTTGGGAAAGCCTTTGGAATAATCAAAGGTAAATAGGGACCTTTTTTAACAAGAGATGTCGGGGGTAAAAAGCAAAAATAGGTACCCAAAAATTCAGCAGCTATACGCCCAAGCCTATAATGGATCTGTAGAGCTTCTTTATGCTACACATTTGCAGCACTACAGGGCAACTTGTTCCTGGCCGCCCGCCCGAAGATAGCATGAGGGGGCACAAGGAGATGCGGTGTCCTGCAGAATATGGAGTGGTTTTGGGCACAGACACTCAATAGCGGCAAATCACCCTGTAAAAATTTCATAATCATCTATTGCCAGAAAAATGAGTAATGAAAATCAAACTGACTATAAGATCAATAATTTAGAAGAATTGAAGGATTTTCAGTTTAAAGAATTCAAGGAATTGGAGAGTGAAGAGCTAATTCTGAAATTGTTTGGGGCATTCCCAGTTAACTTTGAGAAAGAATATGTTCCAAGATATGTATTCGATATAATCTTAAAAAAAGGTAATATCAAAATAGGATTTATTACGCTTCGGGCCACATTAACCAGGAAATTATTAGAACGAGGTGGCCATATCGGATATGGAATAGAAGAGAAGTACAGAGGGCATAACTATGCTGCTAAAGCACTAATGCTGCTCAAACCATTCTTTTCAGATGTGATACAAGGAAAAGCTTTAATTACATGCGATACTGATAACAGTGCTTCAAGAAAAACGATTGAAAAAATCGGGGGAACACTGATAAAAATAGTAAAACAGATTGAAAATCCTGAAGATAACACAAAAAGAGATTGCTGCTATTACGAAATGAATCTGTGATTGTGAAAGCAGAAAATGAAAAGTATAAGTTCACGGATGTCTCGTTTACCTATATGGTTTGACAAGTCAGGGGGCAATCGATGTGCCGGAGCATAAATACCAGGCGCACCAGTGCGGGGATCTACACTTTATACTGAGGTAGGTCTATACAAGAGGGAACCTACAGTACTCGCAGAATCAGTTCGAAATCCCTGCTGGTTGTGCCATCATGGAGCGTCATTTTTATGGGATAGAAACCAGGGGCGTAAAACATGTAATGAATTTCCGGAAAAAAGGTTACAAAAGTGTTGTCAGGGAGATACCAGGTATAGGAAATAGTGGCACTGTCATCAAGATCAAGGTTACCACGGTAGAATATGATACGAATATCTCTGTTGCAATAAGCAGGGTTTGGAAATGCTTTGATTTCAGGTGGTTTGGTCAGATTCCTGGCAACTCTGACGGTGTTGAAAATTGTATCTTGTTGCCAGTCGTTGTCCCTGACAATAAGACGGACGGTGTATGTACCGGGATGATAATAGGTATAGGCGAATTGTGGCGTTTTTGTCCATGTTTCAAACATATCGCCCATAGACCAGATAAATTTAACTATCTGTCCATCACTATCGCTGACATCTGCATAAAATGAGACCCCCAGAGGGGCATAACCGGAATCCGGAACTACAGAAAGAGAATGAATAACAGGTGGTTGATTTATAGAGCGGGTAATGACGATCCGAATGGAATCGACTGCAACATTTCCTGAGTCATCTGTCACCGAAACTTTGGCTGTATACAAACCCTCATCCATGTAACGATGCGATGGTTCACGGGTGTTTGAGAGATAGTTATCACCGAATTCCCATTTGTAGCCTGTGATCTGGCCATCATGGTCATCTGCGTGGATCCCAAAATCTACAAGCTGACCGACTTCAGCAGTATCTGGTGCAGCCCAGATGTCAATAATTCTGGGAGGCTTGCCATACATGCTGCGATGGTTTTCATCAAAGACCAGATGAAGCGACAGAGAATCTTTTCTGTTCAGTATATCGATTACATATAAAGTAACAGTCTGTACTGCATTGTGTGGAGAATTCATGGTATACACCAGCGAATCATGAAAGATAATCGAGTCGTGGTTTGTTACCGCATGAACTTCGTTATTAAGGGATGAAAATGTATAATACAGGGCTTTTGCAATTCTGTTACTATCAACGATTTCAGCATAGAATACCACTCGATGATCCCTCCCAAGAGACAATGAATCATTGCTGCAGGTAAATGATTTAATGAATGGAGGTGAAACAGGAGAGAGTGAAACAGTAAAGGTTTTCAATGCTGTTTTTCCTCCTGAACTGGAGGTTTCGAACTGAAATGTGTGACGTCCGGTATCTCGTAGCTCCATATGGATATCGGAAATGTTAAGAGTTTGTGCAATAAGTGAATCATTGACGAAATATTTTAAATAAACAGACAACGTTTCGCTACCATCAACACCTCCCCGGGCTTGTGCTGCAATCTGCAGGTTGAATGGAGGGTGCGCATTCACCACATCCTCTGAAGTAGAAATGACTCTGGATGAATCAAATGAGAAATCAATTTTTAATTCCGGTGGAAATACATGGTAGAGGGGGCTTAATGGGTCATAGCGGTTATCACGCTGGGCACAGAAAAAAAACAACCAGAGAACCAGAAGAAAAAGAGAGCGTACCTGCACACGCTTCATCTTTGCGCTCCTGCAGTTTCTGTCCTGTTGCTTCGTAAAGAGGCTTCTGCGGCCCATTTTCCTTGAGGATACCTTTTCAGGTACGTTGCGTACTCTGCTATTGCCTGAGTAATTCGCCCCATGCGATAGAGACAATCAGCTTTCCAGAACAGTGCGTCTTCTGCAAAATCACTCTCCGGAAAATCTGATTGAATACGGGAAAACAGTGGAAGCGACTTTGCACAGTCCTGCAAGTCCCGGGAATGAATTCTGGCCAGTGAGTAAAGTGCATACTTTGTACGGGAACTCTGGTGGAACTTTCGGAGAACGGAATCGTAGACCTCCGCAGCGGCCTGATACTCTTTACGCAGATAGAACAGTTCTGCAAGTGAAAAGTGCACCTCTTCAGACCAAATCCCTGAGGGGTATGTATCCAGATACCGTTTCATATTGCGAATGGCACTTTCGTAATCGTGCAATCTGGTATTTTGAATCGATATCAGTTCATACAGTGCAGATTCCTTGAGGCTGCCAGGAAAAGGTGAACTGAGAATCCGTTCGAGCATTTGTATAGACTTTTCAAACTGTCTGGTAATCGAGTAGCACAGTGATGCCTTCCTCAGTGCCGTTGCCCTGGCTTCTGCAGAATGTGATTCGTTCTGGTAGATTTTTTCAAGCTCATGTAAGGCCTGATTGATCTTGCCGGAATCGATATATGAGAGTGCTTTCAGGAGAAGCTGTTTTTCTGAATTCGTTTCTGCATCGGCTATTTTTTCACAGCCGCTGTCGATTGTGCGTTTCTGCTTTTTAGTAAGCCGTTTCGATTCAGCTCTTTTAAAAGTCGCCGCAGTTTCTTTTTTACTGCTTGAAACCGGGTGTATCCGTGATTGTACTCCAATGCTGTCTTCCAGGGCAGAAATAGAGTACCCTGCATCGACAGAGACTGTTTTTCCACCGGCATCAAACTGCACTCGCCCCTCATAAACGGAGAGGATAGTAGTTGTTTTCAGTGAAAGCGGATCGCTTTGGGTAGAGACCCGAAAGCGGGTTCCGACAACCAGACACCTCGCATTGGGTGTCTCTATTTTGAACACCTGGCCTGGCATTCGTTTGCCGACATCAGCAACAAGCTCACCTTCGTTTAGTTTAAAGGACTGTTTTTTTTCTGTACAGTCCAGTAGCACAATATCGGAATTTCTGATTATTTCGATGGTACTGTTGGAGTCGGTCTGTAACAGTACTGAGCTTTGTTCTGATGTTCGGAGTGTAGTGCCGGAAACAAGCTGGAGCTGTTTATCACTCCGGAGAAGATTGTTAGAATTATCGGTAAACACATTTCCGTGTAACTGAATGACTCTGGGAAAAACAGTTTCTGTAATAATAGGACCGGATCTGTTTGTAAGGGTAATTAACAGAGAAAGTGAGATGACAGATAGTACAAGGAGCGCTGCAACAGCCCAGTGTACTTTCTGTTTTGCAGCAAATAGGGAAAAAGCAGGGGACTTCTTTGCAGATATTTGCTGGTTTTGAGGTCCTTTTATTCGTGCAAGAATGTCGCTATGCATCTGATTCCAGTATTCCGGTGAATTCACCGGCACTGGCATCGTTTTAAGTGCCGGGAAGATGCTTTTAAAATCCTGCAATTTCTCTGCGCAATCGGGGCATTGCTGTATGTGGCTTTCAACACACGCAGAAGTGGTCTTATCAAGAGTACCACGAGCGTGGTCATGTAAAAGCTTATGCGCTTGTGTGCAATTCATACCTGTTCCATCAATCTTCTTAATTTCTTCCGTAGCTCCTCACGGCCATGGAAAAGCCGACTTTTAATGGTACCAAGGGGAACTCCAACGATCTCAGCAATCTCCTCCATTGTTCGTTCTTCCATATCGTGAAGAATAACTACGACTCTTTTTCTTACATGAATGCTCTGTAGCGCCAGAGTGACCTGGTATTGTATCTCTTTGTGTTCAAGGTTATCCTTTCCGGTTGCCGAATCTGGAAGAATTTCCGGATCAAGGCTGTCGCAAACCATCCCAGGTTTTCGTTTTCTAAGGAATTGAATTGACACATTAACGGCAATGCGATAGAGCCAGGTGGTAAATTTTGATTTTCCTTCATAGCCGGGAAGCGATTTGAACAGTTCAATAAATGTCTGCTGCACAGCATCATGGGTGTCTTCAGAGGCTCCAAGGAGACGGTATACAATTTTGTAAACCATTTCTTTATAGGTGAAGAACAACTGTGAAAATGCCTGCTGATCACCATCAATCGCCTGTTCGATAAGTGCTCTTTCGTGCTCCACTAAATATTTGTTATCTGCAAGCATCTGAGTGTTCAATTTATTTACTTTCCCTGCCGAATATTCTGCGTTTCAGGGCTTTATTTCTGGTATACTGGTAAGCCGACACAGTCCACCCCAGAACCGATGCGTTGAGAAGTCCAACTCTGATATAATTTGCATTACGATACCGGTTATACTGACTGTTGAATTCAGATTGTGAAGTTCCGTGTGTCAGATCTCTGTAATCCTGATGGAGATTGTTTTCCACGATCCAGAGCACAATGGTTGCTGCAGTAAAGAGAGATGCGGCAGCGGCCCATGGTTTAACCCGATGACCGGAAAACTGCATCTGTGCCTGAAGGGCCGCTTCATTTCCGGGGACTATTATTATGCTGTCAATATAGGGGGAAAGAAACTCTTTTTCCAACCGCACAGAATAGGTTCCTTTCTCCAAAACCAGTTCTGCAGGTGTTGTACCGATCCGAATTCCATTAAGGAGGATATCACAATCCAGTGGTACGGAGCTAATCCGTACTCTTCCGGTGTGGTTTTGTTCCAGAAACTGTCTTATTTTCAGAGCCATTATGTCCAGAATCTCATCTTTTGAGCGATCTGCAAGCGCAATAAGCTTCGTTTCCTCTTCTGACTCATGGTTAGTGAGTCGGAAAAGCAGTGTCAGTACATCGTTGTGCATTTCGATTACCCCCTCTGCGTAAGCAATGCAGGAAACAGTGTCAGCTTCATGGAGGAGAACCGGAATTATTCCGTGAGGAATTATTTCATGTTGCAGGCGTTTGAAGAGTTCTGTATGGAATTGGGAGTAATCACTACTTTCAGGGATGGTTACAGAGAATGCCTTGATTCCTATAAACGAATCGGGATTGGCAAAAAGGATACTGGTAGAAACCAGCATTAAAAGAGGTATAATGCGTAATTTCATAGTCATTTAAACGTTGAAGTCCCCACTACAATATATAACACGGTGGAATCGATTACTCTTCAAACCTGCATGCAGAAAAATATCTATCAGGTTATCGTGTTGAGTCGAGTACATTCTCACAATTATAAGGAAAATTCGGGTGATTTTCCTGCGGGATAGAGGAAGGGCTTGTTTTTTCACGGTTAGCCGCGAAGCCATACCTCTCCTTTCCAGGACAGGAAAAGATTTCGGGCTCTCACTATAAAAAATAACATAACAGATAATAAACAAGAATATTCATCTGGTTGCTGCGCAGGGTGGCGCGCTTATGCTGTCGTGCCAGGCCATACCGTTCGGTGCGCGACACCCATGATGGTT
>OBJA01002230.1_pt1 | contig 11527 bp, 10 predicted proteins | sample 1519751 | NCBI WGS metagenome assembly OBJA01 (sample SAMEA3881238, study PRJEB22517) | soil metagenome | biome: lake sediment; feature: soda lake sediment; material: sediment, water from around vicinity | place: India | collected 2013-12-23 | depth 3 m
AACTTTTTTTAATTATGCTGAAATTTGTTCCATGGAACAGGAAATTATCAGCATCGTTAAAAAAAAATACAAGGAGAAGTTTTCGGACGACCTTCATATTTTCAAAACGCAACCGGTAGGCGGCGGTTGTATCAGCAGTAGTTTGAAACTTCAAACCAATCAAGGTGATTTCTTTGTAAAATGGAATGGCAGCGGCCCGGACGATCTATTTGTCCGTGAAGCAGAGTGCCTGCGGGAACTGGCCCTGGCCAATGTGCCACAATTGGCTATTCCCGAGGTTCTTCTGGAAAAAGAAAAGGATGAAACGTCCGGTTTTCTGTTGCTGAAGTTTTTGCAGACGGGCCATTCTGCTTCGGAAGATGAAAAGTTAGGGATTGGTTTGGCACACCTGCACCGCAAAAACCACGAACGTTTTGGTTTTTACCACGACAATTATTGCGGTTCAACCCGTCAGAACAACCAATGGAATACGAGCTGGATCGATTTTTTCGGTCGGCAGCGAGTTCTTTATCTGGTCGAAAAGATCAGAAATAGCCGTGGGCTTTCGGCAACTGACGAAAGCAATTATCAAAAACTGGTGAGCCGTCTGCCAGGCTTGATCCCTGACCAGCCGGGGCCTTCGCTCATCCACGGCGATTTATGGTCTGGCAATTATTTATACACCACACAAGGGCCCGCGTTGATTGATCCGGCTTCGTATTACGCCGATCGCGAGATGGAATTTTCGATCATGACGATGTTTGGCGGTTTTTCCCAAACAACCTGGAGAGCTTATCAACAGGAATATCCGTTAAATCCCGGCTGGGAAGAACGGGTGCAGCTTTACCAGATTTATCACCAGTTGAACCACTACTATTTGTTCGGCGGGTCCTACGGCAATCAGGCCCTTCGCATAGCCCGTCAGTTTTTATAGAACAGGAAAAGACCAGTTCTGCAAAAAAAAACCACGACCCGGAAAGTTGCTTAATCCGGATCGTAGTTTTTGTTGAAGGTGGAAGAAGGCGAAATCTATTTTAACCTTCCCGCCCAATTTACTGCGCCTGCAATATGCGCCTGTATTTTAGGATCCTGAAACGCTTCGGGGGTGTGCCCAAAACCGGTATAAAACGAACGGATTCCATCAAATTCCTGCCACCAGATCAGCGGGTGGTCGCCCATTTGCCAGTTGTTGTCCTTGTTTGGCTTGGTGATGGAAGATTCATCCAAACGTGCCAGCACATGGACATTTTTGCGCGGGTTTTCTTTAAAACTGTACCATTCGTCGAAGGTGGTGTAACTTTCCATTCCTTTGAAAGCTTCCATCGCGGGATGGTCGAAATTTTCGAAAATAAGGGTTCCTTCCTGTGCGGGCGGGTGAGTCCTGAAATAGGCTCCGCTTAATCTACCAAACCAATCCCAGTCGTATTCGCAATCGGTGGCGGCATGGATTCCCACAAAACCTTTTCCGGTCTCCATGAAGGTTTTAAATGCAGTTTGCTGTTTCTCGTTCAGCACATCCATGGTTGGATTCAGGAAAACGACCACATCAAAATTAACCAGGAAATTCATGTTGAACAGGCTGGCATCTTCGGTGGCGGTTAAAGTCCAGCCTTCTTTTTGGGCCAGATCGCTGAACATCATCAAGCCGCTTGAAATGGATTGGTGCCTGAAACCGGCTGTTTTCGAAAAAACAAGGACATCCAGTTTATTTTGCTGAACCTCTTTTTTTTCCTGTGCGGTTGCCGAAAAAGCCAAAATGGCGGAAAGGAATACAATAAAAAATCTTCTCATGTGCTATGGTTTTTAGGTTACGGCTACAATAATACAAAAAAAGGCTGTCCTATTTTTTAGGGCAACCTTTTTTGATTGGTCAATATTGAAATAATTCTGTTTCTACATCAGGAAGCTGAGCAGGATACCAGCAGCCACTGCCGAGCCGATTACGCCGGCCACGTTCGGTCCCATGGCGTGCATCAGCAAGTGGTTTGTTTTGTCATATTCCAAACCAACAACCTGAGAAACACGGGCGCTGTCGGGCACAGCCGAAACGCCTGAGTTACCGATCAACGGGTTGATTTTATGACCCGCTTTCAGGAACAGGTTAATAAATTTGACGAAGAGAACACCGGCAGTGGTTGCTATGATGAACGAAAAGGCTCCCAAAGCAAAAATGCCTACCGACTTGATGGTCAGGAAGGTGGTAGCCTGTGTTGATGCGCCTACCGTCAATCCGATCAGAATGGTCACGATATCAATTAGCGGACCTTTGGCTGTATCGGCCAACCGTTTGGTCACACCACTTTCTTTCAGCAGGTTTCCGAAGAAAAGCATACCCAGAAGGGGCAAACCGCTCGGTACTATAAAAGTAGTGAGCAGCATGGCTGCGATGGCGAAAATAATTTTTTCGCGTTTCGATACGGCGCGTGGTGGTTTCATGCGGATCAGCCGTTCTTTTTTGTTGGTCAGCAGTTTCATGATTGGCGGTTGAATGACCGGAACCAAAGCCATGTAAGAATAAGCAGAGATGGCAATGGCGCCCATCAGGTCGGGAGCCAGTTTCGATGAAAGGAAGATCGCGGTTGGGCCATCGGCGCCACCAATAATAGCAATAGCACCCGATTCGGTGGGACTGAAACCCAAAGCCAACGCGATGCAATAAGCTCCAAAAATACCAAATTGTGCTGCCGCACCAATCAACATCAGTTTTGGGTTCGAAATCAAAGCCGAAAAATCGGTCATTGCGCCGATCCCAAGAAAGATGAGCGGGGGATAAATCCCTTGTAATACCCCGAAATACAGGTAGTTCATCACACTGCCGGCCTCGTACACCCCGATTTTAAAACCGGGCGCGAAGGCCACGTTGCCAACCAGGATACCAAATCCGATCGGTATCAGCAGCATCGGTTCAAATTCTTTGGCAATAGCGAGGTAGATGAAAACCAGCCCGATAACAATCATTACCAGGTGTCCCACGGTAAGGTTTGCAAAGGCGGTAAACTGAAGGAACTGCGCTATGTGCTCAATAATAAATTCAAAAAAATGGGCCATCTTTTATTCTCCTATTACAATTAACACATCACCTTCCATTACACTGTCGCCCCGTTGTTTCAGAATAGAAACCACTTTCCCGGCTTTGTCGGCTTCGATGTTGTTTTCCATTTTCATGGCTTCGAGCAAAAGAAGTTTTTGCCCCATTTTAACCACGTCGCCTTCTTTTACAAATACGTCGAGGATGACACCCGGAAGCGGTGATTTGATGCTGCCACCGCCTTTAGGCGCTGCGGGACTGCTGGTTTTAGCCACTGAAGGATGGCTGTCGGTTGATGGCACTGCCGCCGGACGAACCAGCTTAGGGGTTTTGGTTGGTTTGATTTCTTTGTCAACTTCAACTTTATACAAAGTACCGTTGATTTCAATTTCGGCAATATTGTCGTCTATGCTGAGAATTTCGGTCTCATATTGGTTGCCGTTTATGGTAAATTTATATTTCTTCATTTTGATGGATTATTAACGCGGTGTTTTTCTTAAAGTATAGATTTTTGAACTCCAGGGCGAATAGTTACGCGACACTTTGTGCATGGTTAACACGGTAGTTTCATGGTCGTGCATTTCGCTTTGGTACAGGAAGAGTGCCATTGCAACAGCGGCATTCACCTCGCCCGAAATTTCGTCTTTGTCAGCTTTTACGCCCGATACAGCCGGTTTGCTTTCATTGGCTTTTGCTTCGCTTGCTTTTTTTACAAAAAGATTTCCTGTACTTCTGAAAATCAGGTATAAAAGCGCCAATGCCGAAAAAACCACGCTCATGGCAATAATTGCCATCCCTAAACCGAGCGGATCAAAGGCAACAAATTTTTCGCCTGATGAAGCTTTTCTGGAGTGGTCGTTGTTGGCTCCCGGTGTTGATTTGTCCAGAAAATTCCATTCAGTTGCCATAATGTCGGGCAAACCGTAGGACACATTTGAAACCTGGTTCTGCGGAATTTCCAGCTTGTCAATCAGTGTTTTACCATTTGCATCAAACAAAGCGATTACTTCTGAATCGCGTAAGTTGAAGTTCAGGTGAAAACTCCCGCGAGAGGGTTTGCCGTCGGCGAAAAACACCACGTAGTGCCTTGGAGCGATACGTGTGGCAGGATCACCAACCGGTATCCAGTACTTGGTCGGGTTCGAGAGGTCGTCGGTGAGGTAACAACCGCCAATGTCCACGGTGTTGTATGCCGAGTTAAATATCTCGATCCAGGGGCTGTGTTCCCCAAAATCATCCACATAATTGGAATCATTCAACACCAGAATTTCATTAAACCTGAGGTCGGTGGCATTTTGCGCATTGGCAGGTTTGCCACCAAGCAAGGCCGCAAGCAGAATGAAAATTCCGAAGAATGATTTTTTGATTCTTATTTGCATAGCCGTTGATTATAATGGAATGTTGGTATGTTTTTTTGCAGGCATCACATCTTTTTTGGTAGCCAGTGTTTGCAGCGCGCGGATCACCCTGAACCGGGTATTACGGGGCTCAATCACATCGTCGATATAACCAAATGAAGCTGCATTGTACGGGTTCGCGAATTTGTCCTTGTATTCTTCTTCAGCTTGTTGTACATATTGCAGGCGTTCCTGTTCGTCTTCTATCGCTGCTATTTTTTTGTTTTGAAGAACTTCAATAGCACCCTTTGGTCCCATCACGGCGATTTCACCGGTTGGCCAGGAGTAGTTAATGTCGCCGCGCAAATGTTTTGAACTCATCACACAATAGGCGCCGCCATACGATTTACGAAGAATAATGGTCACTTTGGGTACCGTTGCTTCGCCGTAAGCAAACAACAATTTGGCCCCATGGGTGATGATACCGCCATATTCCTGCGCTGTTCCGGGAAGGAATCCCGGCACGTCAACCAAAGTCAGAATAGGAATGTTGAAGGCATCGCAAAAACGGACAAACCGGGCAGCTTTACGCGAAGCATTGATATCGAGCACGCCGGCCAGGTAGTTTGGCTGGTTGGCTACAATGCCGGTTGAAACGCCGTTGAAGCGGGCAAAACCCACCACAATATTTTGTGCGTAATTACGGTGTACTTCGAGGAATTCGTTATAATCGACGATGGAGTGGATAACATCTTTCACATCGTAAGGTTTGTTCGGATTGTCGGGGATCACTTCATTCAGAAAGTCATCGAGCCGGTCGATCGGGTCGTCGCAATGTGCCAGCGGTGCGTCTTCCAGGTTGTTTTGTGGCAAAAAGCTCAACAGTTTACGGATGAGCATCAGACCTTCCTCTTCGTTTTCAGCAATAAAATGTGAAACGCCCGATTTTGAACCATGAACGGATGCACCGCCCAACTGTTCGTCAGTCACTACCTCGCCGGTCACTGTTTTTACCACTTTTGGACCGGTAACAAACATGTAGGACGAGTCTTTGGTCATCATGATAAAGTCGGTCAAAGCCGGTGAATACACCGCACCGCCGGCGCAAGGGCCAAAAATAGCAGAGATTTGCGGAACAACGCCCGACGCCATGATGTTACGTTCAAAAATTTCGGCATAACCGGCCAATGCAGTCACACCTTCCTGGATGCGGGCGCCGCCGCTGTCGTTGATCCCGATTACAGGTGCACCGACTTTCATAGCCATATCCATCACTTTACAGATTTTCAGGGCGTAAGTTTCCGACAACGATCCGCCAAAAACTGTAAAATCCTGCGCAAAAATGTACACCACCCGGCCGTCAATGGTTCCTTGTCCGGTAACCACGCCGTCGCCAAGAAATTTGCTTTTGTCGATGCCAAAATTGGTGCAGCGGTGTTGCACAAACATGTCATATTCTTCAAAACTACCTTCGTCCAACAACATTTCGATACGCTCGCGGGCAGTCATTTTGCCTTTTTGGTGCTGGGCTTCAATTCTTTTTTCTCCACCGCCTAATTTGGCTTCTGCCCTTAGGTCGATGAGTTTTTTTATTTTATCCTGATTATTCATTGTTGATATTTTTAAAAGTCAAGTTATTCGGAACAGAATTCGGTTAATACACCCAAGGTCGATTTTGGATGAAGGAAGCCGATGTTCAGTCCTTCAGCACCTTTACGCGATGTTTGGTCGATCAGGCGGATGCCGTTTTCTTCGGCGCCTTTTAAAGCTGTGTTTACGTCGTCCACAGCAAATGCCAGGTGGTGGATGCCTTGCCCTTTGTTGGCGATAAATTTACCGATCGGGCCTTCAGGATCGGTCGATTCCAACAATTCGATTTTAGTGTCGCCCACTTTGAAAAATGCTGTTTTCACTTTTTGGTCAGCAACTTCTTCAATGGCATAACACTTCAAACCCAATACTTTTTCATAGTAAGGAATGGCTTCGTCAAGACTGTTGACTGCGATTCCGATGTGTTCGATATGAGTAACTCCCATGTCAGTTTTATTTAATGTAGTTGATTAAAAATAGATTCTTCAGTATTTAATAATGAAAGCCTGTGATTCTTTTCAAACAGATTGCTCAAAAGTTCGAATTCAGGTTAAAAAAAAATTTATTTCAAATATGAAAGTTCTTTAAAAAAACAGGCAGGAATTTCGCCTGCCTGTCCCTGTACATTATTTATTCTGGGCATTTTTCACGAAATGATAATGCGGCCCGAAACGTTCAAACGCTGCTTTGTCCAAGGCTTCCCGGTGTTGCGGGTGCGCGATGGATATCAACAACCTTGCCCGTTCCTGCATGGTTTTGCCATACAGGTTGACCGCGCCAAATTCGGTAACTACCCAATGCATGTTGGCACGCGTGCTCACAACCCCTGATCCGGGAAGAAGAATGGGGCTGATCTTTGAAACTCCTTTTGCAGTGACCGAAGGCAACGCAATAATTGGTTTTCCTCCTTTTGAGTGGCCGGCACCCCGAATGAAGTCGATTTGCCCACCAACGCCTGAGTAATGGACAGTGCCGATGGAATCGGCGCAAACCTGGCCGGTCAGGTCAATAGCCAAAGCCGAGTTGATTGCGGTTACTTTATCGTTTTGGCGAATGATGTGCACGTTGTTGGTGTGCGCTACGTCCATCATGGCCACCCGCGGGTTGTCGTCAACAAAATCGTACAGCGCTTTTGTTCCCATCAGGAACGAAGCCACCATTTTGCCTTTGTCAATGCTTTTATGTTTTCCTGTTACAATTCCTTTTTCAACTAAAGGAAGAATACCGTCAGCAAACATTTCGGTATGAACGCCAAGGTCTTTGTGGTTGCCCAATTGTGCCAGCACGGCATTTGGAATTCCGCCGATGCCCATTTGCAAACAGGCGCCGTCTTCAACCAATTCGGCTACGTTTTTACCGATGGCAATATCTGTTTCGGTCAGTTCAGCCATGTCGTGGGCATACAGTGGCAGGTCGTCTTCAACAAAAAGATCGATCTCATCAATGTGGATCATGGCATCGCCCCAGGTACGCGGCACGTTCGGGTTGACTGCTGCGATTACCACGTCGGCGCATTCAATGGCGGCCAAAGTGGCGTCAACTGATGTTCCCAATGATACGTAACCATGTTTGTCGGGGGGTGAAACCAGCACCATGGCAACATTCACCTTTAAATAACCTTCGCGGATCAGCTTTTGCGTTTCGCTAAGGAATACGGGAATGTAGTCGGCATATCCGGCCTGTGTTTGTTTCCGGAGGTTCCCGCCGACAAAAAATTGTTCTGAAACGAAAATTCCTTCAAATTCAGGATCAGCGTAATCCACTTTTCCTTCCACATGAATGTGCTGGATTTTAACGTCGTAGAGTTCGCCGTTTCGCCCGCGCTCAACCATTGGCCTGATTAACGCGTGTGGGGTCACGGCCACACTGCTGAGGTGGACACGGTCGCCTGATTTGATAACTTGAACTGCTTCCTGAGGGGAAATGTATTTTATTTGCTTCATAATTGTGAATTAGAATAGTTGCGCTTCTGAAATTTGCGGCAAATATAGGAATTTATGCCTCAACCGGGTGGGAATAAATCTTATTTAAAAGGGGTCTAGATAAAACCTGCTTTAGTGTAAACTTAATGTTAAGAAGGGCAAAAACCTTGGGTGCAAACCCGAAATATTGCCGTCTGTGATGAGAAATAACTTCTTTTTTAGATTGTGGTTCGAGCTGTTTTTTTCAAAGCTGCAAGCCTTTGCAAAAGTGTGGGGTGCGAATAGTGTACAAATACGTAAGCCGGATGGGGGCGCAGGTTGCTCAGGTTTTTAACCGACAGCTTTTTTAAGGCCGATGCCAGGGCCGAACCATCGTAGTATTTTTTGGCAAAAGCATCGGCTTCATATTCATTCCTCCTCGAAAAAAGGTTCATGCCAATGCCAATTAAAGAGGAGAGGGGCGAGTATAAAATGCCAAAGGCGATTAACCCAATATGAAAACTCGGTTCTTCCACCCCCAGGGCAGCCGAAAGTGCCGGGTTGCTTATAAACAAAGAGAAAATGTACAGCATGATTCCCGTTTGGAGTATACCAAAAAGCAGGCTCCAGATAATGTGTTTCTTTTTATAATGACCGATTTCATGCGCCAATACGGCAACCAGTTCCGGAGTTTCCATATCATTGATAAGCGTATCGTACAAAACAATGCGTTTATTCGAACCCAGACCGGTGAAGTACGCGTTGGCTTTGGTCGAACGTTTTGAACCGTCAATCACATAAATATTATCGAGTTTGAAACCGACCTTCGAAGCAAAACTCTGAATGGCCTGTTTCAGTTCGCCTTCTCCGAGCGGCGTTTGTTTGTTAAAAAGCGGTACGATCAGGCTCGAATAAAACATCGCCATAAAAATGGAAAAACCGCTGACAACCAACCACACATACAACCAAAACCATTCTCCGGTTTTCATGTAAATGAAAATGATTAGCGCCAGCAAACCGCCGCCGATGACTGCACCGAGCAGCCAGCCTTTCAGCTTGTCGAGGACGAACGTTTTTGGCGTGGTTTTATTAAAACCGAATTTTTCTTCGATCACAAATGTTTCATAAAGCGAAAAAGGCGTGGTCAGGATATCGGAAGCCAGTAAAAGGATTCCAAAGAAAATCAACGCTGACCAAATTGGATTGGCCGATACGGAAACCGCCCAATCGTTCACCACCGCAAAACCTTCCAGAAAAAACATCAGCATCAGCAATATAAAACTGAAGGTGCTGGTCAACATGCCAAAGCGGTGATTGGTTTTTGAATAAGCTTGTTGCCGGCGATATTTCTCTTCGTCATAAATGCCTTTGACTTCTTCGGGCAGTTTGTCGCTCCAGCGGGTGGTGTTCAGGTAGTCGAGCCAACGTTCCAATACGAAATCAAAAACCAGGATGCCAATGATGATCCAGAAGATAATTGTCATTTGCAGAAATTTTTAAACTGAAGCCAAAGGTAAAAAAAGCTTGCAAATCAACCCGGCATGAAAAAAGTTTAATGATGGATCAACCAGACCGGATCGGGAAAGAAAAATAGATGAAGTTGAAGATAAAAAGAAAGAGGCTGTCCCCGGTTTTGGGACAGCCTCTTTTTAAGCTATTACTTCGATTGTTCTTTATTATTCAGCTGTTGGTGCATAGCCGGTTTTTGTTTCACCACAAGCCATTTCGTCAACTACCAGCACTTTATTGCCGTCCAATTCAACTGACCATTCGCCGGTTATGGTATCGTCATTATTGGTTGAATTCCAACTCACAACAACAGTTACAGTTTCGCAGGCTTCAACTGAGCCTTCTACGGTGATTACACGGTTAGAGCTTTTCCCGGGGATTCTTGAAGAAACTTCACCTGTTGAAGCAACTACGTCAAATAATTCACTGGTAAAGTTGGTCAACCCGCCTTGCAGTTTAAAACTTCCGGCCTCGGCTGCTGTGAATGTGAAAGTTGCGGTACGGTTTCCATCCACATCACATGATGTAACAGCGTCTAATTTGGTTTCGCAGCCACAGTTTTCAACAACAATTGGTTTGCCGGCTGTGTAACCGCCGCCACCAACTTTATACCTTATATTAATGGTACCGGGAGCAGTGAAAATATAATCGAAACTATTCGTCGACACTGTTGAAGAGCTTACCTGGAAAATTTGAGTCCAAACGCCTGGCGCTAATTCTGCCTGCACCTGCAAATTTAAACCTGTTGCAGCAACCAGTGTGAAAAGATGACTTTCGCCAACACAGGCAGTTTCGTCATAACTTAATGTTGAAGCAGACTGAACGGAGGCTTTTTTAAGTGTCAGATCATTTTCAAAACTTTCCACTTCTTTTTCACAACTCCAGAACATAGTTCCGGAAACCAACGCCACCAACACACCACGTAAAAATAGATTCCTTTTCATTTTTTTCTTTTTATAAATTAAACAGACTTTTATACAATTTTAAAAACCCTGAACGTTTCGGTTTTTTTGCCAATTATTATGGCTGAAAACCTGGGGTAAAAGTATGTCACGCAAACTGTTCCGCCAACAGGTCAAAGGTCGGGAAAGGACGAAAGCCGCTGTTCGGTGTTCAAACAAAGCAGATCGCTGTTCAAATGACCGGGATCAATTTTCAAAAGACATTTTAATCCTTTATTTGCGGATTTTATGACTTCCATTCAATTTTCTTTTTGGTTTCGGCACAGGTGTTTCCCGGGATGTTGATATTCTGTTTGAATTAATATACTGCCAATGAACATTAAATAAACGATGAGATGAAACAAGTTTCAAATTGGCCTGTTAAAATCAGGTAAAATAGGAGGATGATCAGATGTTAAAACGTCTTTTTTATACCGGCGCCTCAAAAACCACCATTTTGATCCGTTTGATGGTCGGAGTGGTTTTTTTAACTGAGGGAATCCAAAAGTTTTTATATCCGGCAACCCGTGGCGCAGGACGTTTCGAAAAAATTGGTTTGCCTTCGCCCGAATTTTTAGGCAGTTTTGTAGGTAGCTTCGAAACTATTTGTGGCACCCTTATTTTACTGGGGTTGTTTACGCGTTTGGCAAGTGTGCCTCTGATTATCATTATGCTTGTGGCTATTTCAACCACCAAAATCGGCATTCTGCCCAATGATGGTTTCTGGGAAATGATGCATGCCGCTCGAACCGACTGGGCAATGCTCCTCGGCAGCATCTTCTTATTGGTAAATGGGGCAGGAGATTGGTCGTTTGACCGGTTGTTTTTCGGCAATCCGGCTAAAAAATAAACAGGCGGTTTCCGACTTATGTTGTACACAAAGCTTAAAACAAAGAGGATAACAAACCGACATTTTCAGGAGCGCAATTTTTTTATTGATTCTTATTGCAGGGAAAAAAAGAAACTCTATATTTGCAAAGCTTTTTTGAAAGTAGCATTTCATAAGGGTTCTGAAGAAAAATGGTGGCGTAGTTCAGTTGGTTAGAATGCTGGCCTGTCACGCCGGAGGTCGCGAGTTCGAGTCTCGTCGTCACCGCTCAGAAAGTTCTAAAAAGTATCAAATTATTTATCAGTTTGAATGAACTCAGGTTTGGTCAGACTGAAAAAGGTGGCGTAGTTCAGTTGGTTAGAATGCTGGCCTGTCACGCCGGAGGTCGCGAGTTCGAGTCTCGTCGTCACCGC
>OBJA01002231.1_pt1 | contig 11527 bp, 9 predicted proteins | sample 1519751 | NCBI WGS metagenome assembly OBJA01 (sample SAMEA3881238, study PRJEB22517) | soil metagenome | biome: lake sediment; feature: soda lake sediment; material: sediment, water from around vicinity | place: India | collected 2013-12-23 | depth 3 m
CTGGATTTCGAATTCGAGTGGGCTGACCCATTCAGAAACAGAAGTTCACGGGTAAACAGAATCCGCGAACGGTTCGAATCCACAATCCAAGAGCTATTGAAAAAAAATATGGATCAGCTCGTTTCTCATCTAAAGGAACTGGTTGGTGATGCTTTCGGGCAACTCAATTCGATACTCTCCAAAGATTATGGAACACTATCGGGTACCCTCGATGATGCGGTGCGGAAAAAAGAGACGGCAATCAATGAACGACTCCAGAAAGGCTCTCCGGTTATCGATCCCCTAAAGAAATCACTTGGTGCATTCCAGGGCGTGCTGAAAATGCTGTATTCATAAATCACCGTATCGCATCAAACAAAATTTTCGGAGCACTCATAAAAACCTGTTTTCCCGCAATCCCGACCGACATATCACCAGTTAAAAGACGAACCATGATTTCTGACATCCTCTCACTTCTATGTGCCAGAGCGAGAGTCGTTTCGAGAACCCTGTTCTTGAAGAAATGTTTTTGAAGCCTGGTTGCTCTTATCAGTGTTTTCCCGTACTCTTCGCGCCAGAGAGCATCATAGAGACGAGTATCACCGGCAGCAATCGACTGTGCAGCGAGCTCCGCAGACCAGAGCGCATAGTGAATACCCTGTCCGGTAAGGGGATTTACATGTCCGGCCGCATCACCAACCAGAATCCAGTTCTTGCCTGAACAAGGCACCCCAAACGCATCCACCGATCGTGCCCTCGGAACCAAAGCACTCCAGCGCGTAAAGGGACGAATGCCAGAACACTCCTTTTGCATGAATAAATCAAGATCCTGCTTCAAACCGGCAGCATTAGGAATGGAATCGGAAATCCCTACACTGCAGATCTGATCACGAGCATGTAGCCACACTATACCCGATCGGTTCTGTATAAATTTAAACATCGATTCACTCTTTGTATAACCCTCCCCGAAATACCCCATGCAAAGCGCCACATCATCTCTTCTATGAGGATGCAGAACCGTTTTGCGCACCAGACTCTTCACACCTTCAGCTCCCACCACCAGTCGTGCCCTCAGCTCCCGTTTTTCGGTCCCTACAATCCACAACCCATTATCCTGTCTCAATCTGGTGACCTTTTCGGGTATATGTTTACATCCCCACCTGACCGCAGAATCAAGCAGGTAACGATCGAGTTTGCGTCGGGAATAAGAACCAGCCAGAGTGTGCTTTCCAGAAACGATTGCTTTGCTCCCTGATGGAGAGAGCAGATGAAAGTCACGTCGGGTCTCCTTTTCTTCGTGTAGAGAAACACCCCTGAGCAGGTGAAACCTTCGTATCGTCGCTCCACTGATTACTCCACCGCATGGTTTCTCCCGGGGATGAGAGTGATCAAAAAGAACTGGCTCCAGCCCCTGTCTGGAGAGGCAATACCCTAGATACGCTCCTGCCGGCCCTCCTCCGATAATTACAACATCGTAGGTACGCACGTATTTGGAATCAGCCCTTGAACGCAACATGATATCGGCAAGCAGTATATCTCTTGAAAAGGATTTAAGCGCTTTTTCAGTGGTGGACATGCTATTCCCTTGTGAATCGGTGGTTAATTGAAGACCAGCCCTTTTTGTTATGAAAACAAATGACATGCCACCCCGATTGTACCAGAAATGAACCCATAACCACTGAAAGAGACTGCAAATCCCGATTGTGGAAAAACAATGTTTCGGAATTGAGAAATGATTTCGGGAAAATTCAATACTGACCCATAACACAATGCTGAAAATCAGCAAACCTCAGATACACAGCTGTGCCTTCAGCAGTGCAACCCCTCTGACATCCGTTTTCTCCGCTCACTACTCTTTTATTTGCTGAAACCTGATCGCAAATGGAATTTTTATCTACTTGGATTAAAAGGGGAAGTTTTATGATGATTTCATTTATTCTCGATGATTTGTGTGATCCTGCGTTCAACATGGCTGCGGATCAGTGTCTGCTTAAAATGTGCTCAGAAAACCCAGGTGTCTATGTGCGGTTTTATGCATGGAAAACTCCCTCCATAACAATCGGTTACATGCAGAACCCTTCTGAGCTTCTCAATGTCACACTTCTTGAAGAACGCGGTATCACCTGGATACGTCGTCCGACCGGTGGTCGCGCAGTTCTTCATTACCAGGACCTCACCTATAGCTGCATTTTCCCGAAAACAGGGCATCTGATGGGATCGACCGTACAACAAAGCTACCAGATAATCACCCGATGTCTCATGGATGGGCTCTCAAGAGCCGGTATCACATGTACATCACATGATTCCTACGATCAGCTCCTTGAGGTAAAACGGGAAGTAAAACTGCCCTGCTTTTTAGCCCCTAACCGGGACGAAATAATGGTGGAGGGAAAAAAACTGATCGGATCTGCGCAGAAACGCACATCCGATGGTGTCCTTCAACACGGCTCCATTCCCATCTCAGACTACTATCGCCACCTCCCCTCCTTTCTCAATATCTCCGAAAAGGAGCAAAGAATTCAGACTCGGCTCCTCAGGACTAAAAGCACCTGTATCAGGGAACTAACACCAACACTTTCTGCCTCCACCCTGATTCAATCACTGAAAGAGGGGTTCATCTCCACCCTTGGTCTCCCCTGGAACGAAAGGAGATGGAGTAGTGGTGAAGTGACTGCGATTACCAGCCTGGCGAAATCGGATGAGTTCCGTTCTTTATGGATGTGATGAAACCTGGGTACATACGGCTATCTGAAGATGTACAATTATGGACGTAAGTGTTACCGGAAAAAGGAGTCCCCGGAGAGAGGACCCCCTCTAAAACGTGCCCCTGCCGCTTACGCCCGTTCACGTGGCGTGTATTCGGTATGGAGCAGGTGGTGGGATTTTTCCCCAAGTGGCTGTTTAAGAAACTCCTCGTAGATCTGAGTGATATGTGGATTCTCATGCGATTTCCGCAGTTTCTTTCCCTCATCCTCTTTGTAAATAGCCTCCATGCGTTTGGCACGTACCTCATCGGTAGTAAAGCGTGGCTGCCCTCCCCCCCCAATACAACCACCCGGACAAGTCATCACTTCTACAAAGTGATATGGTGCTATGCCTGATTTTACCTGCTCAATAATGGTGCGGGCATTGCCCAGACCATGAGCAACTGCGACTTTCACCTCAACCCCTTCAAGAAATGACCACTGCGGTTTTGTTCCGGTAATAGTCAATGACGCTTCCTTTACCCCTTCCAGACCAGCCAACGGCTCAACATGCAAATTTTTCACCGGAAGCTCTCTTCCGGTAACCAGCTCATAGGCTGTGCGCAACGCCGCTTCCATGACCCCGCCGGAATTGGCAAATATATCCGCTGCACCTGAAGAGAGCCCCAGTGGGTGATCCATCTCATCATCAGGCAATTTCGTAAACTCTATTCCTGCCTGCTTAATCATTCTTCCCAGCTCACGGGTAGTCAGAACAACATCAACATCCTTCCCGGCACCCGCATCGCTCATCTCCGGACGATCTGCTTCGAACTTCTTGGCTGTACAGGGCATTACCGATACCACATAAATATCCTGAGGCCGTTTTCCAAGCTTCTCGGCCAGATAGCTCTTGGCAACAGCACCAAACATCTGCTGCGGAGATTTACAAGTGGAGATATTGGGGAGAATCTCCGGATAGTAATACTCAGCAAACTTGATCCAACCCGGTGAACAACTCGTAAACATGGGAAGAGCAACCGGCTGCTTTTCCCTGAGCGCTTTTGTCAGGCGGGTCAGAAGCTCTGTTCCTTCCTCCATAATCGTGAGATCTGCAGTGAAATTCGTGTCGAAAACTTTGTCAAAACCAAGCCTTCTCAGTGCAGACACCATCTTCCCCGTAACCAGTGTTCCAGGCGGGTACCCGAAACACTCCCCCAGTGCTGCACGAATCGCCGGAGCAGTCTGCACAACCACACATTTTTCGGGATCTTCAATTGCAGCCCACACTTCATCAAGAGAACTCCTCTCAGTAATTGCCCCAACCGGGCACACTGCAGCACACTGTCCGCACTGTACACACGCCACCGTATCGAGTGGTAAAGCGAAAGCCGGACCGATTACAGTATCAAATCCCCGATACTGAGGAAACAGCGCCCCAACAGTCTGCACCTGGTTACACACCGAAACGCACCGACGACATTTAATACATTTACCGTTATCCCGAATCAATGCCGGCGTCGAATAATCAACCGTATTATCTGTCTGCTCACCCTCATAGGCAACCGACTCGATCCCCAGCTCATGTGCAATCGCCCTGAGCTCGCAATCCTCGTTGCGGTTGCAGGTCTGACAGTTTCCATCATGCTCAGAAAGCAGTAACTCCACGACCGTGCGGCGCGCCTCCCGGACACGTCTGGAATTTGTAAATACTTTCATCCCCTCTGCAGCCGGCATCACACACGACGCAGCCAGAGCTTTGGCACCCTCGATCTCAACCAGACAAACACGACACGCACCAATAGCCTGAACGTTTTCAAGAAAGCACAATGTGGGAATCCTGATTCCAGCCTGTTTTGCAGCTTCAAGAACCGTCGTTCCATCCGCTACCGTCACCTGGACATTATTTATCGTTAATGTGGGCATACAACCAATCTCCTTTAAGCAAGTAGGGGTGACCTCAAGGTTACTCTTTGCAATCCACTTTTTTGCCGTAATCACAACGTAAGCAACGTTTCGCTTGACGAATAGCTACACCTTCGTTCCACGACAACTCAACCTCGTCAAAATTATTCTTTCGCCTATCAACAGACATCAGATGCATTTTCTCACGCGGATAAGGAACCGGATCAGCTTCGGGATCATACCATGTATGAACCACCTGATCATTACGCCAGAAAGCATGATTTTCACCTGTAAGATACTGATCGATTCCGGCCGCAGCCCGTTCACCCGCAGCTACAGCCTCAATCACCGAGGAGGCCCCAAGAACCACATCGCCACCGGCAAACACCCAGGGTATCGAGGTCTGGCCACTTTTGCGATTCACCGCAATCGTGTCCGAATCACTCAAATCAAGTTCAAGTCCGTCGAAAATCTCATGAAGACAGACTTTCTGGCCAATGGCAGTAATAATCTGATCGGTCTCGATCGTAAAATCACTTCCCGAATCGCTCTCCGGACGCCGACGCCCGGAACGGTCAAACTCTCCAAGTGTCATATGCCGACAGACAAGCCCTGCAACCTTCGAATCCTTCAGAACCACCTCAACCGGAGCGGTGAGCACTTTAAGAATGATTCCCTCCTGCTGCGCCTCTTCTATCTCCTCTGCGTAGGCCGGCATCTCCTCACGGGTACGGCGGTAAAGAATTGTCACATCTTTTGCCCCAAGGCGTAATGCCGTACGAGCAGCATCGATTGCGGCATTGCCACCCCCGATCACAATCACGTTTTTACCCACCTTGACCGAACCACGCAGATTGTACTGACGAAGGAAGTCGAGCGCGTCAACAACCCCCTCTGCATCTTCTCCCGGAATTCCGAGGCTGACTGCCTTCTGTGCACCAACAGATATGTACGCGGCCTCGAAACCATCATCTTTAAGACTGGCAAGAGTGAAATCACGCCCCATACGCTTTCCCGTCTCAATCTCCACACCCATACCTTCGATCATTCTGACTTCACGAGCCAAAATTTCACGCGGGAGCCGATACGAGGGAATCGTCTGCACCAGCATACCTCCCGGGCGCGGTTCAGCTTCAAAAAGCTTCGGCTGATACCCCAGACGGGCCAGAAAATACCCACAGGCAAGCCCAGATGGCCCTGCACCAACGATGGCAATTTTACGGGATGCATTCTTCTCATTCTCCAGCGCCTGCGGAACCTGGATCGTCACCTCCTGATCGACCATAAAGCGCTTCACACCCCTGATCGACACGGAGTCATCCAGCGATGACCTGCGGCACTTATCCTCACAGGTATGAAAACAAACCCGGGCACACACTGCAGCAAAGGGGTTGCGTTCACGGTGAAGCCGTAATGCCTCCGCATATCGTTTCTCTGCGATAAGCGATACGAATCCGGGCACATCCACACCTGCCGGACAAGCACTCTGACAGGGTGCACGCACCAGTGATGGACACACACCAGCATCACAGTGACGATCACGGATGTGGGAATCATATTCGTGGCGGAAGTGACGTATCGTTGACAAAACTGGATTTGGTGCAGTCTGTCCCAACCCGCACAAGGCAGTATCTTTTATGACAGTACCAAGTTCGACCAACCGCTCAACATCGCCTTCCTCACCCCTACCTTCACAAATTCGATTCAGGATCTCAAGCATCCGCTTTGTCCCTACCCGACAAGGAACACATTTACCACACGACTCCTCCTGTACAAACTCCAGGAAAAACCGCGCAACATCCACCATGCAGGTGTCCTCATCCATGACAATAAGACCACCTGATCCCATGATCGCACCAAGCTCATTAAGTGACTCATAGTCCAGTGGCACATTAAGATGCTGCTTTGGAATACAACCTCCTGAGGGTCCTCCGATCTGAGCAGCCTTATAAGCCTTATTTTTACGGATTCCACCGCCGATATCATAGATCAATTCCCCCAGGGGAGTCCCCACCGGAACCTCAACCAGCCCCGTATTGTTCACCGCACCAGCTAGTGCAAACACCTTCGTTCCCTTGCTCTTTTCTGTGCCGTACGATGCATACCAGTCGGCACCGGTGCAAAGAATCGCCGGAATATTGGCATAGGTTTCAACATTGTTAAGCACCGTCGGCTTTCCCCACAAACCCTTGTGTGCAGGAAACGGCGGCCGGGGACGCGGCTCACCACGGTTCCCCTCAATTGAAGTCATCAGGGCTGTCTCCTCACCGCAGACAAACGCCCCTGACCCCATGCGAATCTCAAGGTCAAAATCAAACGAAGTGCCTAAAACCGACCTGCCCAGCAACCCTGCCTGCCGTGCCTGATCCAGAGCTATTGCTAACCGCTCTACTGCAAGCGGATACTCTGCACGCACATAGATATAGCCCTGCGATGCGCCGATGGCATAAGCGGCAATCGCCATCCCCTCTATAACACTGTGGGGATCACCTTCCAAAACACTTCTATCCATAAAAGCACCCGGATCACCCTCATCGGCATTACACAACACATATTTTTGCTCACTTGCCGATTTTCTGGTCAAACTCCATTTCATCCATGTCGGAAACCCGGCACCACCCCGCCCCCGAAGCCCCGATTTCTTTACCTCCCCGATCACCGCTTCCGGACTCATCTCACCAAGTGCTTTGGCAAGACCCTGATACCCATCCCGACCGATGTAATCCTCTATCTTCAAAGGATCGACTATTCCACAGTTCCGGAGAACGACCTTTGTCTGTTTCTTAAAAAACGGAATATCCATCTGCAAAGGAAGCGGTTTTCCTTCCGGCATGTCATGAATTACCAGACGGTCAACCGTTTTGCCATGCTGAATATGCTGGGTAACAATCTCGGCAGCATCTTCCGGTGTGACATTCTGATAAAACGTCTGATCCGGCGATATCATCACAACCGGCCCCTTCACACACGGACCCATACAACCGGTCTCTACAATGGTAACCGATGAAGATAATTCTCTTCTTGCCAGCTCCTCACTAAGAGCCGCCTTAACTTTAGGAGATCCCGATGCAATACATCCTCCACCTCCACATACCAGAATCGTCTTGCGGGCACAGCTCTGAAGCTTTTTCTCCTCCGCCCTGAACGTGTCACGAAGCGCCAATAACTCTTCTGCACTTTTTACCGGTTTCATGCTATCCCCTCCCCCCCGGAATCCCTGTTCTCTTTTCTATAAAGACCGATGATCTCCCCGACCCGGGCTGGCTTTACCCGCTGATGAACAGTATCGTTGACCATGATAACCGGAGCAAGGCCACAGGCACCGAAACATCTCCCAATCTCAAGTGAAAAGAGCCGATCCTCCGTTGTCTCTCCCACATCGATTCCGAGATGATTCTGAAGTGCACTCAACACCTCCTTGCCACCTCGTACATAACAGGCCGTACCAAGACAGACCCGGACAAGGTATTTGCCCCGGGGTACCGTAGAGAAAAACGAATAGAAACCGACAACTCCCGCTACCTCACTGTAGGGCTTGTTAAGAACCAGGCTGATTCTTTTAAGTGCAGCTTCCGGAAGATATCCAAACATAGTCTGTGCAATCTGGAGTACCGGAATAAGAGCTCCCTTTTTTGACCCGTATTCCTCCAGCACATCATCGAGCCTCTTCATCAGCTCAGATTCTGTCACCTGCGCGCTACAGGTACATGTTCCTTGTTCTGCCATGAGCTTCTCCTTGGATTTAATTGACACGATTAAGGAAAGGCGGTAGTGTGCACCGCGTTAATTGGCGAATGCACCCGATTTCACAACAATAATGGTATTATACTTAAATTTGGGCCACCTGTCAATGTTTATGTACCCATCTTCACATTATTGCGAACACCACACCACCCAAATAGCCTAAACGGCGTTTTTTCACACCTCCCCACATTCAAGATGCTCTTTTTTGTGAAATCAGCTCTATTAAGTGTTGTTTTTCTGCCTGTTGGCGATAAGTGACCGGTTTTAATGCTACGGCTTTCACAACAAGCAGCTGTGTTTGGTTTCACGCTTCAAAAATCATTACAGCAAAACCCTGGATTTTTCAGGGATCACATGCTTGCAAATGAAGAGCCGGAAAGTTCATAACTCCGAAATCCTGGAACCGATGTCGGCCATGATAAACAGTACCGCTCTTTAATCGATACACTTGAAGAAGGGCTCGATCATAGGACTTAAGGCAGCGGCCTCTACCTGGACGAAGCGGCATATTCAAGGTTAGTAGAGATCTGGTGGCTCCCACCCGAAATAATGAGGGCAACTTCTGTATTATCAGCCATCCAGGTGGTTCTGCAAGAAAGAAATCCGATACTCACCGCGAATCCATATTTTGACGGATCATTCCTGTACATCTCGTTTTTCCAGTCATACTTATCGGCTATGGGTTTCCCATAAAGAGGAGAGAGATAGTTTCTGAGGTCTTCATAATCCCTGTAATACCGTGCAGGATCAATATGATCCTGCTTTATCTGCATCGCTGCTTTCCTCACCTTATCATTTAAAAAAGTATATGCCACCCTACAATCATACCCCAGAAAGGAAACCTCATACTCCAGTAGACTCTCCGTTTCTTTAATCAGCTTTGCTTTCTCTGCGCCCTTGACCTGCCCCTTACTCATTCCCCATCGAATAGATCTGAAATCAAAAGAGGTGTCATTCCTCACAATATCTACCAGTGAAATACGCTTCTGAGCGGGGTCGATTTTTCCGGAGTTACTGACTCCCACTGAAACAGGTTTATCCTGCAGGCCTGTTCGTTTCTGCTTGTCCAGCTGCTGCAAATCCCCCTGGTTTGCAAAACGCCAGGTACCATTTTCAAATAGCACCACGGTTCTTCCATCCGGAAGCGTTGCGATCTGTTCTGCATAAGAATTAAAATTCATTGATACTGCAAAGAGAACCAGATAGACAGTACATGCTTTAAACATTTTGATAAGCCAGAGTTATTGAAATAGTATTACACTATACGCCTCTGCGATTTTGATGGCGTGAGTAATTTCATTGTAGCTTTGTGGTGAGAAAAAATCAAACAGGAGTTTAAAGAAGAGAAACGAACAACGTAGCCGTTACTATTTTGAAGTACACAAAGATATAAAGACGTTATACCCCTGTGTACTTCCACAAATACTCAGAACGTATCTGTCTGGATCCGTAGACCCAGGATTTTATTTCTTAACCTTGCGGGGACGTTTCTTACCGTAAGAGCCTTTGAAAATTTTCCCCTTTTTTGAACGGGCATCACCTTTTCCCATTGAATCCTCCTGAAAATAGATTTAAATATAAAAAACTTTGCGAGTTTTATAAAATACCATTTGCGACAACAGTGTAAAATGACTAGTTCGATATATCCTGTAATTCCTGGCTTCCAGTCTCCTCAGAAATAGGTCTCTGATTCAGAAATATCATTAATTTACTCTCTGTCCTTTCCACTCTGTATTCTTTCAGCGGTTCTTTTGCCGGACCCTTAACCGGTACCCCATTCTGATTAAATTCTGCCTTATGACAGGGACATTGAATTCTGCCATTTGACGGCACATTAAGTTTACATCCCCGGTGAGTACAGGAGGAGCTAAAAGCCCTGATTCTCCCATCCTGATTCCAGACAATTAACGGCGCTTTCTTTTTCTGGTATTGAAACAGCATTGCCTTCCCATTCTCAAGCAGGACACTTGATTCTTTGTCATCGAATGAGACCTCCACGATCTCATTTTCACCCTGTTTCCCATCCGCAAAAAGCCTGCGGCCTATAAGAGATAAAGCAGCAATTTTCACCGTATGCTGTAAAAAAGATCTCCTCTGCATTCTCTTTTCATTCATATCACACCTCTCACCGGTTCTGCTTCTGTTTAACTTTCATTTCGCAGATCAGTTCCGTTCCCGATTAGCTGACCTGAAGACAAATCACTATATTTAATCTAACTTATGCACGCTGTACTGTTTACAGGAATTCAAGGCTCCGGAAAGACGACCTTTTATAAGGAGCATTTTTTCGCGACTCATATCAGGATCAGCCTGGATCTATTAAGAACACGGCACCGGGAAAGTAGATTTCTTGATACCTGTTTTGAAACGCGCATGCGGTTTGTTGTCGACAACACCAACCCGGCTCCTGAAAGCAGAAAGCACTATATCGATCGGGCCGCAAAGAGCGGATATCGGATTAGTAGCTACTTCTTTGAAACATCACTGGAGAACGCATTAAAACGTAACAGTCTTCGCACGGGAAAAGAATTCATACCTGAAATTGCGATACGGGGGACTTTGAAGAAACTGGTTGCTCCCTCCCTTGAAGAAGGCTTTGATGATTTGTATGTGGTAACCCTGACAGAAAGTGGTGCTTTCAATGTAAAACTGTTTAAAAGTCGGAAATGAACCGAAGCTATACATGATTCAGGAGTTTGCGAGGGCATGCATTTTCCGTGCCTCATCCAGGTACGTTTTCAAGTCTTTTGTTGATTCAGATGGCACCGCTATCGAAATAACCAGTTTCACTTTTGCACTTTGATTATCGATATCAAAACTTGTTTCGTCAATTTTCTTGATGATTCTTTCCCTCAATATCTCTGCGCCATCCAGGGGCGTCATTGCAAGGAGAGCAAAAAGGCAGTGCTCATCCGGGGCACCCAGTGAACCAATGAGGTCTATATCGCGAAGAAAGGATTTCAGTACAGAAAAAAGCTTAGGCAAGACAAACGACAGGTCTGCCCGGAGTGGTTTACGCATTCCATCCGGCATAATGATCTCTCCCACAGAGAGCATCAGGGATGAAAACGGGGTGTGATAGCGATGGTGCTGTTTGATCTCACGATTCAGCAGAAAAAGCATGTTATTTGAGCCAAGTGCAGCAGTTGGCAGCACTATCTTTTTTCCAGATGCAACCTGCCGGGTCAGACGGTCGAAGATCTGTTCTATTTGCC
>OBJA01002232.1_pt1 | contig 11524 bp, 11 predicted proteins | sample 1519751 | NCBI WGS metagenome assembly OBJA01 (sample SAMEA3881238, study PRJEB22517) | soil metagenome | biome: lake sediment; feature: soda lake sediment; material: sediment, water from around vicinity | place: India | collected 2013-12-23 | depth 3 m
GGGCACTTCTTTGCGGGAACTATGACATAATTAATCGTATTCTGGATGAAGCCGATGGAAACAATCTGCGGAATGCGTCGGAAATCATCCATTGCAGTGATAAAATATCTCCACAGGATAAACGGGCACGCGTTTGGAGTAGGCGAGCCGATTCGTCGATTGTGCGCTCAATTACTCTTCAGAAAGAGGGGAGAGCTGACGCTTCCGTCAGTGCCGGAGATACTGCTATTCTAATGGGAGCGGCATTATTTATTTTGGGACGGTCTGAAGGAGTAAGGCGTCCTGCACTCGCAGCGTTTCTTCCAACCGTAAAAAAGAGGCCGGTGTTGCTTCTTGATGTTGGGGCAAATCTGAACTGCCGGGCCGACCATCTGGTCTCCTTCGCTCAACAGGGTTTAAATTATGTAAAGAAAATTCTCGAAAAACCATCGCCAGCCCTCGCGCTTCTGAATATAGGCAAAGAGCCGATCAAGGGTACACGCCCGGTGTGTGATGCTGGTGTTGTTCTGGAGAAAAAGTATCCGGAAGAGTATGTGGGTTTTATCGAGGGCAATGGAGTACTTGCCGGGGAAGCAGACATTGTAATATGCGATGGTTTTGCCGGAAATGTGCTTCTCAAGGCGTGTGAGAGTTTCCATGCACTGATTGGATCAGTGCTGGAACAGAATAGCGAATTAGTGAAGAAACAAATGACAGTGCTTGATCCGGAAAATTATGGTGCAGTTCCATTCCTGGGTATTCGGGGTACAGTACTGAAAGCACATGGAAAATCTTCCTCCCGGGCCTTCGCCAATGCTATTCTGGCAGCAATTTTGGCTGTAAAAAAAAATGCTGTATGGTCAAGAACTGAGCGACCGAAAGGTGTCTGAATAGTGGCGAATTTCAAACGAGCGCGGATTGTCTCCGTTGGTTCATCTGTTCCGGAAACAGTTATGACCAATAGTGACCTCGAAAAGTTCCTGGATACTTCTGACGAATGGATAGTTGCACGTACAGGTATCAGGGAGCGTCATATCGTCCCCCGAGATAAACAGGTTGCAGCATCGGAGTTAGGAGTTCAGGCGGCGCGTGTAGCCATCGAGCGTGCCGGGATAGAACCTCGGGATGTGGACGGTATTATATGCGCCACATTTACACCTGACTCATTTTTCCCATCCACTGCGTGCAGAATACAGGCTCAACTGGGGTGTCCAAATGCTTATGCATTCGATGTCAGTGCTGCATGTGCAGGATTTGTCTATGCTCTAACGATCGCAAATGGTCTAATCCTCGCCGGGCGGGGCAAAAATATTCTGGTTATTGGTGCAGAAGTTATCTCCAAAACACTTGATTGGACAGATCGTTCTACCTGCATTCTCTTTGGGGACGGCGCCGGAGCCGTATTGCTGCAGGGTACAGAGGATTCCAATCGCGGAATCTTGTCCACGTTTCTTCTCAGTGATGGAAGTCTGGGGGACATTCTTGTTTTGCCGGCCTGGGGTGATAATCGCACCATGAAAATGAAGGGCAATGAGGTTTTCAAGCACGCGGTGCGCATGATGTCTGATGCATCGCTGAGGGCTGTGACTGATGCCGGGTTTGACATAGGGGAAGTTGATTTTCTTGTGCCGCATCAGGCCAATGTACGCATCATCCAGGCTGTGGCCGAACATCTAAAAATTCCGATGCATAAAGTTGTCACAAATGTTGAACGATTCGGAAATACCTCATCAGCCTCCATACCACTTGCACTTGAAGAGGTGTGGAACAGAGGGGTCATTGGTGATGGCGCCCGGGTTCTTTTTACTGCTCTGGGCGGTGGAATAACCGTTGGCAGCGCAATGGTTCAGTTCTAATCCTGAAATACTAACAACACAGGGGAGCCAGTAATGAAGTATACGTTTTTATATCCTGGTCAGGGATCTCAATCTGTCGGTATGGGTAAGGATCTCTATGAAAAATTTGATGTGGCACGACGCAGATTTGATATGGCAAACCAGATCCTTGGGCGGGATCTTGTCACCATCATATTCTCCGGGCCTCAGGAAGAGTTGACTGCGACTCAGAATACACAACCTGCGCTCTTTACAATTGAGGCGGCGATCACGGATGTTCTCAATGAAAAGGGATTGACTCCTTCATATACTGCAGGGCATTCACTGGGTGAATACAGTGCTCTTTACGGAGCAGGTGTATTCTCATTCGAAGAGGGGCTTACAACCGTTGCCCGCAGAGGTGAGCTTATGGCTCAAGCTGGAAAAGCTGCTCCCGGGACTATGGCTGCGATTATAGGATTGAACAGGGAAACGATTGCAGAGGTTCTGAAATCAGTAACTTTGGGGATCGTTGTTCCGGCTAATGAAAACACTCCTGAGCAGACGGTGATCTCTGGGGAGGTACCTGCAGTAAACGAGGCTTGTGAGAAACTTAAATCGGCTGGAGCCAAACGGGCATTGCTGTTGCCAGTCAGTGGTGCATTCCATTCACCATTGATGCAGCAGGCCGCTGATGAGTTTATGGCAACTCTGGATTCCATTACCTTTACAGCACCTACGTGCCCTGTTATCACCAATGTTTCGGCAAAGCCTGAAACCGATCCGTTAGTTCTCAAGCAATTGCTTGCTAAACAGTTGATTTCTCCGGTTCGCTGGGTTGATTCCATGAACACTTTACGAGATCTGGATTATGGGACATGTCTTGAAACAGGACCGGGGAGTGTGCTCAAAGGATTGGCTAAAAAATGCAGTGATTCGTTGAATGTTGTTCCTAGTGACACTGCTACAAACATATATTCTCTGCTAACAAATTCCTGATATCTATACAAGGAGTGTTGGAGTGATTGACCTTTCATCAAGATCTGCCCTGATAACCGGTGGTGGACGGGGTATTGGAAAAGAGATTGCCCTGGCCATGGCCAAAGCAGGATGTGATGTTGCAATTAGTGATATTGATCTGGATACCGCACGTTCAACGGCATCTGAAATCGAAGCTCTGGGAAGAAAATCATTGGCAATACAAGGTGATGTCTCCAATGCTTCGGATGTCGAGGGGATGTTCAAATCATTTCTGGAGACATTTCAGAAAATTGACATTCTTGTCAACAATGCCGGAGTAACCAGAGATGGTCTGCTGGTCAGGATGAAAGAAGCAGACTGGGATCTGGTAATGAATGTAAATCTAAAAAGCGCGTTTCTGTGCTGCAGAGAAGCAGCTCGTCCGATGATGAAGGCGCGCGGAGGGAAGATCATCAATATCGCCTCTGTAGTGGGACTCATGGGTAATGCTGGCCAGGCCAATTACTCTGCTTCAAAAGCAGGGCTGATCGGATTGACCAAGACGCTTGCTCGCGAGTTTGCCAGCCGCTCAATAAATGTCAATGCTGTAGCTCCGGGTTTTATCCGGACTGCCATGACCGATAAATTATCCGATACAGATAAGGAAAAACTGACAAGTCAGATACCGATGCAGTCACTGGGATCACCACTCGATGTGGCGAATGCGGTTCTGTTTCTCAGTTCATCTCTGGCAGAATACATTACCGGTCAGGTTTTGACCGTTGATGGTGGACTTGTGATGTAGCTTGGGATTAACCATTTTATATCTTTAAATTGAAAACCATAGTACCTTTTGAAAGGAGTTCATTGTGAGTGAGATGGAAGCCAAAGTGAAGCAGATCATTGCTGAGAAACTGGGTGTCAGCGAAGATAAAGTGAATCCGCAGGCATCGTTTGTTGATGATCTCGGTGCAGATTCTCTGGATCAGGTTGAACTGATCATGGCTTTTGAAGATGCATTTGATGTTGAGATTCCAGATGAAGATGCAGAAAAGATGAAAACAGTTAAAGACGCAATGGAGTATCTTTCAACGAAAGCATAAGGAATTCTCTCGCTTACCGGTTGTTACGGTAAGCGAGGGGATGCTCCGGTACGGCCCAAGTATAACCATATTACGAGGAAATTTTATTCATGTCAAGAAGAGTTGTGGTAACCGGAATTGGTGTTACCAGCCCGGTAGGAAATGATATTGATACCTTCTGGAGTTCTCTTTGTTCGGGGAAATCGGGAATTGACCTGATTACATCATTTGATACCACCGATTATCCCTGCAAAATTGCAGCAGAGGTGAAGGACATCGATTTCAATGAGTATGTAGACCCCAAAGAGGTTAAGCGTACTGACCGAGCTATTCTTCTGGGAATAGTGGCTGCGGACAAGGCTGTGAAGAATTCCGGGCTTGATCTCGATTCTATAGATCTGGATCGGGTAGGAACCGTTATTGGCTCTGGAATTGGGGGGCTTAGCACCCTGGAAGCAGAGCATACAAAACTGGTTCAGCGTGGTCCGGGAAGGGTTTCACCCTTTCTTATTCCGATGATGATTCCTGATATGAGCTCTGGCCGTATTTCCATGTCATACGGATTCAAAGGTCCAAACTATGCAGTTGTCAGTGCCTGCGCCTCTGCAGCGCACTCTATTGGTGATGCTTTCATGTTAATTAAGTGTGGTCTTGCAGATGTGGTGATCGCCGGGGGTACGGAAGCTGTCATTACACCACTATCTTTTGCCGGATTTTGCTCCATGAAAGCTCTATCAACCAGAAATGAAAATCCGCAGAAAGCCAGTTCGCCATTTGATATCAAGCGTGATGGATTTGTGATGGGTGAAGGCGCTGGAATCGTTATTCTTGAAAGTCTGGAGCATGCTCTGGCCCGAAAAGCACATATCCATGCAGAGATGCTTGGTTATGGGGCTACCGGGGATGCTCACCATCTCTCGGCTCCTGCTCCTGAGGGTGCCGGTGCCCAGGGTGCCATGAAAATGGCCTTACGATCTGCAAACCTGCAGCCATCAGATATCGATTACATAAATGCTCATGGAACGTCAACTCCCCTCAATGATAAGTACGAGTCATGTGCAATTAGCAAAGTTTTTGGTGAAACTATTGAGAAGGTCGCCATCAGTTCGACTAAGTCGATGACCGGACACCTGCTGGGTGCATCCGGGGGTATTGAGTTCATTGCCTCAATACTTGCAATTAGAGATCAGATCATTCCGCCGACGATCAATTATGAAGATCCCGATCCTGAGTGTAACCTTAAATATACTCCTAATACGGCGGTAAAGAGGTCTGTCAGGTATGTACTGAGTAACTCTTTTGGTTTTGGGGGGCACAATGCCTGCCTCGCACTTGGCAAATATGAATCCCCTCAAACCGGCAATTAAGTTTGTTGCATCGGTTTTCAAATCAGCAAAAAAAGAAAAAGCTGAGGAGGGGTCTCTCGAACGTCTTCAGAAAACTATCGGCTACCAGTTCCGCTCCGGAGGGCTGCTCAAGCAAGCCCTTACGCACAAGTCGGCAATTGCTCCTGAAGACACCAAGGGTTTGCTTTCCAACGAGCGCCTGGAATTTCTTGGTGATGCCGTGTTGAATTGTCTGGTTACCGAACACCTGTATCTGACTCATCCCGATAAGAGCGAGGGACAACTCTCGAAAATCAAATCTCTTATCGTCAGTCGGAAAATTCTCGGTGAGATTGCCCTTACAATGGACCTGGGTCAATACCTCATCTTTGGACTCTCAGAAGAGAAATCAGGTGGCAGGAATCGCTCCTCTACACTCTCCAACGCATTCGAGGCTGTTCTCGGGTCCGTGTATCTTGACGGTGGTCTTGGAGCAGCAAAAGAGATTCTGCGCGCATTTCTTTTTGGAAGAATACCGGAATTCCTGAAAGATGAGCGCAATGTTAATTACAAAAGCAAAATTCTGGAACTGGCCCAGAAAGATGGATTTGGAATTCCCCGGTATGTTACGATCGCAACTTCGGGGCCCGATCATGCAAAAGAGTTCAAGGTCAGAATCGAAATTGCAGGAATTCCGATGGGAGAGGGTGTGGGACCCAATAAAAAAATCGCCCAACAAAACGCAGCACAAATAGCGACATTAAACTATAGCAAAGAAGAGATCACGACTCGTCTCAAAGGAGAAGGTAAGGATGAACTGGTTTCTGACTGAAGAACAGCAGATGATCGTTGAAACCGCTCGTGAAATTGCACAGAAGAAAATTCTTCCTGTGCGCGAGAAGTACGACCATGAGGGGGTTTTCCCCTGGGATGTCGTACAGGCTTTATCGGAATGTGATTTGTGCGGATTGTACATTCCTCAGGAATATGGTGGCTTTGGTGGCGGGGTGTTTGAATTGTGCCTTGCTGTTGAAGAACTGTCAAAGGTTTGTGGTGGAATCTCTCTGGCCATGGCTGCTACAGCGCTGGGAACATTTCCAATTCTCCTCTTCGCCAGTGAAGAGCAGAAACAGAAATATCTCCCCGGAATCGCTGCCGGAAAAACGATTGCGGCATTCGGTTTGACCGAAGCCAATGCCGGTTCCGATGCACTAGGCATGAAGACAACCGCAGTGCTGGATGGCGACCACTATGTTCTCAACGGCACCAAACAGTGGATCACCAATGGTGAGAATGCTCAGGTGTACACGGTTTTTGCCAAAACCAACCTGAATAAGGGTGCCCGAGGTATCAGCGCCTTCATCGTTGAAAAGGGAACCCCCGGGTTCACTTTCGGTAAACATGAAGACAAAATGGGAATCAGAGCTTCAAGCACCACAGAACTGGTGTTTCAGGACTGTCGTATTCCCAGAGAAAACCTTCTAAGTAAAGAGGGGATGGGTTCTATTATAGCAATTAATACTCTTAACTATTCACGTCCGGGTGTTGGCTCCCAGGCTCTCGGTATCGCTGCTGGTGCGCTGGAAGATGCTATCACCTATTCACGTCAGCGCGTCCAGTTCGGTGAACCAATCTCCTCATTCCAGGCCGTTCAGCATATGCTTGCTGATATGGCTACCCAGGTTGAAGCCGCACGTGCTCTGCTGTATGCAACTGCACGTACTGTTGATGCCGGTGAGAAACGGTTTGCCAAAGAATCGGCTATGTCAAAGCTTTTCTGTTCTGATGTGGCAATGCAGGTAACCGTTGATGCACTGCAGGTTATGGGTGGATATGGCTATATGCGCGAATATCCAATGGAAAAACGGATGCGTGATGCCAAGATTACCCAGATTTACGAAGGAACAAACCAGATTCAGCGGAATGAAATTGCACTACAGCTGATTAAAGGTGCTGCGGCTGTCTGATCTCATTCGTGAATAATTGATTTACATACCTGGGCATTCCTGGTGCGATCAGTCATGATCTTCGCTGGGATGCCCAGTTTTCTTTGAGACAACACTCTTTTATATGAAGGGAACTGCAAATTGTGAGCTCATCGAGAATCGAAATCGCCCCATCGATACTCTCCGCAGATTTTCGCTGCCTTGAACGGGAGGTGAAGGCTGCCCAGGATGCCGGGGCAGACAGAATTCACTGTGATATCATGGATGGGCATTTTGTTCCAAACCTGACCTTTGGACCGATGGTTGTTGAAGCGGTAAAGAGATGTGTTTCCATTCCTCTCGATGTACATCTGATGATTTCCGAACCGCAGAAATATATAGGACAGTTCTGTGATGCCGGAGCTGACATACTTACCGTACATGCGGAAACGTGTACTAATCTTGGCATGCTCCTTCATGAAATCGGAAAAAAGAGTGTACGACGGGGGGTAACCGTTAACCCCGACAAATCACTCGATCTTTTTCTGGGGGATCTTCCAAACATCGATCAGGTGTTGATCATGACTGTTTACGCCGGGTTTGCCGGGCAGAAATTCATTACCGAGATGCTTCATAAGATCAAGCTTGTCCGGGATCAGATCATTGCGAGCGGGTTAAATATCGATCTCCAGGTCGATGGTGGCATCAATAATGATACAGCTGCGCTCTGTGCCCGGGCTGGAGCCAATGTGTTTGTTGCCGGAAGTTATATTTTTGGTGCAGATGATTACAGTGTTCCAATAGGGGCGATACGACATGCCGCTGAAACAGCATCGATTAGCTAATCTGTTCTGGTTTCTCCTACGGAGTTTAGCACTCGTATTCCCACTTCTCTTCTGTTTCTGTGAAACCGGGCCTACACTGACGCAGACATCTGATCCGATCGAATTTGAAAGCGTCTGGCAGTATCTCAAAGTCTACAGTATCTATCAGGAACGGCTCCCTGAACATGCCTTTATCTTTGAAACACCATCACTACTGCTGCAATCATTGAACGATACTATTAAGAACTGTACCGTTCATTACACAAAATATCTCGATGGATTCGGGTATGCATTATACACTGCTTCTGGTAAGGCGGGTCAAAGCGGTAGTGATATAATTTTTGATGAATTGACTGATAAAACATGTCAGATTGCAATAAAGGAGTTTACAACAGGTTCGGTACACCAGGAGTTTCTCTCCTGTATTGGTAAGGCAGCTCCTTACCCCAATGTTATTGTCGATCTTCGGAGGAATGGTGGTGGTGATCTCGATGAGCTGACTGCTATTGTCGATGAGTTCCTTCCCGCAGGAAAAGAATACATTATGGCACGGGAGAGATCCTATAACCGCGAAACCCGCGAGGCCGTTACATTGGAATGGCATCCCTGGACAACTCAATCCCCGGCGCATACTGCGCTGCGTAATAAACGATTTTTGGTTCGTGTAAACCATATGACTGCGAGTGCTTCAGAAATACTCGCTGCAGCTCTCAACGAGTGTGCATCTGCCTTGCTGGTCGGCCAAAAAACGTATGGAAAGGGAATCGGTCAGATAAAGCTGCCCCGAAGAGGGCGGCAGGGATTGCAGATTACCTATCTGCAACTCAAGGGGATGAGTGAACGTATTGGTGATTACCACCAGTCTGGAATCGAGCCTGATTCACTTCTGGCGCCTGGTCAGGACGAAGAAACTGAATTGACCGCTATCGTAAAAATGTTGGAACCAAACTTTACCGGCACCATAAAGTATCCTCTGAGACGTACACTCAGTACGGCATCTGAAGAAGGTGCATATAGAATCATCGATGAAGAAATCCTGCAATCACCCTGATTCGTTCTTTTGAACAGGTTTCTGTTTTTTCATGCTTACAGATGCAACAATCGAAAAACTTGTTTTTGGTGGCCTTGGACTTGCCCGTACCGAATTTGGAGTGATTCTGGTTCCTGATACGTTGCCAGGAGAACGGGTACAAGTTGTTTATGAAGATGAAAAAAACGGATGCCGTATTGGGCGCCTTGTTACTGTTTTGGAAAAATCTCCCCTACGGAGAGTCCCCTCGTGTCAGTTTGCCGGTATCTGTGGTGGATGTGACCTGTTGCATTGCAGTTATTCCGGGCAAATTGCCTGCAAAAAAGAGATCTTTATCGAATGTCTGACCAGGATTGCCAGGCTGAAATCAGTTCCCGAACCCGATGTTTTTGAATCACCTGAGCATGCCTACCGGATTCGGGCACAGATCAAAGTTGACCAGAGAGGGGATGCAGGATTTTTCAGGAAAAAGAGCAACGAAATTGTCTCTATCAAAACCTGTCCGCTGCTGTCCGATCCTTTGAACGAACTTTTACGCAGAGGTGCTGTAGGTACCCTCTCTCCTGTAAGGACCATCAATCTCAGGCTTTTTGCCGGAGATTCCGGGGTTGCTTCGAATCCGCTTATCCCTATGTTTACAAGAAATTCTGCGTTCATTACGGTTGGCAATCGTTTGTTTGAGGTGTCAGGGGAGAGCTTTTTTCAGAGCAATGGATTTCTCCTCCAGTCACTGGGAACCTGGGCGCTCCCATATGTTGGAGGGGACTTCTGTGTTGATCTCTACGGAGGAAGTGGATTCTTTTCGGTCATGTTAGCCGATGCGTTTTCAAGAGGATTGCTGGTTGAGTTGCTCCACAATCAGGTAGTGCAGGCCAGGAAAAACTTTGCAGAGAATGGAATAGGGCATTTTAAGGCAACTACTGCGCCTGTTGAACAGATTGGTGGTTTGATAAGAACAGAACCGGATCTGCTGATAATTGATCCGCCACGTCCCGGATTAACCAAAGCTGCACGGGAAATCATTGCCAGATGTGGTGCAAAAACCATTCTGTATGTGTCGTGCAATGCATCGACACAGGCTCGTGATGCCGGTTTTTTTGTTCATAAAGCAGGCTACAGTATTACAAATGCAGCTCTCTTTGACCTCTACCCCAATACCCACCATCTGGAAACAGTACTACTTTTCAGAAGATTGGGCTGATTCTGAATTTCTCTATGAGGCTGACCGGGTGGTACGATTCCTTGGCTTTGCGTAGCCCCGGGTCACCCAGGTCCTGTTCTCTGTTTACAAAGCAAGTTTCTGTGAACCGGTTATAAAGAAACTGTTGGTGTATGGCAGCATACAGGCCATGTATTTCAGGGTCAGCCTTTTCGATGTGGATAACTGCAGTAGAGTTGTTGAGTAATTCTCCATAAGTAAATGCTACGATATGTCCTCCGATCCGTATTGCTGCACCAGTGAATTTGAGATCTTCGAAATGAAGCAGTGATTCACGAATCGCTTTCCATTCGGCGCAGAGTCCCAGACTCTGACTGCAGTGAAATGTGCGACACCAACGGTCTGAAAAATCGAGACATTCGTTAATTATCGCGGATGTGAGGGGCTCATAATGCCAGGAATAGGTATTCTGGAATCTGTTTATGTGATTGCGTTTACTATGATAAGGTCTTCCGGTGAGCTCAATGAGGTCACGGGTTTTGTAGAGATAATCGAAGGAATCCCTGAGGGCCTCGATGGTAAGGTTCTTCCTGCTTTGAAGCTCCCCGAGGATTCGTCTGTCACATCGATCCGCATAGGGAGTGAGTGTGTGGTTGTGTGAACTGATCCAGGAGAATGTTTGCTGCAATACTGCTTCACGCCCAGGCGGACCCACCGGTTCAAGCGTAAAAACTCTCTGGTCGTTCTCACCAATAATTAGAAGCCAATGCTCAAAGAGACTCCAGCGGAACCGGTAGTGTCTACGCCACATGAAGAGATTGGTAAATGTAAGTTCTGAGATCTCCGGCTGATAGTTCCAGAGGATCTCATGGATCTGATCCCGGTCGGATAGCTCGATTTTTTTGAATTCAGGGAAACGGGGAGGGCTCATCATACCCCCTCTTGCAGAGGAGTCTTGATCACGGTATGACCGGATTCGCCAGTTTTCCTGCAGTGTATAGAAAAATCGATACTCATATCAGATCTTCCATCATGGTAATGCCCAAGGTTGCGAGCCTGAAATTATCACACCAGCAGACAAATTTGCTGAATGAACTGTAATGGGAATGAGAAATCTTCGTTTTATATTGTTTATCATTCCTGTATATATTCTGGAGTATTGGGCTTTTTGGCTGAACAGTCAATGTGATCCTCTGGTGAGAGGATGAGCTGGGCTGGTACAACCCAGAATATGTTTCAGAATCAAAGAAGCCCTTTTTTAATAAGAAGCTCATCGATTTTTGCTGCGAGGATAAAATCGTTTTCACTTAATCCACCAATTTTGTGAGTATAGAGTTCGATAAGCAGCTTGTTATAGAAAAGATGCAGATCCGGGTGATGCTGCTCATTTTCAGCAATATAGGCCAGATCTTCAATCAGCTTCACG
>OBJA01002233.1_pt1 | contig 11511 bp, 8 predicted proteins | sample 1519751 | NCBI WGS metagenome assembly OBJA01 (sample SAMEA3881238, study PRJEB22517) | soil metagenome | biome: lake sediment; feature: soda lake sediment; material: sediment, water from around vicinity | place: India | collected 2013-12-23 | depth 3 m
GTTGCCGGTAAGGAACGACTCGATACGGCCGTGGTCGCCGATACGCTGCATGATATCACCAGTCATTTTCGTATCGAAGTAGCGTAAAGGTAGTTTCATCAGTTTGGCCAGGAAATCGGAGATCAGGGCGATATTGATCCGTGTGTTCATGTGGAGCAGTATCCAACTGCGGATAAATTCAACAGAAAGACGGGCGACAAAGATGACTAATTGAGCTACGAGGATAAGTGTGATAAAACTGAGGTTCCCGTCACGGATACCGATATCCACCAGTGATTGCGTCAGGAATGGAAAGATCAGTTGCAGTATACTCACTACCAGCATCCCCAGGACCAACTGCATGAGCTGGCTTTTATAGGGTGTCAAATAGCGCAGGAAATAGCGGAGGCTGCGGTTTTTGTTTTCTTTTTCATCATCGCGGTCAAAGAACTCCGGGCCGGGTTGCAGCAGCAGGGCTGCGCCTTTGTCTTCATCTTCCTTTTTCGTACTTAGCCAGCACTTTTTAAAATCCGCTTCGTCGTAGGTTACTAATCCCAAGGCAGGGTCTGCCACATAGATACGGTGACCGGCTTTTTTATCTTTCTTTATATCGTAGACTACCACGAAATGGTTCTGGTTCCAGTGTACAATACAGGGCAGCGGCGCTTCTTCAACCAGTTGTTCGAATGAGATCATTACCCCCGTCGTACGGAACCCGATATGCTCAGCCGCATCACTGATTCCCAGCATAGATACGCCTGTACGGGTGATAAACGAGTGTTCACGCAGCGTTTGGAGGCTGTAGTGCTTCCCGTAATGTCTGGCGATTATGCGCAGGCAGGTGGGGCCACAGTCCATGGCATCGAGTTGATGATATGATGGAAATTGCTTATGCATTTTTTTGATTAAACCAAGATTATTGTATCTATCCTTTCATGCTCCATTCTATACTATTATAATTAGACTCAATCTTAAATAGGAATTCTGCTGGATATGAGATTTCATATATATTTGGAATAAAGTTGAAACAAGTATTAATTCAATCCTAGTAATTAATTTTTACATTAAAAACACATCCTAACGGACGAAGAAAGTGTGTCGTCTTAATCAAGTCCAACTCCCGGTAAATAGCCCTTGTATAGCTCTTCTCATTGGTAAGATTCCTAAATGATAACCCCAATTCCATCTCCTTTAGTGGTTGATACCATACCCCACCGTCCATAAAAAGAATATTCTCCCTTTTGTCTTCCAGTAACGATCGGTTTGAATAATTGACATTATAATATATTTCCAGATTTTTAATTGGCAATACTGACAGTTCCATATCGGCACCCCAATTATTAATAGGTGTAGCTAGGTTTTGATTTTCCGTATTTGTTTTTTGTCTCATAAAATCGAACGAACCGTTTACCCGAACAGCCAACCATTCAATCAGGGTAAAATTCAGTGTAGGGACAAACGACAGGAGACCGTGAGTGTATTTTACACGAACATCCTGACGAATCCGCTCATTATCTGAATAAAAGGCATTCACAGTGAGTGAAGCCACAGTACGGATATTGTAGAAATTCTTTGCAAGATAAAGATTTGAAGTGATATTGTTGGAATGGTTTTTTGTGGCTTTGCTGAACGCTGTTACCATCCCGTTTTCTGAGATATCCGAACCATTCAGGATATTCCTTTCCGTTTTATTGTATCCCAACAACAATGTCGAAAACAAGCCGCTCATTGTATTCCTGTAATCGTAACCGACATTTATTTTCATACGCCTGTTTTGAGCCAATACTCCGGATTCACCTTGCGAAAGATTGAGATATGATTTTTGGATAGGCGCTTCAATAAAATTCAAGATATCGCCGAATGAATGATCAATGCCACTTGACATGTTTATCCTGAAACCGGGAGTAAGCTGGTATCTTACGTTTAATTGCGGAGCAATCACCGGCTTATCTACTGTAAAATCGGGATTATTCTTATACCTGAAATTATAGTACTTTACGGGTGATGACAGAGTGAGCCTAAACCTGTTCTTCGAATAGGTATATGCTAGTAGCGCTGTTGAAATCAGTTTATATCCCCTATTCCTATTCAGGAAATTTTCATCCGGGACCTTATTTACCAGATCGGTGAAAATCCTGTCATACTCAGATTCGAAGGACAAATCAATCGAAAGGTTGGAAAAGGCGTTAAATCCCTTTACAAATGCAGTTGAATGCTTGGTATAAATTGTATGGCCGGAAACGGTTTGTTCAACTGGCTTTTCTTTATTGGATGAATGTATGGTTAACCTGTTCTCGGGTATATCCCCTCCGGAGACAAAGGAATGGATTGAATAGGTATTGTAACCCCTACGCCACATTAAATCAAGCCTGTTATTCAGGTTGAACTGTTTCATCCTATACCTTTGATGATGGTTTATCAATGAACTGGCATGGACATTGTTATCTCCGATATCTAAGTTTCCACCCAACGTTTCATTAATATAGAGGCTGTCCCTGTTTTTTTGATAATTTACCGAAACACTTAAGGCTTTGTCTTTTATCCCAGCTTGTGTATTTTCTTCAATCAGGATTTCTGAGCCTCCTGTATAGTAAGAGGAAGAGATCCACCGTCTGTTTTCGGCTTTTCCCTCCTGATAGGACATATTTACCTTCATGTTCGAATAGTCGTCTATCTTTTTTATCGCATTCACAGATGATATGACGTTCCTGTAATAACCGCTTCTTTCACCTATGGGAAAAGGTGCATTCACCGATACCGGAGATATCAATGTAGATGCCTTCACACGGTTCGCATTTTCACCGTAGTGGCTTGTTAATTCTCCCCTGATGGTTGACGAGATATTATTCGATTTCCCCGATAATAACATCTGTACTTCTCTATTAGCCATGAATCCGAATATATCTCCCTGATACAGCCACTTGTCGGAATATCCTGTTCCGGCCATTATATTTCCTTTAGGACGGCTCATTCTGTTATCTTTCAATTTAATGTTAATAGCCGCCTTATCACTAAGGTTGATATCCTTAAGCAAGCGGATCGGTTGATGGTTTTCGTAGACCTGAACGGTAGTTATATGGTCGACTGTAATATTTTGTGTAGCAAGATTATACCTACCTCCCAGCATATCAAGACCTTCGATATAAAATTTATTGATGGCCTCTCCCTGATATTCTATTCTTCCATTATTCTGAACGGTTATACCTGGTAACTTTTTCAGGATATCCTCGACCGTCCTGTCCGATCCCGACTTAAATGCGGCAACGTTGTAATTGATTGTATCCCCTCTGCTGGAAATGGATGGTGCTTTAACGGTTACTTCTCTCAGGGCAAAGGTAGAAACCGTTAAGAACCGGTTCAATGTTTGGGGTTCATTTTTCAGGCGGACTGTATCTCTTTTGTAGCCCAGCAAAGAAAACTCCACCTCTATATAATTCAAACCGATATTGAATTGTAACTTATATTCTCCATTTTTATTCGTTTCAGTATATGTTATGATTTCTCTGCCGGGTGAGTCCGGGTTCATTACCTTTATTAAAATATTGGGGATAGGCTCTCTATCCTCTGCATCTGACACAATACCACTTATGACTGTTTGAGATCTTAACTGTACACAAACACTCAAGACAAGCAATACTATAACTACAATTTGATATTTCTTCATACCGGTTGTTACTCCAACTCAATGGGATTGAAGAATTTCCTTCTTTTGAGTATTGCTATTTCCTTTCCAGTATAAATATCTTTAGGTGCAGCCGGACTTCCAGAAATGATTCTCCCGAGATCTGTCTTGTAGGATTCCATTTGTTTATTGAAACGGTCCCGATTTGTTTTAAAATAGGTCTTTTTCTCCACATAGATATCACTGTTTGCATTCCGGATAGAGATAGCGGTAAAAATATGTTGATTTTCCGAATCCTCCACTTTGAGAATCAATCCCGGAAGACCCGAAAATTTCCAGGGACCGTCACTTACCGGTATTTCTTCCGTATAGTATGCCGTCCAGTTACGTCCTCTGAACTCTGTTCGTGCTTTCCGGCATGGATAACCACAAACATGGAGTGTGTCGTTTTCGAGTTGCCAGTCAAATACAACGGAGTCAGGATAAAAGAAATTGTCAATAAATATCCTATCATAATGAGTTATAGTCTTTTCAGGGTAATTTTTCAAAACCGTGAGGAACGACATCAAAGCATCGTTTCTATAATACATTCCAACTATATTTGAGTACTCCTGTAGAGTTATATTATGAATACCCCGTTTATAGACAACTGAATCTACTTGATACATCGGATACTCAAAATATTTTGATTTTTTTGAACCTACCTGTAAAATACCAGTCAATATTTCAGTTCTTTTCAGAACGGTATCTGTTACACTATATTCATATATAGCCTCAATCATGGCTTGATCAAGATACTCCAATTCTGCAAATTTCGCCGGACTTTTCCCTAATTCCCCCTCGAAAGTATGTTGAGAGGTAATTGACATATTGAATATCAATAAATAAAGAAGAAGCAATAAAATTCTTTTACCAAGTTTTATCTCGCTAATTTTCATTGGATTATTTAGTCTGTAATGTTATAATGATAATTTGAAGTTTCTCTATACTGATTATTAGTCCAAGTCAATTTGGTAATATCCATAGTCTTTTCCAGATGATTTTTAAAAATCGTAAATTAAGATCCTCGAGTGTAAATAATTATTAAATATTTTAAGTATTCTCCCATAGTTTTTTTATAATTATCACGTTTATAGATAGCCGAATCTATTTGAATATTGGATAACCAAAATACTTTGATTTTTTTGAACCTACCTGTAAAATACCAGTCCATGCCTCGGATCTATTTAGAATGTATTTTGTTTGGCTATATTCATATATAACATCAGACATGACTTTATTAATATACTCGAGCTCAGGAATATTTATAGAACCATCCACTAATTCTCTTCCCAAACTAATCTGAGAAGTAATTGGCAAAGTATCAATAAAAAACAATATATATTTTTATCTAATTATTAATATTAATTATCAAATTCTTAACACAGGTGTTCGATATTGATCTAAGAACAATATCAAACACCTAATGTCTGGGAATTTTAAATATGTTTAAGTATTTATCTCCCAATTATACCCACTACAACTTACGGTTCCTATTGTTCCACATAATATTTCATTCATCTCCCAAAGATACTGAGCCCATTCTGCTCCTGTCTCAAAATAACTTGGTCCGACGGTAGTAAAACCAGATCCACAACTTGTTATACAACTTGCGTTCCCACCACCACTACTACTACCTCCACCACTACTTCCTCCATAAATACTTTTCATTTCCCGCTCTTCCAATACGAGCGCATTTTGTAATTGAATTTTGCCTAATTTCTTCATAAGACACAATTTTTAAGTTATTTGCAGCAAATTCTATTAATTGTACCAATCTTTTCGGATGCTGCTCCCAATATAATTGGTTTTTATCTCATTATTAAATTTTCGTATCCGAAAAATAACGCATATCTTCAATTTTAAAATTATCCGGTAGTTTATAACCATTTATCAAAATAGTGGGAGTAGCCCTCAATCCGGATTGTTCCTTCCATTGTTCATGCAAATCAAATTCCCTGATCACTTTCTGCGTGTCTGTATTTACAGGATATAATTTAAAGAATTCCTCCTTATTGAACTTTCCTTTCTCAAACCACTGATCGAATATTTCTTTGGCCTCCCCGTTTTCTTGAAAATAGGCACCTATAAGGTATTTATTGGATATCTCCAATTCTTTATTGAAAGAGGAAAAAATATACTGTACACAAATATGTTTGTTCTGCTCTAACAATTTATTTATACGTTTGTGCATACTGGAACAAGGATTACAATGGGGATTGGAGAATACGGTTATCAGTAAATTTGCATCGGTATTTCCCAATAGTATTTGGGACGTATTTTTATTTACCTCATATCGGGGCTGTTTCTTTAATAGAGTCATAAATACATCTTCATCGGCTTTTATACTGTTTATCTCATATTGGATGTTTTCCACATTCGAACTGCGGGCTATCACCGGAATAAGCATATTAATGGTTAAAATGGCAATTATATATATACTGCCGGTTATTATTAGCCCCCAGAAATTGACCGCGGAAAGATCAATATTTCCAAACCCCACGCCGGTAATGAATATTCCCCATAACAACAGCATTACCGCTAAACATAAAGGGCACCATTGCTTTGCCTTGAATTTCTGATACCAAATACTCCAAAAGCTATAGGGCAGGCAAAAGATATTAATAAGAAGCAGGAGCGGAAGAAATGATGGTATGAAACAAAGAATAACTACATTCGAGATAAAATATCCGAGTCCAACCTCGCTCCAGCCTATAATACCAAAAAATTTTGCTGCATCCGATTCAAGAATGTTGTTACAATCATTGTATTTGAAAAGGGAACATAATTTATCAGCATAATCACTTTGGATATGCAGTTGTTTTAAAACTAATAAATAACTTATATACATACCTATAAAATTAATTATCAGTAATAATACTCCCACTAAATGAATATAGTTTCCGTGTGAAATGAAAGCAAAGGTTAATAGAAAAGAGAGAATAGTCAGGATGGTTACTTTACGTAAGTTTTCAAATGATTCTTTTCGGAAATGTATTTTGTAATCCGGTTCTATGGATGTCTCATCAGGTTCTGTAATCAGGGTATATCCTGTCCACATTTTATGAAATTCATCCAATGGTATTTTTATTCTTTTATTACCCTCAATAAACTGAATGTTATCTTTATCTATTTTTTCAACAACAGCAAAGTCATTCCCGGTATGGGCGATAAAAGGTGGCTCTATCGAGCGGATTTCATTCTTATCCGAAATTTTTACTCCCATGTTTTCAATACCGTAATCAGAAAGCATGGATGATAATCCAAACAGGTTGTACTTATGTGGATGTTCGTTGAAATATTGACGGGAAAAAGAATCCGTATATTTCACACCCGCTAAGCGAAGAAATGTTGTAAAAATATTATCTTCCACTGATTGAAATTTATCTAAAGTATAATACAAAACACTAATGAATAGCCATATATAATTACTTTCTTATTTTAAGTCGACATAGTTTTTATTGAAGGGAGGTTATAAAGTCAAGCTAAAAAAATAAGCGCAGTAGGTTTCAGTTAAATCTATTATATACAAGCTAATTCATTAGTGTTCTCTAAAAAATTCATAATAGTACTTTCATATTTCCGAAATCAAATTATTTCTCCAGGAATGGAAATATAATCTCCATTTTTGTTTATTCTTATTTTGTATTCTACTCCATCAATAATAACCGTAATATATTCATCATTATTATCGCCTCCCATGATTAAAGCTAATGCATCTTTTGGCATTGATTGAAAACGGCTGAATGTTCGGTGTTTCTGTTTCATTTTGTTTTTGTTTTTGTTTTATCAGGTTAGTAATTCATTGTTTTTATCTGCATCAAAAATAATTGCTTTATTTCGGAAAAGCCCTAACGCACACCTAACATCACCTAACTATGCTTAACAAAATCACCTAATCAAAAATTAGCCATGTGAGTATCCGTTTCTGCTAATAATTAGTGCTGTTTTCTTTAATTTTGGGTAAAAACACTTATATTTCCTCTATAAATCGAATAAAGAATTGCGCGTGAGTGCTTGAGAAGGTATATATTTTTGAGTAAGTACATATCAATCCGGATGAATGCTGTGGGGCCTCCATCAAAACAAATTAATTTCCTCTTCGAACTCTTTCGTCTCTTGCTCGTGTCCAAAAGGGATTCCCTGCCAGAGTCAGTTTGCAAGACGGGGTAATGTCTCCACCACAAATATAGGGACTTTACAAGGAACCCGGTTATCTTTCGTCATAGCCATCCGGGCAGCTCAAACTTTAATTTTAAGCATGTATTCATTGTCAAAATATTCATCCTTCGAAAGCAGTGACCAGATAATAACCAGCAGGTGGCGTGCTATGGCTACCGTACACTTCTGCTGCTGCTTGTTGCGTTGCCTCAATCGCCAGAACTTGTTGTAAAATATTGATCCCCGTGTCCTTGATGCTCCCCATGCCGCTTCCATCAATGCTTTTCGCAGATATTTGTTCCCGTGCGTAATTTTCCTGTTTTTGATCTTACCTGCACTTTCATCGTTTCGGGGGCGCAGTCCTGCCCATGAAACCAGGGCTGCTGCTGTGGCGAACAGGCTCATGTCGGTACCTATCTCCGAGATAATGATGGCGGCCGATTGCTCCTTGATACCCGGGATGCTTTGCAACAATGAGAATGCCCGGTTATAATGCTTTTTGCATAACTTGACCATTTCCATAAGACATATCTCCTTCTGCCCCTGATGCATCCTCAAGGCTTCCATGTATTGTTTGAGCAAATCGATATCCGCCTGTTGGAGGTTCCCCTCCAGGGAATCCCGCACCCTGTCCCGCCCATGCTTGTTCACGCTCCTGCCGCGGATGAGCCCCACGAGTTTATCTGCGGAGCGTTCTCCATCAATGAGGGCATGCACCACCTTCATATAACTTTTACTGCTTATGTTGGAGAGATAGTTGCTGATACGGATGTTACAACTTTGCAGGCTCATGTCGATGCGTTGTTCACAACGTACGATATCCTTGTTTAACTCGTTAATGCGGCGCCCATACAGCCGTAATTGCTGGATCATCCCGTCGGGAACAAAACTGTTCCGGACCAGGTCTTTCAACAGGACCCTGGCAATCCATTCGGCATCCTTCACGTCGCTCTTGCGACCCGGTAGCTGTTTGAGGAACTGGGGATTGACAAGGTACATCCGGAAATCATTCTCGAGCAAATGCCAGACCGGTTTCCAGTAGATACCGGTACTCTCCATGCAAACCTCACTCACGTAGTGGGACTTGAGCGTATTGCACAACTCTTTAATCTCTCGGGTGGAAACACCAAACTTCCTTTCACTTTTTTTGCCCTGTTCATCCAGAATACACATGAATATGCTATCTTTGTGGATGTCAAGGCCGCAGACAGTTCTCATAATGTTAAGTTTTTAAATGAAACTTTGTGCCCAGGAGCACGTTAATTACTTATAGAACGCTGTGGCCTTGATTTTTATTTGCCCGTGTATAAAATCTCGACTTTTTTATTTAAGTTTGTAACCTGTAAGAAATGAAAGGGAAAGTCACCGTATATATCCTGTTTCTGTTTATTGCTTCCTTCAAAAGTTTCGCATTACAGACGGAACTGCCGGTGGATACCGTTATGAAGAGGGCAATGAGTGCTGCTGAGAAATATAACGATCTAGTGGAGAGTTTTTCGGCGGAAATATATATGCGCACCTATGTGGAGACCGTGAAAAAGAATTTCCTTTATAAACACACTCATCTGATACCCCGGTTTGTACTGCACGACCCTAACAATGAAGCGGCTGTGATTGAGACCATCAGTGATTTACGGTTTGATTACCCGAATAATTATGTACAGGATGTACGCCATGTGACCGGCACACTTATCGGCAGGAAAGATATCGACATGATACCGTTCGAGCTGTTGAATATCAATATTTACGGTGAGACTACCAACGATGAAAGTTTCTTCATGCCCATCAGGTTCAGCACATCAAAATATTACCGTTACAATCTGACACGCACCTTCACCGAAAACGAAAAAACCTATTACAGCATCAGCTTCAATCCCATTTATGAAAACAGCAAACTGCTGAAGGGAACATTTATTATAGAGAGGGGAACCTGGCGCGTGATCTTCTTCAGGGGTGAAGGGATCGATATTTTTTCCAATTTTTCGTTTGAGATGACCATGGGAAACGAATGGATCACCAACTATTTACCGGTGCGGTTCACCATTTATGAAACAGCCTCATACTTAGGGAATGTACTGGCAAGCAGGCATCTGGCAACCATTAACTACCAGGAAATACGGTTGAGGCGGACTACGGAACCGGAACGTTCACTCAATATCAGCGACTTTTACAAAGTAAGGTTGGACTCGGTACCGCTGCAGAGCGACTCTGCCTTTTGGAATGAGCACCGCCCCATACCTTTGCAGGCTATGGAAAGGGATGTGATAGCACAATATCTTCAACGGCAAGCAGAGGAAGCGGTCCGCAAAGCCAACGGGGATTCTCTCCGCAGCCCGAATATCGCGCAACAGGTGGCGCAGCGCATGGTGATGAACTCGAATTACAAGTACCGGTCGACGGCAATAGGTTATTCGGGATTGCTCAATCCGCTGATGGTCGGATATACTTCACGCGACGGTGTGACCTACCGCCAGAAACTATCTTTTAATTTTGACCTGAAACATAACCGTACCGTACAGATGAATGCTTTCGCAGGGTACATGTTTCGCCGCAAGGAGTTCTTCACAGACCTGACCACCACATGGAATTATGAACCTTACCGACTGGGAAGCGCCACCATCTCTATCGGGAACGGTAACCCTATCTATAGTTCGCTGTTCGTAGACCAGATACAGGACAGTCTCAATAACCGGGGGATCAACTTCAATGATATCTCTGTGAATTACTACAGGGATTACTATCTGAAGCTGTTCAACACACTGGAAGTGACCAACGGCCTGCTGCTACAGACGGGGATCGATTACCATATCAGAAAGAGCAAGGACAACATGAGCAAACTGCGCTCTGCCACCCCCGACAGTGAACCGATAGAGGATATGTTCGGCACCCGGAAATCATTTGCCCCGTTTGTCCGTATCAGTTGGACTCCACAGCAGTATTACCGGTATGACGGGCGGCAGAAGATCTATGAAAGGTCGCCCTTCCCAACCTTCAAACTGGAGTTATCCCGAAGTTTTCAACATATTCTTGGGAGTACGTCGGAGTACAACCGCGTTGAGTTCGATATCAGCCAGAATATCCCGTTCGGATTGAGACACTCACTCCAGTATCACTTGGGCGCAGGTAAGTTCATCAACCAGAAAACGGAGTATTTCGCCGATTTTGTCTATTTCTCCAAAAGCAACTTCCCCGAAAACTGGAACGATGGGCTGGGTGGTATTTTTAACCTGCTGAGCCGCGACTTGTATAATGCCTCCGATTCATACATTCAAGCGCACGCCATGTTTGAAGCACCCTTCCTGATATTGAAAAATATTCCGTTCGTATCGGACTTTGCCGAAAATGAACGGATCTACCTGAGCCAGCTACACACACCACAGATCGTTTCCTATACCGAACTCGGATATGGCATCGGTAACCGCTTTTTCAATGCCGGCTTCTTCTGTTCGTTCCACAAAACCGCATTCAGGCAGGTAGGCGTACGGGCAGCGTTTGAATTGTAGAAAGTGGGAAGAAAGTTAAAAATAAAATCCGTATATTTCCAGAATATAGGATGTGCCTCGGATAAGCTCAAACAAGTTTGGCTTTTCTCTCGGCTTTCACTTCTAATGAACAAATTTTTAACCGACTAAATATCAATCCTGTATAATCCCGACCGAAAATTTGTTCAACAAAGATTGGGTAAAATCGTTTAGTTGAGGTTATATTTG
>OBJA01002234.1_pt1 | contig 11506 bp, 8 predicted proteins | sample 1519751 | NCBI WGS metagenome assembly OBJA01 (sample SAMEA3881238, study PRJEB22517) | soil metagenome | biome: lake sediment; feature: soda lake sediment; material: sediment, water from around vicinity | place: India | collected 2013-12-23 | depth 3 m
TGGTGTCGCGGCTGCCCGAATCTTTGGATTTATTGAACGGGAATAAACCAGGATACAATCCACAGTACTGCCTGTACATTTCACTCCGTTGCTGCGGCGGCGGGTAATGTGGTGTACTCATCTTTCTACAAATGTTTCGCTCCTCCGGAGCTGCATCAGCAGCGTCTGCCGCCAGGCAGGCCTGGTCCCATCTTCTCCGGAACTGCGTCAGCAGCGTCTGCCGTTAGGCAGGCCTGGTCCAATCTTCTCCGGAGCTGCGTCAGCAGCGTCTTTCAATCAGATTGTATGAGATTGAAAAAATTGATGTCCCCTACCCTTCTATTTCTCTTCATCTGTGTTCTCTGTGGCAACATCTTCAATTCTCTCATTCACTCATTCAAAATTCCTCCTTCGTGTTTCTTTCTTCGTGCCTTCGTGTCTTTGTGGCGAAAAATGGAACATTTCATCCTGAAATTCGTGTAATTCGTATAATCATGGAAATGGATTGAGCAGATTAAATGAGATTGAAAAAGATAGATGCTACCAATATTTTATCATTCTATCATTCAAAATTTTCCCCTTCGCGGCAAAAAATCCCGTCTGATAGTTGAACCACAACTGATTCATCAGGGGCCATCTGACAACAAGCTCCAACAGCCAGCCCCGGAGGGGCGAAACATTTGTAGAAAAAACAGAACCACACACAACCCCCTCCGCAGCTACGAAGTGAGATGGTGCTACGGTGGATTACCCGGCTACAGGCGAAGTTTTATTTGTGGCAATAATTGGTTCATGTGGTTCATATTGTTGCCGCCGCTCCCGACCTGTCAGCGTGCGCAGCTTCCCGATAAATCGGGAACAGTGTCAATTTCGCCGCCTCACCTGGTCGCCCCCTCGCCCCCTCTTCTTCATTCTCTCATTCTCTCATTCTATCATTCAAAATTTCTTCATCTGGCCGTCTCCCCTGATCCACCCTTCCTCCCTGGCATGCCTCAGCGCTTCTTCCGAGTTATCCATCACCAGAAAAGGGATTTCTGACTCTCCGGCAAGCTTCAGCAACTGCTGCTTCCTCTTTTCCGAATCAACATGCCTGATGTAAACCCCCATGATGCGCCGGGGAAATTCCCTGCAGATATCCATGTAAATCTCCGGGTCCTTCTGTCCGCTGTCGCCAATCAGTATAAATTTCAAATGGCTGAACACCTCCATGATGTGCCTTATATAATCCTTCTTGTAGGGACTCGTATCCTCCTTTAGCCACTGGTCGGCCCGCAGACCCAAATCGCGCAGAAAAAAGGGGGCCTTCGGAATCCTGTGGTGGTGGCAAAAATCATCAAGCAAATCATACAGGTTCCATGAACTTCCCGACACAAAAAACAGGGGATTTCTGCCATCCTGGTGAAGCTGCGAATATAGTTCCTCCACCCCTTCAAAGGCAACACGGTTCTGCGCATTACGGGTAAGCAGAATCTGTAGTTTCCTGAGCGGATTTACAGCTGCCGAATGAACAATGGTATCGTCAACATCGGAAATGATGCCAAAGTTGTCACTCCTGTTGCTGATAAGGACATGCCCTTCGGTTGCCTCTTCATACTCAAGCGCATAGGGCATTTGAGTGATGCCCAGGGTTACCCTGTGCCAGCCGTCCTCAAACTTTTCAGGGCTTTCAAAAACAAGATCAAAATACCCTTCGTTATCCGTCACACACCTTGCCTTCACCCCATGCAGCTCACCTTCCACCTCCACTCCCGGGATTTCATCACTCTCAAAGCGCTTCCATATTTTCCTCAGGTTATACCACAGGGTATTGGGATGCTCCTCATCGGTGTGGATAATCTCCTCCCGCTCGAGCACCCTGCCCTTCAGCCAGGCTTTCCTGCCTGTCCCGTAACCGTTGTACGGAAAAATGATCACCGGGTCGAACAGGTTCAGCCTGCTCTTGATGCGCATCCTGATACTGTCGAAATGATTCTCTGCCGTATATAACTTTTTCCTGATCTGCGACATAAAACTTCAACGCACTGATATTTGCATTTGTTCGTCAGCTCAATGAACCAACCCAAAGCTTTTTTTCTGTGAGTCTGTGGCTATTGTCGTTGGTGACTGTTTATTATGTTTATGTGGTTCATATGGTTTATGTGGTTCATATTGTTTCTGCCGTTCCCCCCTTGCGCAGCTTCCCGATAAATCAAGACAAGTTCTGACAGTGTCAATTTAGCCCCCCGTCTTCCTGAGTCATCCGGGCAGGCCCGTCTTCCTGCGTAATCCGGGCAGGCCCGTCTTCCTGCGTAATCCGGGCAGGCCTCTTCTTCATTCACTCATTCTCTCATTCACTGATTCAAAATCTCCCCTTCGTGTTTCTTTCTTCGTGGCCTTCGTGTCTTCGTGGCAAAAAAATGGAATTTCTTCATCTGTACTTTCTATTGCAATAATTGGTTCATGTGGTTTATGTGGTTTATGTGGTTCATTGTTTCAGCGTTCACGACCTGTCAGCCTGCGCAGCTTCCCGATAAATCGGAACAAGCCCAACCCGCTCCCTCACCTGCCGGAGGCTCCCGGCATTTCCGTTGGCTTTAGCCGACGGATAGTGTACTGGCAATTAAATCCAGGCTTTAGCCACATTTAATAATTTTGAATGTATTATGACCTGCAACTGGTGTCGCGGCTGCCCGAATCTTTGGATTTATTGAACGGGAATAAACCAGGATAACAAATGTTTCGCTCCTCCGGAGCTGCATCAGCAGCGTCTACCGCCAGGCAGGCCTGGTCCCATCTTCTCCGGAACTACGTCAGCAGCGTCTGCCGTTAGGCAGGATTTGTCCCATCTTCTCTGAAGCTGCGTCAGCAGCGTCACATGCAATCAGATTGAAGCAGATTGAATGAGATTGAAAAAAGATTGATGCCTCACAACATTCTGTCATTCTCTCATACAAAATTTCCCCTTCGTGCCTTCGTTTCTCATGTTACAATGAATTTGAAGCAATATCAGAGCACCTGTGGCACCAGTGCCGTTCGCTGCACTGCCGCCGCTACCGACCTGTCAGAGTGCGGCGCAGCTCCTGACAGCGTCTAAAATGTCTCGTATAATTATTGAACGGGTGACAGCTCTTCAATAAACGTCATCAAAAAATTATATCACAAGCCTTTCATTGCATCATCTTCTGTAGTCACCCGGTCAATATCAAATAAAAATATGAACGTTAACAAATTATTTAACTTTTCAACAATAAAGAGCATTTGGTATTAAAATTTAACTATCTTTGAACGAGCAAATTCAAACACTGCAGTTTAATCTCTTGCACTAACGATTAATTTAAACGAACACATGATGAATTACCTTTCTATTTTCGGGTTCCATATGGAAACCCGTCTCGAAAATCTTAACATCGGACAAGAAAAATTAGTTGTAAACACCCTGAATGCACACAGCTACCAGGTCACAAAAAAAGACAGCCAGTTCAAAAAGGCACTGCAGCATTCCGACATGCTCTTCCCCGACGGGATTGGTGTCGTGCTGGCAGCAAGGCTGCTCAAAAGAAAAAAAATCAAAAGAATCACCGGCTCCGACATCCACCTGCACCTGCTCAGACAGCTGAACCGCAAAAAAGGCCGGGTGTTTTACCTGGGTGCTTCCGAATCAACACTGCGCAGAATCAAAAGCCGCCTGAAAAAGGAATATCCCGGTGTCAGTGTAAAAACCTATTCACCTCCCTTTAAAGACACCTTCACCCCTGCAGAGAATGCCCGTATGACAGAGGCTGTCAATGCCTTCCGTCCCGATGTGCTTTTTGTGGGGATGACCGCACCCAAACAGGAAAAATGGAGCTATGTGCAAAGCCGTTCGCTCGATGCGGGAATCATTGCATCCATCGGGGCAGTGTTCGATTTTTATGCAGGGACTGTTCAGCGGCCCGCAAAGATCTGGCAGGACCTGGGACTTGAATGGCTCGTCAGGCTGGTTCGCGAACCACGCCGGCTGTGGCACCGGTATCTCGTCTCTACCCCGCAGATCCTCTTCGACATCGTGAAAGTGAAAACCGGACTGATGCCCGGTCCCGAATATGCCGGACTCACCGGTATCCCCGTCATCCGTAAAAAGCAAATGCATACATTCTCCCGCCAGGAATCTTTGGTTGATGATACAGGTGGAGAAGAAGAGGGTTGAGGACCTTGCCAGGGAGGCCACTGTAATCTGAGCTTTCAACATTGTTTATGGTCTCTGGTCACCTGCCTGCCGGCAGGCTGGCTGGCCACACTGATCATTGGATTTGTAATTTGTCATCTGGAGTTTGCTGAGTCGCTCACAATGACCACCATCCGGCTTGATGACCAGGCATAAAAGTATCCCAGCGCACCTTCTGTAAAGTGGGAGACCGGGTTTGCAGGGGCAGGAGAATCAGGACCGGCATTCAGCAAATCGGCATAGGATGTGAAATACCGCCAGGCTTCACGGTCGATGGAGAGCAGTTCAAATGTGAGGGATTCGCCTTCTTCGATATAAAACTGGCTGAGCAGCCTTACCGTTATCAGCTGGCCGTCCATATCGGTATCATCAAAAACAACAAGGTCATTGGGCCTGTTGAAAAGGTACCCTCCCTTGTACACCCTTATGCGGTAATAATTTTTCCCGCCCGGCGGATCAGCAACTGTTACATTGAACCGGTATCCCGGCCTGAAAAAACTGTCACCTTCCAAAAAGCTGTAACTCACACCATCGATTTCAACAGGCGGGACCACCGTGGTTTCTGCACGGTACACAATTCCGTCGAGTTCAACCACCAGATGAAAGCGGTCGCCCGGTTGAACAAGTATTCCATCGAGCTGGTAACGGCCCTGCCCTTTATGCACAGCCTCCATCCCTGCACTCTGCTTTTCAAGGTAAACCACAGCATTATCCACAAATGCGGCATGACCCGTATCAAAATAATTACCCGTTCTCGAAATGGTTACCTGAAGCATCCCGTCGGGATAGGATAAATTAGCCTCAATGACAGGTGCGTGGTCGTGGCCACCCAGCTCAATGTCCATCAGCTGTTCACATCCCGTGCCCAACGCTGCGGCAATTATCAGGGTTAGCATTATTTTTTTCATCGCTGTTTGTTTTTACCTTGTTTAATTAAAACTTAAACCTGTAGCTCAGTGAAGGAATGGCCCTGAAAAGTGATACCTTCACTGCTTCCATTTCTTCCGGATTATCTTTTTTGCTTCTGAACCTGATGATAAAAGCATTTTCGCGGCTGTATGCATTGTACACCGACAGGTTCCAGTCTGATTCAAATCTGCCGGTATGCTTTCCCCTCAGCGTGAGGGAGAGGTCGAGCCGGTGGTAATCAGGCATCCGGTAGCCGTTACGCTCCGTGTAATAATCAATTGTTTTGCCCTCAATCCTGTATTTGCCTCCGGGAATGGTTACTGCATTGCCGGTATAATACACCCATGCTGCCGAAAAATTCAGCCGCCTGAGCATGTCAGCCATCAGCACCGCCGAAAAATCATGGGTACGGTCATGCTGAGCCGGGAAAGGCCTGCCGTTGTTTACTTCATCGAACTGCCGCATCGTTTTTGACAAGGTATAGCTCAGCCATCCGTTCACCCGCCCTGCACTTTTTTTAAGGAAAAATTCCGCCCCGTAGGCCCAACCACGGCCAAAGGTCAGCTCCGACTCAACCGTGGAATGATAGACAAGCTGTGCCCCGTTCTTATATTCTATTTGGTGATGCAAATCCTTGTAGTAAACTTCAACCGATGATTCAAATCCCAAAAAGTTATTGAAATAGCCCACCGATACCTGTTCGCTGATTTGCGGCCTGACATTGTTGGTGGAAAGCAGCCAGATGTCGGTTGGGACATTGGCAGTGGCATTGCTTATCAGATGCAGGTACTGGAAATGGCGATTATAGGATGCCTTAAAGGAACTGCCCTCCGAGACCCTGTAGTTCAATCCGATCCTTGGCTCCCATCCGGTGCTCGAATGGTAGGCTGCAGCCTTGCCGACCGGTATAGTATTCACAAGCTCCCCCCTGTCATCAAATTCATAAAAGTCGCCGGGCCCCATATTGACAAATACCGATAACCGCATGCCGTAATAGAGCCTCAGCCTGTCGGTCAGCTGGTGATCATTTGAAACGTAAGCTGCCCCCTCCAGCGCTCTGCGTGTTGTAACCTTTTCCGGCGGAACAATCCCGAATGCCCCCGTAAGGTTAATCCTCCCGGGCACCACAGTATGGTCAATCAGGTTAAACCCAAATTTCAGCAGGTGCCTGCTGCCAGGGTAAAAAGTGAAGTCCTGTTTCAGGTTCAAATCCTCAATGACCGAATGGAAATGGATGTCGTAATCTCCCACCAGCGTAATCTTTGAAGAATAATTGCTGTAAATGAGGGAGGTATTTGAAAACAGCCGGTTGCTGAAGACATGGTTCCACCTGAACACACCGGTGATACTTCCCCAGTCAAGACGGAAGTTACTCTTGTAGTCAAAAAAGTCGCGCCCTGTATAACCCGACAGGTAAATGCGGTTCTTCTGGTTTATCCTGAAGTTGGTTTTCATGTTCAGGTCATAGAAATAGAGCTGCGATTGCCGAACATCGGGATTGTCGGCCAGCTGCAGGAACATATCTGCGTAGGTCCGCCTTCCGCCCAGCATAAACGAGCCCCTGTCCCTGATGAAAGGCCCCTCCAGGATCAGATTGGAAGCAATCAGTCCAAGTTTGCCGGTGGCGCCAAACTCCCTGAGGTTTCCTTCCTTCATCCTGATGTCGAGCACTGATGATGCCCTGCCCCCATATTCCGCCGGCACCGATCCCTTCATCAAATCGGCACTCCGGAGGGCATCGGAATTGAATACCGAGAAAAAGCCAAGCAGATGTGAAGGATTGTAAACCGGGGCATCATCGAGCAATATCAGGTTCTGGTCAATTCCACCCCCCCTGACATGAAAACCCGAGTTCCCGTCACCTGCAGGCTTTACCCCAGGGGTAAGCTGGATAACCTTCATGATGTCCTGTTCTCCGAATAAAACCGGAATGGATTGCACCTCTCCTGGAATGATTTGAAGGGCCCCCATTTCCACCGACGATACATTCCGATCGGCCTGGTACCCTGTTACCCTGATATCGCCCAATACATATGATTTGTCCTTCAGGGACACCTGTAAATTGGTATGACCTGTCAGATTGACGGGAATAATTGCCTGCTCATAACCGATGAACCCGACTTTGATTATATGCTGCCCGCGGGAAAGTGTCAGTGAGAAAAAACCGTAATTGTTGCTCATTGTCCCGGTATCCCCCGAAACGATGGATGCTCCTGCCAGGTTTTCGCCTGTTGAGGCATCACTGACAAAACCTGTCAATGTGAATTTGGATAATTTTTGCGCATCAACAGAATCTATTAAAATCAACAACAATACAGACAATACAAATTTCCGCATTCTCATATGTTCAAAAGGTTAAGTATTATTGTGCAAAAACAGTTCCAACTTCTTCAACTACATCATCATCAGACTGTCAGCCAAACCCAAAAAAGAATCATCAGAAATAGTGTGGAAAATTTTCTACAGCAGGAGGTTTAAAGTTCCCGTAAGGCGCTACAATTTCATTGCCTGCTTGCCTTGTCGGCAGGCAAGGTTTGAGGATTTAGGGGGCTTGAGGATATAAAAGTTTGGAGTTTGGTTTTTGTATTTAGGAAATGGGACTTTGAAAAGTGAAAATACAAGGCTTAGCAGAACAGAAATAACCACAGAACTGAAAATGCAGTAAGGGCTACAAAGCTGGTTTATGCTCTTTTAATCCGGCATCTTCTACCGGGGAGAAAACGGCAGGTGCATACCTGAACTGCTTCTTTTTTTGCCCAGGCCAGGTGGAATTTCCGGTCCCCCGAACCTGATGGAAATTCCGGCTGACAAATCATAAAACATGCCAATTACCTCACAGCGGTTTCCACCGGCGTCGTAATTATGCACCACATCAAGAAAATCATATTTCACTATATTCAAATCTGTAGCCAGATGAAAGCTGATGAACCGTGTCAGGTCATACTTCAAACCGCTTCCCAGGATCAATACCCCATTTACCAGACTGGTAGATTTTTCCTTTCCTTTACCAAAAATGATTTCATCACCAGTGCGATCTTTATAGAATAACTCTGATTCATTTATCAGAAGCCCTCCTCCTGCTTTAACAAAAACTCCCGTCCTGCTTTTGCTGTCCGGGCCAAAACGATACCGGCCAAAAACTTCAGGCCCATATAGCCGGTTGATAAACTGTACAGGGCCTTCAAGTTCAGTTTTTAAGATATGATCAACTCCTATCGCTGTAAAATCAGGGTTGTTTGTATGCCCATTCAGATTTGAATATTTAACTCCCACTCCTGCTTCAAGTGAAGTTGTTACCATCAGACTGGCCTCAATTCTGCCAAATACCCCCGGCTGGCTCTCAAATTCAGTGACAAACCCAGAAAAATCGCGCGCCATTTCAGAAAAAAAATGGGAAATACCTGTTTGAACTGTTAGAATAATTCCTTCTCCTTTATCATTGTCGACCTTGGTTTGAGCAGCAGCAGGGATCATCAGTATAAAAGTATTCACAAAAGCAATAATAAATAATCTTTTTCTCAAAATCATTTGATTTGATTGATGGTTTCTCAGTTAATAAGGAGTCGTCAAATATAAAAAGATATCGGGAACAGCATACTTTTTTCAGTCATTAAATCCGGATTATCCAATTCTGAATCCACTTATGCCTATATATACCAAAGAACCTTTCGAATGTAAACGGGAAGCAGCAAGGCATGAAAATGACGGATAATGACGGCCAGCCTTGATGTATAAGGGAGGGTTATGGGCATTCCGGTATAACAGAAAGTGTAAACCTGCCTGAGCAGCCCGGACTCCTGTTTCAGGGCCCTGATTGTTTTTGCAGCTGATTCTGATGTGCAGCCTGAAAAGGCATAAAGCAGCCATTTGCCCGCTCCGGTGCGGAAACATGTCCCCTACTGCCTGTCACAACCCCCCAAATCACCGGGGCCGCACCCCCTGATACCCACAAACACCACCCGCACGCCGCAGCCGGGCAGGTATGTATGCAGGGATTCCTCCGCTTCTGTTTTCCCGTTATAATGGATCACAATGCCGCAGATGTTTGGATGGCGGTCCAGCTCTTCAGGCACAAACGCGGCCAGTCGCCGGGGACAAAATCATCGGACCTGCAGAACATGCCGCCGCCCTTAAAACTTACAGCCGCACCCCACGCTGGCCACGAATTGCCCGGCTGGTTGTGCATGCTCAGCCCGATATATTCATATAACTATTGTTTTGGTTCCTGATCAGAAGGAGGCCTCCGCAGGCCCATCCTCAATATTCTCAGCACATCTGCTTCCCGGTAGTTGTACTTATCGCCAATGCGGAGATAAGGCAGCAGACCGTTCTGGCGGTACCGGTGCATCGAACTTTTGCTGATGCCCAGCATGCTGCGCACAGTGGCAGCATCAATCCACCGGTTTGGCTCCGGCTCCCTGACAACCGGAAGCCGGACAAACTGCTGAAGCATTTCCTTCAACTCGTAAAAGTCCGATTTCCATCCGGCCAGCAACTCTTCCAGGGGCGGCATGGCCTCCACATCTGCAACCTTAGCCGGAGACTTCCCCGCCGCCTGTACCTCAGGGGCCGTGGCCGAAAGGCTGTCGTACAGCCCGATGACCCGGCCTTTGAAACCGCTGTCGGGATTACCTGAGTCGAGCTGCTGGCGGAGCATCTCCCTGGCAGGCAGATAAAGCGATGCAGGCCGGGCAAGATGATCATAAAGAAGGCACAGGGCGGCCTTCGACAGGTAAACCACCTCCAGTTCGGCCGCTGATGCCTCTCCGCCATAAGCCGGATGTGAAATGAGCGTTGCAAGGCGGCTTGTCATGATGTGCCTGAACTGCGTGGCATACACCGATTCCATGAGATTGCCGGCCCACACCATGTAGCCTGCGGCACTGATTCCGGTGAGCTGGTTGTAAAACTGCTGGCAGCAACTGTGGGCCGGAAACCTGCCGAACGCAGCTGCCAGACTGCTGCAGCAGCGGATATCGGTCACCGAAAGGATGTTTACCTCCCCGGCAAGTCCCTCCTGCATGGAACTGCCCGGGAAAAACTGTATCGCATTTAACAATGAGAAGAATTTTTCGGGGGAACTGCAGGGTGAAGGGCCGGCCAGCTGCAATAGCAGATGAAAGCGCTGTGACTGCCTGTTCTCCTCAAGCCAGGGCATCAGATTACCCCTGGCGATGCTTGCAAAAATCTCGAACCTGGGAATCATAATAGTTTGATTTTTGTAATTTAACGATCATACCCACAAGATTATTATGCGATTATATGTTTTAATTCATGACAAAAGTCAGATATTTAAATATACCAAAAGAAGAGCGCTCCGGGGAGCGCTCTTTACGACCGGCAGCCCTTAGTATCAGAATACTTCTACAGGGCCGGCATACGAACTGTTGGAAATGGCATCCCTGAGCCTGCCGCCGGTTCCGGGAGTTGCACTCACAAAACCAATGTAGCAGTGCACTTCATCTCCCGAGAAACCGGGAGGGACCTCAAGGGTTGCCTGCGTATCGGAACGCACAATTCCGGTGTTCCGGATAACTGAACTGCCCTTTTCGGGATTGTACACAACAATCAGGGCAGTATCAAAGGGTGATGCACCTGGCTCGTCACTGTTGTCGTCCCATGTAAAGGATAACTTGTGTGGCTCCATAGACTGACAATCGGCATTTTCAGCCTCCGGCAAATTACCCAGGGAAAACATCAGCCTGGCATAATCAACGGCCACCCCGTTGCTGTCGCTGATGATGGCCTGCCTGAAATTGTAAGCCATCGCAGCATTGAATGCCGACATTTTGACGGCAAACGCGCTGAACCCGATCCTGACAATGCTTGTGCAGGTTCTCAGGATTTTAACAATCAGGCTCAGGATGGTCCTGTTTTTTACCTGTGCTGCCGTTCTTGGATTGGCAACACTTGTGGGGAGCGCACGCAGGTAACTGATACCTTTCCATGAACTGCCGACCACTGTTCCTACTTTTCCCGACACACCGCCGAGAATTCCTCTTTTAATGATACCCATGACTAAAAAATTTAGGTTAAACAATCGGCCGGTTGCCCGGCCCGGCCACTTTGGCCTGCAACCTTTTATCAAACCACGGGCAAATGCCATGGCACGGCACCGGTGAATACGCCTGACACCGCCTGTCAGTATGAAAATCTGTCAGCCCCGCCTGACTCCGGTCCCGCCGGTGTCACCGGTGCCACCCAAACCGGCGGAATGGCATAGAAGTTTTTGAATGCCTGCCTGCCGGAGGTAGGCCTGCCTGCCGTAGGTAGGCCTGCCTGATTTTTTAAAGTTTATTTTGTTATGTGGTCCCGCTGAGGCGGGATTTCCGCTTCGCTCCAATTTATATGGTTTGAGGGTTTGAGGGTTGAATGTTTGACTGCCGGTTTACCTGCCGGTTTACCTGCCGGTTTACCTGCCGGAGGCAGGAGGCA
>OBJA01002235.1_pt1 | contig 11492 bp, 10 predicted proteins | sample 1519751 | NCBI WGS metagenome assembly OBJA01 (sample SAMEA3881238, study PRJEB22517) | soil metagenome | biome: lake sediment; feature: soda lake sediment; material: sediment, water from around vicinity | place: India | collected 2013-12-23 | depth 3 m
ACTACCTTTTTGGATTTCATAATTTCTAACAATAAGTGATAAAATAGTTGTCTTTCCTGAACCTGTTGATCCTACAAAAGCTACTGTATCTCCAGGATTCACTTTAAAACTTACGTTTTTTAATACCCAAACATCATCTACATATTGAAACCAAACGTCCCTAAACTCGATAGATCCGCTAAATGACTCAAGTTCAATCGCATCATCTTCATCAATGATAAGAGGCTTTGTATCAAGTACATCAAATACTTTTTCCGCACTTGCAAAGGCATTTTGCAACACATTAAATTGCTCTGCTAACTGTTGTATAGGTTCGAAAAAATCTCCAACATACATATAATATGTAAAAAGTGTACCAGCTAATATAGCTCCTGCCATAACTTCTTGATAGCCAACATATAAAACAATAAGGATACCTATCATTGAAAACAGATATACAATGGGTCGATAAACTCCAAACACCAAGATTTCTTGTAGATATGAGTTTCTTAATTTACGACTATGATACTTAAACTCGTTGCGTTTTTTATCTTCTTGATTAAAAATTTGAGTAACCTTCATGCCTGACAAGTTTTCAGATAAAAACGCATTAACCTCAGAAACATTCGCTCTAACACGTCGATATGATGCGCGTGAGAATTTTCTAAATAAAATTGTTGCAAGTAAAACAAATGGTACTGTAATAATCACATAAAGCGTAATCTTAGGATTGATAATAAATAGTGCAGTTAAAACAGCAAATAAGAAGAAAATATTTCTAATCAAGTTGACAGCAACTGAAGTATACATTTCACCAATTGTGTTTGTATCGTTAGTCACACGTGTAACAAGTTTTCCAACAGGTACTTGATTGATTTGGCCAATTGATAATTGTTCAATATGATTAAATACTTCATTTCTTAATTCAACGACTGTCTTTTGTCCGATTTTCTGCAACAAAATATTTTGGAAGTAAACGACAAGGTTACCTAAACCAAGAGCAATAATAAAACTAACTCCAATCAATATAATTCTAAGCGCTTGTTCGTCTCTTGTTAACGTTTTTGAACTAATAATGTTAACGATGAAACCCATGATTAACGGAGGGAGCATTTGAACTGCTAAACCAACAAACATTAAGATGATAACTAATACAAACTGTTTTCTATACGGCTTCATATATGATATTAACCGTCTTAAAACCTCTTTATCACTACGTTCTCGGGTGTTATCTTTAAAGTCCTTCATGTGTTGGTGCACCTCCTTGAACGAGATTTTCAAGCGTTTGTCTTCTAACCATATCTTGATAGAGAACTGATGTTTTCATGAGTTCTTTATGAGATCCTATGGCTGAAACTTTACCTTGATCAAGTAAAATAATTTTATCCATTTTTTTAACTGTTGAAATACGATGGGCGATAAAAATCGTTGTTTTACCCTTTCTTACACGATGAAGATTTGAAATAATAGCTTCTTCAGTTTTTGTATCAACTGCTGAAACTGAATCATCTAAAATGAGTATTTCTGGGTTTTTAGCTAAAGCGCGTGCTATACTTATACGTTGTTTTTGTCCACCAGATACAGTTACACCACGTTCTCCTAAAATCGTATCAAATTGATCTTTAAACTCCATGACATTATCATATACATCAGCTAGTTTTGCTGATTCTTTAATTAACTCTTCATCTTGTTTTTCATAAGCAAATCCAATATTGTTGGTAATTGTATCTGAGAATAAGAAATTATCTTGTGGAACATATCCAATGGTATTTCTAACAGATTTAATTGATAATCTCATAATATCCTTACCATCGATGAAGATTTGATCCTCATGAAGGTTATATATACGAAGTAACAAATCAACAAGACTAGATTTTCCACTTCCTGTACGACCTAATACACCCACCATTTCACCTTTTTTAATATCAAATGAAACATTTTCTAAAACAGGCGAATCACCATCTGGATATTGGAATGTTAAGTTTCTAACTTGAATGTTTCCATCAAGAAAATCTACTTGTTCAGCATCTGGTAAATCTTTAACCTCAATTTCAGCATCCAAAAACGCTTCAATTCTTGAAGCAGAAGCTTTGGCTTGACTTTGAATTTGGATGAACTGTGAAAGTGCCATGACCGGCCAAATCAAGCTAAAGAAATAACTCATATATTCTGTTAATTCACCAGCTGTTAATCCTGTAGCTGAGCGATTTATAACAAGGAAACTACCAAATGTAATAATGACTAAAATCACGAAGTTAAGTGCGATACTAATCGATATGTTAACTCCAACGATATATTTAACAAATTGGAAATTTTTATCGTATAATTCTTCATTTTTCTTTTGGAATAACATATACTCTTTTATTTCCCTTACATATGCTTTAATAACAGTAATGCCTGAAAAATTTTCTTGTGTAAAATCAGATAAGTTTTCAAATGCTTTTTGTCGTTCTTTAAACTTAAGTGATATACGTTTACGAATAAACACTAATATAACAGTTAAGGCTATCATAGGTATTGCTGCTATTAAGGTTAGAACAGCATTGAGATTAGCCATACGATATAATGCAAATGCTCCTAACATGAGTCCATCTACAAGCATTAAAATACCTGGCCCAAATGCCATTCGGATTGCTTCTAGATCATTAATGAAATAGGTCATTAGTCCGCCAACCTTTTCCTTGCTATAAAAGCTTTGTGATAATTGAGTGGCATGACCAAACATGGTATTCCTTAAGTGATATTCAATTCTTCTAGATGCGCCAAATATGGTGTATCGCCATAAAAAACGCCCAAATGTAATAATGAGTGCGAGTATGCCTATTCTAATAATTGCAGATTCTACAAATTCTACATCAATGACTTCAGCTGAAAGTCTATCAATAATTTGACCAACGAGTTTGGGAATATCCAGTTGGATCCAATCAACGACAATAAGTACTGCGGCCCCGAGTAAAAAAAATAGTGCATATTTAGCATAATACTTTCTAAAGTGTTTTCCAAATAGCATGTCTTTCTCCTTCGTGTTCTCTATTATAGTTTATAATACATTTATTAATTACACAACAATAAAAGCGTTTAATAAACGCATTTATTGTTTATAAAAAAGATTTATGTTTTTTTATTCAACAACAATTTTAACTATGTCTCCATCTTTCGATTCAACGTTAACAAGTTCGCCAACAACACCTTGATTAATCATCTCTAAGATAGCATCAATATCAATATCACTGTTTTGTAAATTCATGTTAAATTTGCCTGTTTTAAGTAATTTAGCAAATTCGATTGGAATTTGGATCTTGACTACATCACCATCTTTTGAATCCACATAAACACGTAGCATACGAAATGGTGCTTTCTTTTGAGTGAAAACTTGTTGTTCAACATAACTTGGTTGTTCTGGTTTTTCCATAGCTGATAATAATTTCTCAGCTTCATCTGCACTAATTACACCTTTACTTAATAAATCTAATATTTTCATTCTTTCTTCTTTTAATTGATCTTTTGACATGTTTTTATACCTTAACCTTTCTTGATTTTAAATGTTTATGGTTATTCCTTATTTACCTTTTTTTAAAAGTTCGATTGCGTCAGCAACATTTATTTCGCCTTTTTCTATCTTTTCAAGAATACTAGATTTGTTCACTTTGGGTTCTTCCTTTTCTTTATAGAATGGGTCTTCTGCATATGCATCAGGTGAATAACCTAAACCAACGATGACATCATCTAGCATTTTTTTAACTGTTGGATAACTAATATTTAATTCTTTTTCAATCATTTTAATGTTACCTCTATTTTTTATAAAGACTTCAATAAAATATAATTTTTCGGTTTCCAAATAGTTAAATTTAGATAATGTAAATGATCCTTCAATCGTTGTATCACAATGATTACAATGTAACACATGCACATTTAAATTATTTTTACAAACTGGACAACTTGTTAAAACTGGGTTTACCTTAGTTCTTTCTTTCATAAATTTTCTCCTTTTATACTGTTGATATGAGTATTTTTTCATTCGTTCTCGTCTGAATGTTAACTTTTACACCTTTTATTGAAATCATTTCAAGTACTTCTTTAGGGGTAAATTGAAACTGATCACTAATGGGTCGATTTGCACGTTTTGATACGATCCATTTTATAATCCCAATGTGAATAGGTAGAGCCAGTAGTACTGCTAGTAATAAACTCACGCCTTTTGATTCAGGAATATGAATCTTCACTTTGACCCAGTGTGCTTTTTTTGGTTTTCTTTCTTTGGGATATTTAAACATAAGTTGATAAGCTTCATGGGGCTTTATTTGGTTTTGCTTGACTTCAGTTAATACTTCATATTTCGTCATTTTTTCAACACCTAACTTAATATTTTTAATTTACACCTTAATTATATTCACTTTTTATTTAAATGTCAATCATTTTGCGAAAAAAAGTTAAAAAAATTAATTTTAAGGTTAATATTTTCAATTTTTCACTTAAAAAATGCGCTATTTTGCGTTATAATAGTTATGAAGAAAGGGTGGTATACCATTATGGATCAATTAATTGAAAGGTTTTTACGTTATGTAGCAGTAGATACACAATCTGACCACGAATCAAAAACATTTCCTTCCACAGAAAAACAGAAAAATTTAAGCATTATACTTGTTGATGAGTTGAAAAATATGGGAATTGAAGCTTATTTAGATGATTACGGATACGTGTACGCGAAGATAGAAAAAAATAGTGAAAACGCACCTGCAATTGGATTTGTTGCACATGTTGACACATCACCCGATGCTCCTGGTGCACATGTTAAACCAAAGATTATTAAAAGATATGACGGATCCATCATCAAACTGAATGAGACATTATTTATGGATCCGAAAAGTTATCCAAGTTTATTAAAAGTTATCGGTGATGACATTATCGTAACCGATGGAAACACATTGCTTGGTGCTGATGATAAATGCGGTGTCGCAGAAATTATGGAACTTGCTAATTACTATGCAATTAACAAAGATGTTAAACATGGTGATATTTATATTTGCTTTACTCCTGATGAAGAAATCGGTAAAGGTGCAAATCATTTCAATTATGACTGGTTTAAAGCAGATTTCGCTTATACAGCTGATGGTAGCGAAGTAGGTGGTATCGAGTTTGAAAATTTTAATGCAGCAACTGCAGAACTCAATTTTATTGGTAAAAGTATTCATCCAGGCACTGCAAAAGAAAAAATGATTAACGCACTTCATATCGCTATGGAATTTCACGGTATGTTACCTGTTTTCCAAAATCCAGCATATACCGAGAAATATGAAGGCTTCAACCATCTTACGAATCTTAAAGGCGAAGTTGAACAAGCTTTATCTAAATACATTATTAGAAATCATGACATGCAAAAGTTTTTAGATCAGAAAAAGATTTTTGAAGATATAACAGCATATCTCAATCATAAATATGGCTATCAAGCGGTTAACTTAGATATAACTGATAGTTATTTTAATATGTATGAAATCATTAAAGATCACATGCATATTATTGAACTAGCTGAACAAGCGATTAAAAATGTTGGATTAACTCCTTTTAGAGATGCCATCCGAGGAGGTACCGATGGTGCTAGATTTACCTATGAAGGTTTATTATGTCCAAACATTGGAACCGGTGGATTTCAATTTCATGGACGTATGGAGTTTGCGTCTATACAACAAATGAAATTAGCCACAAAGATAATGATTGAAATTGTTCGTTTAGCTGCCTTAAACTAACAAAACAGTTAAACACTACTGAGTAATATTTATATTGAGTCTTTTATTGACTACTATGACATAATTAGGCACTTCTAAAAAACGAATAGAAGTGCCTTTTTTTATAAATTATTCATGTTTGTTTTGTACTTGATTTTTTCCTAATGATTTTGCATAATACATTGCCAAATCTGCATTTTTTATAAGTTCTTTTGTTGAAGCACCGTTTTCTGGATACTGTGCTACCCCAATTGATGCTGTTATGTATAGGGTAAAACCATCTATGCTATATGGTTCTGCTATTGATTCTATTAATGATCGAGTTATCTCTGACAAAACTTTAGATTCTGATGTTTGCAAATAGATGAGAAATTCATCACCACCGGTCCTTGAAATAATACCTAAGGCTCCAATGATTTGTTGTATTCTTTTTGATACCTCAACAAGCAATGTATCACCTATTTCATGTCCCTTTTGATCATTAATGATTTTAAAGTTATCTAAATCGATAAATAAGATCGAAAACCGATTACCTTCAATCTTGATTTGATCGTCTAAATAACGATGAAACGCTAGTCTGTTATGTGTCCCTGTTAAATGATCTAAATATGCAATTCTATTGATTTCATTATATGATGATTCTAATTTGTCTATGAGTCTATTTATCTCTGATCCAATATAACTAATTTCATCTTTTTTATCATCTGCATCCAATCTGAGTTTTATATCATTTAACTCTTCAAGATGTATGATATTGTCTCTCATTTTATAGATTCGTTTAAACATTTGTTGATCTAGCATAAATACTAATATGATTAAAAACATAAAAAGTATGATTGCTATAATAGATGTGACATAAGAAATAGAGTCTCTAATGATAATTGAAGCTTCCATGCTAATATCCATATCTAGCAACAAGTTATGATTTAGATTAATATCTTGAATTAAGCCTTTTACATTCATGCGATATGAACCTAACTCTGTTAATTGTATAAGTTTATCTTCATCAAGGGTTTCATTTTGAGCGATTGAAAATGTAATTCCTGTTATGCGCTGCAAAGAATCTATCAATTCATCATCAACTATTTTTACAAAAACAAGTGTCCCATTAGGTTCTCCCCCATAATCGCTCCTCATGATTGGAGAAGCGACAACAATCATGAGTTGTTCTTGATTTGTCAATAATCCACTATATGTTTGCATGGATTCGTAATGATTAATAAAATCTGATTGCTCTATTTGATTGATAATGCTTTGATCAATATTAACCTGTTCCCATTCATTAAAATCATAAGCAATTTCATATATCCGTGTTTTATCTAAAGAGTAGATGATAGCCATGTTCATTTTTATGCTGTCTAATGCATCAATATAAAAGTTACTTTCAGGAAACAAAGGATTTGCGCCTTCTACAAAATCATATGTTTCGTCCCACTTGCTCCAATCATTAGCAGTTTGTTTCATCAATTCTTCAGTAAATGAGAACCCATCTTTCACTCTTTGCAATTGCAATGTGGCTTGTTCTTTCTCTAAATCTTCAATACTGCGAAAAGCAAAAAAACGCATCGTAAAAAAAACGATACAAATGATTAAAAAAAACATACCTAAAAGATGTAATATAGCATTCAAACGTATACTCAAATATCTTTTTTTCACGACTCTTCCTCGGGGGTTAACATTTCACGGTATATGAATTATAACAAAAGCAAGATAAAACCTCAACATTCTTTTATAAACGTAAGAAAAAAGTAAGAATACACTAAACTATTCTTACTTGTTTGATTGAAGTAAATGATATGCATCATTTTAATAATATAAACTGATCAAAGGAATAATGATGATGCCTAAATATAAAGTAATCTTCATATAAGTTGTAAATGCTGAAAAATCTTTTTAAAGATCTTTTTCGTAAATAATATAATAGCATAATCAATGATTAATAAAACAAAAGATATTGATGTGAATATAATCTTGGTTAGTAAATCCGCTTGATAACTTTGATGTGTATACGACACGATATTAATAAAGATAAATAAAATAAGTCCCAGTGATAAGTATCCGTATTTTAAGATTGCCATGTGCTTTTTTGCAGCTTCTCATAGTTATTAATGGAATACATTAATTTGACAGCTGCCTCCAATCCTTGTGCAGCAGCCTTTTGCCACAATTCTTTTGCTTTTTCTTCATCTTTAGATACAATTACTCCTTCAAAATAAAGCATACCTAAATTATATTGTGCAATTGCTAAGCCTAAATTTGCTGCTCTTTCATACCAAAAGAAGGCTTTTTTGGAATCTTGTTCTACTCCATCACCTTTGTGATACATAACTGCAAGATTATATTGAGCATTTGGATGCTCAAGTTGTGCTGCTTGTTCTAAAAGCTTCGATATTGTTTGATAATCTTTTTCTGGTAATTTAATCAATATCATCGCGAGATGATAAAGTGCATTTTTATCTTTTTTGATGGCAGCTTTTTCATACCAATAAATGGCTTGTTCAATGTTTTGATCGATACCTTTACCATTTTGATAATAAAGAGCTACGTAATATTCTGCTTGTGTGTGTTTTTGCTTAGCAGCAACCATAAACCATTCAAATGCTTTTAATGGATATTTAGGTTCATGTTCATGATAATAAAGACCTAATGTATATGCAGCCAATCCATATTGTTGATTAGCAGCTTTTTCTAAGTAAAATACAGCTTTTTTATAATCTTCTTTCTCAAGTGCGTTAATACCTATGGCATATTCAGCATAGGGGTGGTTTTGCTGTGCTGCTTTTTCATAATAGGATTCAGCAAGTTCCTTTTGTTTTTCATCATGTGCAGTAGATTCATAAATCATACCCAGCATGTATTCAGAATCACTATATCCTTGTTTTGCAGATTTTAAAAACCACTCAATCGCTTTTAATAAAAATCTAGGAACGGTAAATCCATAATAAAAGTAAGTTCCTAATAAATGAATGCTGACTGGATCATCTTTTTCAGCCTCTATGAGTAACATATCGTAACTTTGAGAAAAATAATCTTTTGAAATGGCTTGATCTTTATCAACACCTGTCCCTGTATAATAAACTAAACCTAAAGCATATGCACACTTAGATGAGCCTAATGATAATCCTTTATGATAATAAGCTATCGATTGATTAAAATCGATAGATACACCATCTCCAAAACCATAGAAACGGCCTAAAAAGTAATATGCATCTGCATATCCCAAGTGAGCGGCTTGCGTGAAATGCTCGATGGCTAGCAATATATTTTTTTGTTTTACATTTAGCACATAATGGCTTAACCCTGCTTCATAATGTGTTTTTGCATTCATATGATCAACTCCAGTTCTATCTTATCATAGATTTAATATTAAATCATTGAAGATGAAAGTCGCGATCAGCGGCTCTTCATTTTTTCTTTTAATGTGGTTGTAAAGATATCATAGCCTTTTTCATTTAAATGAATGCCATCAGTCGTGTATGCTTCTTCTAATTGGTTATTGCTATCGATTAGTGATGAATAAACATCAATGATGATTTTTTTAGAAAACCTGTTTTCTAAATTCTTATTGATTTTATCGATATCCTCATTTTTTCGATTAAAAATATAGGTTTTATTAGATATTTCAAGTTGATCATTGATGGGTGTAATGTTACATAAAAAGACATTTGTGTTTGGATTATCCTCTTTTAACTTAACATAAATGATTTCTATCGATTTTGCTATATCGATGGGTTCTTTATTTAATAATACAAGATCATTAGATCCAATACTTATGATGATTTTTTTAGGTTTTACACGTTTAACATATGTTAATCTGTTTAATAACCCTTCTGTTGTGTCTCCAGCAATACCTTGATTCATTACAGATTGATTAGGGAAATATTTTTTTATGTTCATGTAGGCAATCATTGAGTCACCTATCATCACAATATCATATGTTTTAGTCTCTAAATCAAAATGCTTAACACGTCTTTTATACCCTTCATCAATGACTTTAATGAGATGGTTTGGGTCCATTAGTTTTCAGCCCTTAATTCAAAGATATAATCTCTTAATTCTGCAGCTTTTTCAAAATCTAAATTTTTGGCTGCTTCTTTCATTTGAGATTCTAAATCTTTAATTAGTTTTTGACGATCTTTCATAGACATTTTTGAATAATCTTTTTCTTCAACTAATTCCTCTTTTATAGAAATCTTGTCACGAATGTCTTTAACAACAGTAATGGGTACGACATCATTAAGCTCATTAAATGTTTGTTGAAGTTTTCTTCGTCTCTCTGTTTCTTTGATCGCATAGTCCATCGCATCTGAAATTGTGTCTGCATACATGATGACACGTCCATTTTGATTTCTTGCTGCACGACCAATGGTTTGGATTAAGCTGCGTTCTGAACGTAGAAACCCTTGTTTATTTGCATCTAAAATGGCAACTAAAGATACTTCTGGTAAATCGAGACCTTCTCTAAGTAAATTAATACCAATTAATACATCATATTTACTAATCTTAAGTCTCTTAAAATAGTAATACGTTCAAGTGATTTGATCTCGCTATGCAAATAAGCAACCTTTAATCCAAGTTGTTTAAAATATGCAGTTAAATCTTCACTCATTCGAATCGTTAAGGTTGTTACTAAAACTCTTTCTTTAGCAACAACTCTTTTTTTGATTTCAAAATATAAGTCGTCCATTTGCCCTTTTGTAGGACGCACCTCAATGATTGGATCAAGTAAATAAGTGGGACGAATGATCTGTTCAACGACAGGTATGTTTTTATCAAGTTCATAAGCGCCTGGAGTTGCAGATAAATAAATGACATTTTTCATCTTTTTTTCAAACTCTTCAAATTGAAGTGGTCGATTGTCGAGAGCTGATGGTAATCTAAACCCATAATTGACAAGTGTTGTTTTTCTTGAACGATCTCCTGCATACATTCCTCTAACTTGAGGTATGGTAACATGAGATTCATCTATGATCATTAAAAAATCATCTCCAAAAAAATCAATGAGTGTTGCTGGTGTTTCTCCTTCTTCGCGAAGTGCTAAATGTCTAGAATAATTTTCTATTCCGCTACAAATGCCTATTTCTTCTAACATTTCCATATCGTATCTTGTGCGTTGTTCAATGCGCTGAGCTTCTAACAATAGATTGTTTCCTTTGAAATAAGCAATTTGATCTTGAAGTTCATTATGAATACGTCTCAGTGATTCTTTGAGTTTTTCTTTATTTGTCATAAAGTGTGACGCTGGAAATATCGAAATATATGATACTGCTTCAATGGCTTGTCCAGTTAAGACGTCAAAACGCTTTATTTCATCAACTTCATCACCGAAAAACGATATGCGAATACCATGTGCTCTCTCATAAGCTGGTATCACTTCAATTGAATCACCACGAACTCTAAAAGTTCCTCGATGAAAATCGATATCATTTCTTTCGTATGTTTGTTCAACAAGTTTATTAATTAACTTATCTCTTCCAAAATGATCACCAACACGAATTGCAATCATAGAATTTTTATAATCCTCTGGATCCCCAATACCATAGATACAAGAAACTGACGCGACAACAATAACGTCATCATAATCAAGAAGTGCAGATGTTGCACTATGTCTCATTTCATCAATTTCATCATTGATTGATGAATCTTTTTCAATATATGTATCTGTAGAAACGACATAAGCTTCTGGTTGATAATAATCATAATAAGAAATAAAATATTCAACTCGATTATTGGGAAAAAAGGCCTTTAATTCGCCATAAAGTTGGCCTGCCAAGGTCTTATTAGGGGCGA
>OBJA01002236.1_pt1 | contig 11490 bp, 8 predicted proteins | sample 1519751 | NCBI WGS metagenome assembly OBJA01 (sample SAMEA3881238, study PRJEB22517) | soil metagenome | biome: lake sediment; feature: soda lake sediment; material: sediment, water from around vicinity | place: India | collected 2013-12-23 | depth 3 m
ACTGTCGGTCTCCATATATTTTAACGGTGGCCCCCCTCGGTGTCCAGCAGCTTCGAGAATAGGTTCAACAACAGTATTCCAGTAAAAATCGAAGGCTTCTCTGCTCATGTAATCCAGTACACTTCCCTGCCAGTCGCCACTAGATGTGGAAACGTGTGCATCGGTGCAGGTATAACCGACACGCAAAATACTCCACTCACCTTCCGGCGCTTCCCAATCCAGGTTACCTTCACTGTCCATTTTGGAAGTCAGGTTTAAAATGTCTTCTTGTTTTACGATGTAACTTGTTTTGTCCGGGCTGTTTGTTTTCTTCCGGGGAATGTTGCCCAGCAAAAACCGGGTATCAGGGGCAGATCCGCCAAGTTCGTGGTACCCTAATTCTAATTTTACGGTCACTTTTTTGTTTCCTGAAATTTTGGTTTCGGAACAGGTAATTTGTTTGGCAGCGTATTGCGGGATTACGATAGGTCCTCCCAGGTTCCATCCGCTCTGGATATTGAACCCCATTTGCAGTCCCAGCCGTTCAGCTTCGTCAAGAGCAAATACAAAAAGTTCGTTCCATTCATCCGTTCCGTACAGTGGCCCGGCCGGGATGTCTTTATTGCCGCGCTGGTTGTGACCGCCGGCATCGAAAATCATCGCTCCCTGGAAATTTTTCGATTTCATCGCTTCCAGATCTTTTGTGATGGCCGCTTTGTTTACGTTGCCATTTAGCCACCACCACCAGCAGTTTACCCCGGATTCGGTCGGAGGATTCTGAAAACTATCTTTCAAATGGCTGTAACTTATTTCAGAAATCTCGTTTTTGGAGTTTGAACATGAAAACAAAAAAAGAAATGAAATCAGACAGATAGTTGTCTTCATAGTTTTTTATTGATATGTATTCCCTATGCATTGTGATACCCTTCAAAGCGAGGGTATCACAATGCTAAAAGTAATATAAAAGTTGAAAACAGGGATTTACTTGTGTTCCCAACCGTTGTTTTTGTTTCAAATTTAATCAGTTTTCTTGATTTGTCCACAAATGATATTTACCTGTTTTAACATCAATGGAAATGCAGGTATTGTAATATCGTGACCATAGCCATCAAACTCATATAAAATGGTTTTTTTATGACTCGCCAATTTCATCATTCGCATAAAATATGCGTTTTCTTCATATCTTCCAATGTACTCCATTTCCCGATCACCTGTCATAAGGAAAAGAGGTGGTGCATTAGCCCGAACATGAAACAGTGGCGCATACTCATCTATAACTGGTATTTTATTCGAAATCCCTTGCTCATCTCTTATAGCTTGATGTGTAATGCCATTACCACTTACAGAAAATAAACCGGCAATACTGTCAGCATCAATATGATACGCGGATAACCACCTTTTATCTAATCCTAACATATTAGTGAGATATGCTCCCGCTGAGTGTCCGGCAACGAAGACAAATTCTGGATCACCTCCATAACTCTTTATATGAGAGAAAACCCAGGCGACAGCAGATGCAGCATCTTCCAAATATTTTGGACATTTAACTTTGGGATACAACCGATAGTTGACAGATACAACCGCAACTCCATTTTTTACAAGCTCCCATGGAAATGACTTGGATTTATCTCCTGTGGTTAATCCACCTCCATGAAACCATACAATGGTGGGAAAATTCTTAACATTTTCAGGATAATAAATATCCAAAAGGCATCTTTCATAAATATAACCATCTGATTTTCTGATTTCCTCATTATAATATGGAATATTTTGTTTTATTAAGTATCCCTTGGTTTGACCAGAAACAACAATCCCTATGGCCAAAAATAAAATAGAAAAAATAATCCTTTTCATATAAAAAAATTAAATTAATTGACCTTGACAAAGGATGTCCCGTCAACGAGACATCCTTTCATTATTCATTATGTATTTTAAAACTGAAAAAATCAACCTTTTATTTTTATTCCCAGCCTGGATTTTGATCCAATTTTACTTCGGTATTGGAATCAATTACTTTTTGAGGAATAGGCCATAAATTGTAATCAAATGTCAATGTCGTTTTTGCTACCGGCCAATATGCATATTTCCTGATGCGATCTACCGCGGTTGTTCCCCCCATGCGTAGCAAGGTATTCCATCTACTTTCTTCATACATCAATTCTCTGGTACGTTCATCAAGAATCATGTTGAAATCATCATCCATATCGGAAGCTGTGACCAAATACGAACATTGAGCCCTAACTCTCAGCAGATTGATGTCTGCAGCAGCGCCAGTTTTATCCCCGCTTCGTTGTTTGGCCTCTGCACGAAGCAGGATTGTTTCCGGCAGACGAATGAAATAATCATCTCGGAACAAATAACTCATGTCTTCGCCATCACTTACCCCTGTAAACTTGTCGGTGGTAACTTTACAAGATATTGGATGCATTATACTTTTGTTATTTGTATTTGTGTTTGGATTAGAATCACCGTTGTAAATAAAATCCCAGGGAATAACCTTTTTATAATAAGGAGACGAGGCCACATTGCCTTTAAACCTGCGCCGGAAACATATGTCAGAATTACGCATATCAGTATTGAATTTTCCACTCCAAATACTATCTCTAGTGTACATTGTAGGCATGGTAATAGAAATGCCGCGACCACCAAGATCTTCTAAAGTCCCTTTCATGTGTGCCGACAACACACGAAAAACAGGAACAAAAGCACGGGTATGGGGCAATCTGGATTTTGTGTCCCCGGCCCTGTATGCCGCATAGTCTATTTGCATTGCCCATATACATTCAGTATTACCGTCCTGATAGTTCACATTTCCTTCCTGAAACAAGTCCCAATAATAATTTGTTGAGAACATCAGTGTATCAATTATGGAATTGGCCACACCATCGTTATATACATTAATAATGATAGCATTTTCATTCCTTCTTTTACCATATCGAGAATTAATTAAGGAATAAGTACCTCCGTTAATCACCTTATCTCCATAGGCAATTGATTTGGTAAATGCAGTCTGAGCACTGCTTGTATTTCCTTCAGCTGCTATCTGAATACCCATGGCGAGGTACAACTCGCAAAGGTTATGTTGTACCGCCCCGCGAACAAGCCGTCCTCCGCTATTTGTTGTTTCCGGCAAATCATTTTCAATAGCTTCCATCTCGTCAATAGCATACTGATAGGTTTCAATACGTGTAGTTCTCTCAAAATCGTAATGTGGAGTTGTAACGATTTCGGTCACAATAGGTACGCCCCCGAAAAGTTCGCCCAAATTTTTATAAGCAAAAGCTCGAAAAAAACGGGCTTGGGCCAGAGCGTATGCTTTGTCCGTTTCTGAAGCCCAAGTTACCTGTGGTAATTCTGCTGAATATATGGCAAGGTTCGCCCGTGCAATTACCCCATAAAACGCATTAAATATTTGATAAAAATTGTCTTTTAAAGGGTTGATCTCACCATAATTGTTAAAAGTAGAACTACTACGTATGTTTGCTACATCATACATATCTGTACCATTCCCTCTAAAATCATATATCCATGCAGCTCCGTTCGGGTTCGCCCACAAACTGCGTAAATAAGAATAATTGGCTATTAAAGCCTGATCAACTTGAGCAGAGGTGGAGAAAGCATTATCAACCGTGTAAAACGTGAAAGGATTTTCTCTTAAGAATGAATCATCTGATTCACATCCTATTATTGATGTCATGATAAACAACACCAAAATATAATATATCTTTATTTTCATACGATTATTTTATTTTTCTTGATATATGGAACCTTTGATGACTAAAATATTCACTAGAGTTAGGTATTTGAGTCGCCTTCGCTCCTCGGTTTTCAATTCCTCGCTATGGCATAGTCCAAGCAAGCTTGTCCTCTGTTCATTTAGCTTAACGGAAATACTCATTTCCTTTGGGTGTTTAATGATTATTTTAATCATGTCGGTTTCATTACTAATAATTTTAGTTTTTCATAAACTTATATTTATGCCCAAAGAATAAGTAGAGGGAACCGGTGTAGTATTTTCCAGTACCGGATTGCCAATTTCAGGATCACCTCCCACCCAATTTGTAATGGTAAATAAATTCTGAGCACTTATAAAAACTTTCAGCGAACTTATCCCTGCTTTTCTAATCCACTGTGGATTAAATTGATATGATAGGGACGCATCTTGTAACCTGACAAAGCCACGCGACTGTAAACCCAGGAAACGATTATCGCCGGAAAAAGTGGCAGACGGATAAACATTACTTTTATTTTCCGGAGTCCAAGAAGGTTTAGGTATCATGTTATCCCTGTTACGTCCGGTACCTGCCATCATATATGCCCATCGATTACTCTTTAGATAATACCCATTACCGCCAAAAGCACCAACGAGCATTGCATATAATTCGACATTTTTATAACTTAAAGTATTACTCATATTAAGCCTAAAATTAACTTTATCATACCCTAGTATTTTTCGGTCATTGGCCGTAATCCCATCAACACCATCTAAATCTTTATATTTTGGGTCGCCTGGAACTGTTCCTGTTAGTGCCATATATTCGGTATCGTCTTCCTGAACGATTCCAATCCATTCATAACCATAAATTGCACCCAGCGACTTCCCAATAAAAAGGCTATTTGCTATGTCATCATCTTCCTTTCCGTCACCATCGGAATCTTGTCCATACAGTTTAACCAGTTTATTATTATTTTTCCAAAAAGTGACAGCAGTACTCCAATGCCAATCTTTTTTCTGAATATTAACAGATTTAACTGTTAACTCTATTCCCGAATTATTCACTTGCCCCATAGAAGTTTTGATGGATGTAAAACCTGTCATCACCGGTATTTGACGGGTGAAAATTTGGTCCGTAGTCTTTGAAAAATAAATATCGGCATCAACGAACAAGCGATTATTCAACCATGCCGATTCAAAGCCAGCATTCCATTGGTTAGTTTTTTCCCATCCGAGGTCTGAATTGCCGAGTGCATTCTGAAATAAACCGTACTGCCGTTCGCCTGGTGCATCAGAAAATTCATAATCGAATTGAGCAGAAGCACCATTGGTTATGGTTGATAAAGTAGCATATGGACTAACTCCCTGATTCCCGTTCTGACCCCACGATAATTTGAGTTTCAAACTATTTAAAGACTTGAAATCTTTCAAAAACCCTTCATTGGAAATTTTCCAAGCAGTACCAAAAGCTGCAAAATTGCCCCATTTTTTATTAGCTCCAAAAATTGATGCACCATCTCGGCGGTAAGAAGCAGTAACGAAATACTTCTCATTATAAGAATAACTTATGCGTCCCAAATAACCAATATTTGCTCGTTCATTGCCATCCATAACCACCTTTTGAACAGTTGCTTTATGAAGCCCCCACATACCCAATGTGGTATTGCCGTTGGCTGCGAAATCCGTTCCGGTTGAATTAACTTCTTCGTAATGACTATGATCCCTTGTAGCTACCAAAGTTGCCTCAATACTGTGTTTTCTAAACGTATTTTTATAATTTAAAATATTATCGAACACATAACTATAAAGGTTGTTATGGTTAATATTGCCATTTGCCTGGGACAAGAAACCTACTACCGTGGCAGGTGCATACCGTGATAATCCAACACCTTCTTTTACGTAATAATTTTCATAATAGAAATTCCCGGTTTGATTTTTATCAAGGTACGCTAAGTAATTCAGTCTGAAATTCAATCCCTTAATCCATGGTATATCTATCACAGTATAAGCATTCAGTCGTAAATTATTCCGAATATCTTTATTGTCGCGGGTTCCATCATCAACTCCCCATAAAGGATTAATGGCTGATTCTGAATATGGATATTTTTCAAGGTTTCCTTGCTCATCCCGATATAAAACTCCATAAGGAGACATGGCCTCTGCTTCGCGAATATTGGCAGTTACACCAGAATAGTCTCTTTTAGAGTAACTGGCGTCCATTCCGACCTTTAACCAACTTGTAATCGTAGTGTTCAATTTTCCCAATATGGAAATACGATTAAAATCATCCCCTAAAACAATCCCTTTATTATCATTGTAAGTAGCAGATACATAATAATTAAAATTCTGCGTAGCACCAGATACTGCAATTTGGTAATTCTGAATTATACCGATCCGGGTAATTTCATCTAACCAATTCGTTTCGTGGCCTGCCTTATAATTTGCTAACTCATCCGAAGATTTTGCCCAACTTTCTGTACCAGGAGTATATTTATTACGAGTATTTACCGAATTAATCCATTCTTCTCCTTTCATTACTTCAGGTCTATTTTGCTAAGTTTGAAAAGCAGTAGAAACATTCGCCGTAATAATTGGCTTACCTATTTTTCCTTTTTTCGTAGTAATAGCAATTACGCCATTTGCAGAACGGGAACCATAAGCGGCAGCAGAAACAGCATCTTTTAGAATATCATAATTAGCAATATCATTCGGGTTAATATCGCTCAAGCTCCCCATCCATATCACACCGTCCAATACTATTAACGGATTATTGGATCCACTGATTGAATTCTGACCGCGAATCAACATGCTGGGCTGACCGCCTGCCGTATTGGTAGCACCAATGTTCAAACCCGACACATTACCTTTTAAAGATTCCAATGGGTTCAGATTCGGGAGCAAAGACACAGGAGAACCTTCCAATTTTACAGAACTGACCGAACCGGTATAATCCTGCCGTCTGGCAGTACCATAGCCGATAACGATAACTTCGTCCAAACTCAAAATTTCTTCTTCCAAAACGACATTAATCGTTCGGTTCCCGGCAACCGGAATTTCCTGTGTCCTCATTCCCACAAAAGAAAATACTAAAACAGCGTCATTCGGAATATTTGATAATACGAACCCCCCGTCAACATCACTGGTAGTCCCTATCGATGTGCCTTTCACTATGATTGTTATCCCCGGGAGAGGCTCCCCAAGCCCATCTGTCACTTTTCCTTTTACTGTTTTATCTTGCTGTTGAGGCTCAATTTTTATAGGAACCGTACTTGTGGTAACATATACATTTTCCCGCCTGTTTTTGACGTAAATGGTGATTTGTTTTGCTATTATACTATAATCTAAGTCCGTATCTTTTAACAGCTGGGCCAAAACAACTTCTATCGTTTTATTTTGAGCGTCAATAGTTACACGATCCCTCAGTTTGATTTCAACGTCTTCATTAAATATGAAGACATAACCCGTCTCTTTTTCTATCTCGGAAATTGCATCTTTGATCGCGACATTTTTCAGATTCAGAGAGACCTCATTGCTTTGTGAATAAGTATTCTCCCCCAATACACAAAAAGTACACAGAAAAAAGAATAATGCAGAGATTTTCATGATTTTTAAAATTCTATCATATCTTTTCGGTATAATAGTTTTACTGTTAATTTTTTGTTTCATACATTTGTATTGAATTTTAGTTTACGAAATAATTGGTTTATCTTGTGAATTAATCTTCTCCCGGTCGGGAGATGTTGGCGCATCTCCCGACTTTGTTTTTGGTCTTATTATCCTTCCATAGGCAAAAATTTTTATTATTATTTTATTACTTTAATAATATTGTCTTCAACAATATATTTTTTCCCGGTCAAGAGTGAGATAGATGATAGGACATCATTCAAATTATCAGACAGATAAAGTTTTCCGGTAATTCTTTTGTCGCTTTCAATATTCTCGAAAGAGACATTGTAGTAACGACCTACTTTCTTAAATAATTCTGGAGCAGGAGTCCGGTTAAATATGAATATTCCGTCTACCCAGCTTGTATATAGGGATACATCCACATTTTTTTTATTCATATTTCCCTCGCGAAGTTCAACTATTTCGTTAGGATTCATCATAATTGATTGATTGTCTTTAGTTTTTACTTGTACTTTCCCGTTTCCCAGAACGACCGATGATGCTTGCTCGGAATTATATGCCGACACATTGAAACGGGTACCGAAGACCTGAATTTCCAGATTGGAAGTATGAACGATAAAAGGTTGTCTGGCCGATTCGGCAACATCCAGATAAATCTCCCCGACAACCTTTATATCCCGTGTTTTTCCTGAAAACTTTGTGGGAAATTCCAACTCCGTTCCCGAATTTATCCAGACTTTACTTCCATCGGCAAGGATAAGAAAAGAGCGCTTTCCATCGGGAACAATGAGTTTATTCGTTTGGAGGTTATTTACCTCAACCCTCTTTTCGGTATCGGTACTATCGGTATATAAGATTTGCCCGTCCTTAAGTTGAACCGTCACATTTTGGGTAAGCTTTAATTCTTTACCTCCTGCTATCAGCTTCACCTCTTGCTCGGGGAGAGTTTTACCGATAATCTCTGCAGTTATTGTTGCTTTCGGATTATTCTCTTTCCAAACGAAGTGGAAAGTAGTTATAAATAGCAATGCTGCAATAGCGGCAACGCTTGAAACGTAATAAATGATCCGTTTTTTCTTTTCGTTTTTCTTTAAAACACTTCTTATAATTCTTTCATATAGTATATCCGTATCTGTGAAAGTTTTTTTATTAATTACTATTCTATCGAATATTTCAATAGCTTTCTCAAACTCTTTTTTGAGATCCGGGTGTTCCTGTATGAAAGATATCCAATAATGTTCCAATTCAGGTGTCCGTGTAAGTCTCCATTGGATAAATTCTTTATTTTCCAGGAAATAAGGGTCATATCTGTCTTTGTTAGCTTCTTTCATAGGTAATTAACTTTTATAATTACATATTAAAGACAAATGAACTTTTCTTTTGTAGTCAAGAAACAAAAGAAAACTTTAAAAATTAACATTTAAGGAGGGAAATTACAGGTAATGATAATATATAAGGGCAACTAAAATAATAAACAATGGTTTTTCCGGATCTTTATTTATAGCTCTTAAATGCTCAATACTACGATGGACGAGCCTTCTTGCCGAATTATAATTTATATCCATGAGCAGGGCAATCTCTTCATAATCCATTTCTTGCATATACCTTAAATAAATAATTTCCCTTTGGCGAGGTGTCAGTTCATTCAACAGATTTTCGACAGTCTGTTTTAGTTTTTCAGTATCTTCCTGGTTAATGAGAGATTCCAGTGTTGTTATTTCGGTCGAAAAAGGTATATTTTCAAAAGTGAAATCAGATAAATTACAACTCCTTTTTTGAATATTGAATAGATAATTTCTTACTGATCTGAATAAATAAGCAGTTGGATTATTTACTTTCAGGAATTTATTCTTATCGATAAGGATCTTACAAAATACATCATGCACTGCATCCCGGCATGTATCTTCATCGAATCCCAAACTTACCCCATAAGATAAAAGATCATTCACATAAGAATTGTAGATAAAAGAAAAAGCATCATATCCGTTTTTGTGGGCTAAAAATTCTTTCCAATAGCTATCAATCGCAATATGCCTGTTGTTTTCCTTCATTTCTATCTTATGGTATTCATTTATTACATTGACAATCAAATAAAGACAAAGTTATGTATTTAATTTTATAAATATGTGAGTTTGAGGTAAGAAATTATATAAAAATGCAGTTGGTCCTACGACACAAATTAATTGCCGTGTCTTTTGATAATAAATTTACTTTTTGTCAAAAAATCCCTTTAATTATAGTTGAATATTGTTGGATTTTTTGTTTATTTGCAAGTAGAATGCTGCAAAATAATAGTTGTTATGATTCGCGATTTGACTGAACTGCTCCGGAAAGCGAAAAGCCGGCCCGTACGGAAAATGGTTGTTGCCGCCGCCGAAGACGAACATGTTTTAAAAGCCTTGCAGGATGCCATGAAGGAGGAGATTATCATCCCCCTGCTGGTAGGAGATAAAGAGGTGATTGAGCGAATAGCGCGATCAATCGGTTTTAACTTGAACGGTATCGACCTTATCGACAACCAGAAAGGTGGAGCTGTTTCCGCTCAGATAGCCGTTGCGAAAGTAAAAAGCGGAGAAGCTGATATCATCATGAAAGGTTTCGTGGGTACCGGCGATCTCCTGAAAGCAGTGCTGGATAAAGAGTCTGGCTTGCGTACCGATCAGTTGCTGAGCCATGTAGCTTTCTTTGAATCGCCCTATTATCATAAAATCCTTTGTGTGACCGATGTAGCGATGAATATTGCCCCCGATCTGGATGCAAAGGTGCAGATTATTCACAATGCGGTGAAGGCATGTCAAGGAATTGGCATTGAAAATCCCAAGGTGGCCGTGGCTGCCGCAGTGGAAACCGTAAATCCCAAAATGGAAGCAACGGTACACGCCGCTTTGTTGAAAGAGATGAACAATAAGGGTTTGTTGAAAGGGTGCATTGTCGATGGCCCTTTTGCTATTGATATTGCAGTGAACACAGCAGCAGCCCGGCATAAAGGTGTCGGGGGAGAGGTGGCCGGCGATTGCGATGTGATCCTCGCGCCCGATATCGAAGCAGGGAACATGTTCTACAAGGCGCTCAATTTTCTGGGAGGGGCTGCCTCAGCCGCTGTGGTGATGGGTGCTTCGGTACCGGTCGTGCTGACATCACGATCCGACGATGAGCGGAGCAAATTGCTCTCCATCGCTTTAGCTGCATTGATCGATTAGTGGACAGACTTTGACGGACGCTGTCGTTTCAAAACGGTAGGCGGTTACTTTACTCGTCAATAGATTAACAAAAATGACTTTAAACCGATAAAATAAGATATTCAAATGGGAGCAAATACACGTATTTTAGTGATTAACCCCGGCTCCACTTCCACCAAGATCGCCATCTTTCAGCAGGAAAAGGTGATTTTCCTGAAGACGATCAAGCATTCTCTCGAATTGTTGAGCAAATTCAGACGGATCACAGATCAATTCGAATACCGCAAAGAAGTCATTTATGAAGAATTGAAAAATGCCGACATACCGTTAGAAACCATCGATGCGGTAATTGGCCGCGGAGGGTTGGTGAAGCCGATCGGCTCTGGTGTTTACCGGGTAAATGAAGCAATGAGGAGAGACCTGCTGGAGTGCAAACGAGGAGAACACGCCAGTAACCTCGGTGGACTGATTGCTGCCGATATCGCGAAGCTACTACCGTCGGCCGAAGCTTTTATCGCCGATCCGGTAGTGGTGGATGAACTCAATCCATTGGCCAGGTATTCGGGACATCCCGCTTTCGAGAGAAACTCTATTTTTCATGCACTGAATCAGAAAGCAATTGCCCGTTCACACGCCAACTCTATCATGAAAAAATATGAGGATATGAACCTTATCGTAGCCCATTTGGGAGGTGGTATCACGGTCGGTGCACACCGCAAGGGAAAGGTCATAGATGTAAACCAGGGGTTGGATGGCGACGGTCCTTTCTCACCGGAACGTTCGGGGACATTGCCCGTGGGGGCACTCCTGAAAGCCGCCTTCAGCGGACAGTACAGCTATGAAGAGATGTACGCGATGATCATCGGTAAAGGCGGTATGATGGCATACCTGGGAACGAACGACGCGTACCTGGCTGAGCGGGAGGCGAAAGATGGCGATGAGAAATGTCGGGAGGAACTGGAGGCGATGGCCTATCAGGTGGCAAAAGAG
>OBJA01002237.1_pt1 | contig 11488 bp, 7 predicted proteins | sample 1519751 | NCBI WGS metagenome assembly OBJA01 (sample SAMEA3881238, study PRJEB22517) | soil metagenome | biome: lake sediment; feature: soda lake sediment; material: sediment, water from around vicinity | place: India | collected 2013-12-23 | depth 3 m
AATTTACCTTTAACTTGTCGATTATTGGGTTCCAAGGCTAAGAAAAATGACGGAATACCGATTACTAAATAATCAATGAGTACAAGTTGACTAGGTTGAATTGGATAATATCCTCTACGAATGATGGCTGTTATTGCGAGTAAGAACGAGAAGATTGTTTTGGTTAAGAAGAGTGTTGAAACACGTTGTACGTTATTGATGACGCGACGTCCTTCACTGACAACTTTTGGCATGGATGAGAAATTTGAATCAAGTAAAACAAGGTGTGAAACGTTTCTTGCCGCTTCAGATCCTGAAGCCATTGCAATCGACGTGTCAGCTTCTTTTAATGCAAGAATGTCATTAACTCCATCTCCGGTCATTGCAACCGTTCTACCATTGTTTTTTAACGACTCAATCAGTAATTTCTTTTGACTTGGTGATACTCTACCAAAAACGGTATAACGTGATGCTGCACGAACAACTTCTTTGTCTTGTACACCTTCTAGCGAGATAAACTTATCTGCATTTGCAATACCTGCTCTTTGCGAAATACGCGCTACGGTTGCAGGATTGTCTCCTGAAATAACTTTAATTTCAACATTATGTGATTCAAAATATGCAATCGTGTCAATCGCATCAGGCCTAATCGTGTCTTCAATCATAATGAGTGCGAGTGGCTCTACTTTTCCTTGAACTTGATGATCCCTAATATCACCATCCGCATAAGCAACAACAAGTACACGATATCCTTCGTTCGATTGCTTATCCACTTCGCGTTCAATTTTTGAGAAATTTTCTTTGATAACAAACTCTGGAGCACCTAACACATAGGTACCGTAACGTTCAAATTGGACTGCACTATATTTTCTTGAACTTGAAAATGGAATTAGATTTTTATGACGAATGCGCTTCGCTGTTCCAAATCGATCAGCAAGTGCATCTGAAGTCAAATTAGAATCGTTTTGTGCGTTAAGCATAGCGGAAATAATGTTTTTTAGTGATAAACCTGTATCGTTTTTGTACTCAATCACGCTCTTAACTGTCATGGTACCATCTGTGATTGTTCCTGTTTTATCCAAACAAAGTGTGTCAACACGTGCAAGCATTTCGATACAATACAGTTCTTGCACAAGTGTGTTATTTTGAGCAAGTCTAATGACCCCTACAGCTAAAGCCATGGAGGTTAAAAGGAAGAGTCCTGAAGGAATCATACCAATCATAGCGCCAGCAGTTTGTCTAACAATAAGTGAGTATTCTGCACTTGTTAAACGTTCACCAAGTGATAATGCTGGATCCCAATCGACAGCTGACCACATGAGATAAAATAAGATACCTGCTAGAGGTAAGATTAAAGCCCCTACCGTACGAATGATAATTTTAAGTGAACCTAATAAATCTGATTCTGGTTTTTTATATTTTTTAGCTTGACTTGTTAGTTTTTGAATATAAATATCTTTTCCAACTGCAGTTGCTTGTGCATAACAGTTTCCTGAAACAACAAATGAACCTGAATAAAGTGTGTCGCCTTTACGCTTAACGATTGGGTCTGATTCACCGGTTAGAAGTGATTCATTAACTTCAATAATGCCCTCTCTAACGACTGCATCGGCTGGTATTTGTTTACCCGAATTTAAATGTAGGATATCATCAATCACTACGTCTTGTATCGAGATCTCAAATTCATCTTCATCTCGTCTAACAATAGCTGTTGGTGCTGATAATAAAGATAGTTTGTCAATAGTTTTCTTAGCTCTAATCTCTTGGATAATACCAATGGTGATATTTGCTGTAATCACACCCATAAATGCCATATTCGTAATCTTGGCGCTTACGGTAATCAGCCAAATAGCAATACCAAAGTTTAAAAAGTTAAAGAATGTGAAAATGTTTGATGTAATGATGGTTGGAATGCTTTTACTACTACCTGTATCGGTAATATTAGCAAGTCCTGCCATTTGTCTTAATTCTACCTCATCTGTCGTTAACCCCAATGTTACATCAGGGTTATATCTTTCAACAACAATTTCATCTTTACTTTTAACCTTATTTCTAACGTCTAAGGATTCTTTTGGTTCGTCATCAAGCGGAACATGCAAGCCTAAAGGATCACCTTTCATAGTAATCAAATCTTCTTTGATGATAGTCTTTGGACCTTTTTGTTTTTTGGATTTGGAGATTTCAGGTTGTGTCTGATCGTCTTCCAAAAGTTCATTCAAGTTTTGTTCATCTTTCGATTGCACTTTTTTAGTTACTGTTTTTTCCATTGAAATCTCCTTTCTCTATATAATCAATAGCTAGTTTAATAAGTTCGTTTGCGCGTTCAACTTCATGTAAATAATGATATCCGATTAACGCTTCAAATCCTGTAGCAAGATGGTAGGTTTTTGCATCAATATTCTTTCGACCTGGCCCACTTGCGTTACGCCCTCTTTTAAAGATGTCTATTTCATCCTCTGAAACGATATTTTGATCTATAAAATGTGTCATGATCAATGCTTGAGCATGACCAGATGTATATTTGATGGCACGTTTATGGAGGTCATTTACATGTGTTAATTTGAGACTAATGAGATGTTTTCTAACCGATAATTCGTAATAAGCATCACCAAGATAAGCTAATGTGAGTCCGTTCAATTTACATCCATCCTTGCTCAGAAAGTTGTTTTCTTAATTGATCTGCACGTTCAAACTCTTTATTCTCTCTTGCTTCTGCCCAATTTTTATACAAAATAAGGGTTTCATCTTCAATTTGGAATCTTGGCATGATGCCTAAAATGTCTAAAATGATGCGAATGGTTTCATAAAGCGATGCAACGCGGTGAATGTCTTTTTCTTTATTCAGCTCTTTAATGAGCTCGTGAACGAGTGTCATGACATTAGGAACGTTTATATCATCATTCATATGATGCTTAAATTGATCAATATAGTCATGAACATGCACGCTTGGCCCTATTTTCACTAATGAAAGTGATAAAAATGCTTTTTTAAGTGCACGTTTAATTTTATCATATTCTTTCACAAACTGCATCATTAATTCATCACTATAGTGTATCGGTTGACGATAATGATGCCCTATCATTAGCAAACGGAATGCTAAAGGATCTACTTCTTCAATAAGCTCTTTGACCCATTTAATATTCCCTAACGATTTACTCATTTTAACACTATCAACATCAAGTCGACCAACATGCATCCAAAACCTTGCAAGATGATGGTGGTCGTGAACAATGGCTTGTGCCATTTCATTTTCATGATGAGGAAACTTCAAGTCCGTTCCACCGCCATGTATGTCAATTTCACTACCAAATATTTCATGATTCATGACAGCACATTCTGTATGCCAGCCTGGTCGTCCTTTGCCCCAAGGTGAGTCAAAATGCATTCCATCTTCTGTGTTTTTCCAAATGGAAAAATCTCTTGGATCTTCCTTATCTTCATCAAGAACAATACGTACGCCTTGGCTAAGTTCATCAATGTTTTGTTTGCTTAACATACCGTATTCTTTAACATGACCTACGCGGAAATACACACCACTAGGTTTTGCATAAGCATGACCTGATTTAATGAGGTCATCGATGTATTTAACCATGTGCTTGATAAACATGGTTGCTTTAGGCATTTCATCAGGTAGTACACTTCCTAAAGCGAGTGTCATGTCTATAAATGCTTGTGTATACATTTCGGTTAAAATGGATTCATGAACTTGAAGTTCTTTAGCTTTTTCAATGATTTTGTCATCAACATCAGTGATATTTGAGACATATAGAACATCATAACCGATAAATGTCAAATATCTTTTTAAAACGTCAAAAAAGATGACAGGTCTAGCATTACCTAGATGAATATCACCATATACTGTAGGTCCACAAACGTACATGGACACTTGATTGGGCTTGATGGAATGAAATTCTTCAATATGTTGTGTTAATGTATTATAAAGTTTCAGCATGGTAGCCTCCTCTTTGTTTTATTATATTAGAAAACAAAGAAAATAACAAGAAAACTCACCACAAATCAAGCATTTAATTGAAATCGCTTTGTAAAACAAAAAACCACTCTTTTAAAGTGGTTGATGGTCTAAAATTGTCTGAGCTGATGAAGGATTTCTACCATAGCCCATGTATCTTGTTTACAGTACTCATAGAGTTCATTATATTTCACTTCAAACGTTTCTTTATCCATGATTGGAAATCTTGCATAACAAACAAGTGCTTCTGTTCCGTTCTTAACTCCTAAGTCATCATACGTAAGATGGCTAAAGATAGGTAGAACTTTTTTTATGGAGTAAGATCCGTTTAAACCATGATGATAATAATTGATACCTTTTGCATCTTCTTCATCAAAACCTAAGTTTTTATAAAGTCTTTGGTTGCCTTTTAGCAGATGCATCAAATCGAACAATCGATCAATCATATTGTAGAGTCTTTCACGGTACTCTGGAAAAAGTTCAGCCATTTCTTTTAAGCGTGTTTGCTCAAAAGACTGATTGTAAACCATGATGGATCCTCCATCATCTTTGATGACAGCAAGCATAGATTCAATCAGTTCTTTTCTTAAATCAATATGTTCTGTAGCAATATACCCGTAGTTATCGTGATCTTTATCACAAACTCCTGGTTCATGTTCAATGTGAATAGAATATTGAAAAAGTGATTGACTATAAGGTTTTTCTCCTTTAAATCGTGGTAGCGGACATGGGAATGTTTCAAAATCTAAATGATAAATAGGATATTTTAGTGATGATATTCCTGCTCTAATTTTTGATGTCATGACGTAAGGAACGTGGGATTCAATGACTTTTCTTTGTATCTGGTTATCTTGCCGATTAAGCCAATTAACAGGAATATCAGTTGCATTAACATAGCCCTCATTGATCAAATCAAAGCGTTCATATTTAACATCGTTTTCATCTTTGAAACCAAAATGTCCATTGATGTATGTGAATAGACTATCTTTAGCTGGGATATGTTTGTAACATATCGGATAAAACATACATTGTCTTGTATCTTTTCTTTGACAATGAGGCCCTAATTGAACTGGATTGGCGTTCATTATGTCTAACCGATTGATAACCGTTTTAACATCTTGTTGTAGTATGGGAAGCATCTCTTGTGTCAACCGTGTAACATCAATGAGAATAACAAGATCATCACCATATATGGGGTGATTCTCAGCATCTATTTGACCGTCATGTATATAGTCTGCATTCAAAACAACAAGATAGTATGATATGTTTTTATGCGTCTTGATCGTTTTTTCTAGAACATATCGTTGATAACTAATATCATAAATATATCTTCCTTCTTTGGATAAACGATTTTTTAATTTATTCACTTTTTTTTGATAATCATGATTGATGTTTTGATCAAACGTTTCTCTTAACCTTAAAACACCTTCTTGATCGTAATCAAAAACCGTTTTTTTATCACCTTGATCATCCTTAAATATCAAGCTGGTAAATTTTTTACTGGTTGTTGCTTTGACCTCAAAAACACGAATATGATTGGCGTCTTCTTGATAGCCATCTAAAAAACAGTAAAAACGAAACCCATCTTGTTGATGCTCAAACCGTTTTTGCTGATATGTGTCCAAAGAATATGTGACCTGCCCTCTATACTTCTTTTGGATGAGTTTACCACTTTCAATTTCAATTTGATTGTAGTATGGCAACATTGTCTCCATTTGAGGATCATCTTTGATAAGTTGATCTTCATCGTTTTCATCATACATATCATCGATTAAAAACGAGACTTTTTCTCTATTTTCCTCACCCATCAAGTCTTCAAGTTCAGGATCATCTGTAAACGAAACAACCGCTTTTGCTTTATCGCGGTATATTTCTTCAAGTGCAGAATATCGATTGCATCGCATGTAATTAATAAATCGTGTTTTTGAGATTTTCATATGTTCACCTTTATTGTTATTATATCACATGATATTTTTTCGAAAATGAAGCACAATAATTAATATTCTATTAACTTTTTAAATCGTGTTGTTATATGCTTTGAATAGGAGTAAAATTAGCATAAGGACGGTGTTATAATGCGCTTTGTTTATGTCAAGATAACCTATTATATCCTTTTGATTTTATCAATTGTAGCCATACTTCTTCTATCTTTTGTTATACCACACGGTGGCTTTGTTGTTGATGATCCTGATATAGATTATGATTTTTTTAATCAAACGTTAGATCCTATTAGTGCGCCAAACACAACTCCAGCAATACTACAAAATGCTGAAATAATTGGCTCATTTCAAACGTCTCATGTAATTATTACACTTTATAAATTTAGGATGTTTGAGTCGAACGTTTATGCTGCTGATGTCGTTGTAAGGGATGTTCGTTTAATATTAGCAGGTCTTGCATATAATCGTTTTGGTGGTAGCAACTACGTTCAACACTTATCGACAATGGCTGAAAATCACCAAGCTATTTTTGCCATCAACTCTGATTATGCGAATCATTATGATTACGGTTTAGTCATTCGCAATGGAGAAATACTAAGAGATACCCTTTCTTATCGAAATGCAACGGTTCTTTGGCATAACGGCACAGTGACTAGTTTTGCAGAAAAATCTACAACAGCTGAAGAACTCATCGAACAAGGCGCTTGGCAATTGTGGTCATTTGGCCCTGTTTTAGTACAAAATTTTTCAGTCGTTGCAGACGCAAATGATGGTATTCCTAGAAACATGATAAACAACCCCAGATCAGGATTTGGTTGGGTTTCAGATCATCGTTATATGTTTGTTACTATTGATGGACGCATCGATGATTCAAGAGGTGTTAATATTGAGGAGTTTGCGCAGATTATGCTTATGCTAGATTGCCAAGAGGCTTATAACTTTGATGGAGGCGGTTCTGCAGCTATGTATTTTGATGGTAGAATTGTTAACAAACCAAGTGATGGTAAAGAAAGAAGGGTGGGAGACTGTGTTTATATCATTGGATAAGAAATTCCTGAAAAAATCGATTATGACTTATGCATGTGTTAGCTTGTTTTTATTGATATTTATTATCATATATGAGCAATTCTCTCATGGTGTGACTTCCATACATATGCGTATATCTTTCACTATACCGTTATTGTTTGGAAGTTTGTTGTGTACCTTGTTTTACTTTATTCCCATTCCATCAAGAATCACATTTGATATATGGAATATGTCAATGACAACATGGATTTGTGGACTTATTCTTGATGGAGTTTTCTATATTTATGGTACTGATAAAGCGTTTGTAGATGTGTTTTATTATGTTGGTGGTTTATTAAGTCTTTTTTCAATTATTCTTTATCTATTGGGGTATTTAAAATCAAAGAAAGTCTAGGTCATTCTCATGAATGTTATTATTGTTCCAGCATATGAACCTGATGAATCACTCGTTCAACTCATTGGGCAATTAAAAGCTTGTAACTATTCCTCTATTATCGTTGTTGATGATGGGAGTGGTGATGCTTTTCAGTCGATTTTTCAATCAATTAATGATCAACATTGCTATGTTGTTCACCATCATCAAAACATGGGTAAAGGTGCAGCGATTAAGACAGGAATACAAGTTTCAAATGAGCGATTTAAAAATATATCTTACTATATCACTTGTGATGCCGATGGGCAACATTTATTAAAAGATATACAACATATTGATGAAGAAACTCACATAGATCAAAAACCATTAATTTTAGGGGTAAGAACTCGTAAAAGAAAAAATACGCCTTTTAGAAGTCGCTTTGGTAACTGGTTTTCAGCATTATATTTTCGTTTATCAACGGGTGTATATATTGCTGATACACAAACGGGTCTTAGAGCTATCCCTTTTGATTTAACTGCTGAGGCTCTAGCTGTTAAAGAAAACCGTTATGATTATGAAATGCAGTTCTTAATGAGAGTTGCTCGTTCATCTTATCCTATTAAATCCATTCCCATCGAAACAGTCTATTTCGAAGCAAACAAAAAATCTCACTTTAAAACAGTGCTCGATTCTATTAGAATTTATAAGCAACCTATCCGTTTCACCATTGCCTCGATAACAAGCGCAATCATCGACTTAGGTCTTTTTACACTCTTATTTTACTTTTTTGAAGGTCATTTGTTACGAGCCGTCACAATCGCTAGTATTATAGCTAGACTGATTAGTGGTAGTTATAATTTTATGATGAATCGCCTGTGGAGTTTCAACAATCGTGCTAATATTAGACATCAATTTTTCAGATATGGCGCTCTCTATGTCACACAATTATTGCTTAGTATTGCTTTTGTTTACTTATTATCACAGATGTTTAAATACATCACTTTTGGTAAAATGATTGTAGATGGTACGCTATTTGTGATCAGTTACTTTATCCAAAAACATTGGGTATTTAATAAAAAAACCAGAACCTCATGAATGAAAGTTCTAATTTTTTTAATGTGTCCGTTTTAAACAAAGGGTTCATGAGATTGATTTTTTCGTTTTAAATATCGGTTAATATAAACAAAGCCGACAAGTAAAATCATGAGTAAGAGATACGTTAAAATCAGACTTGATGTGAATCCATAAAAGAGATAGCCTATAGCTGCAATTAATGCTGTGGCTGCTGCATAAGGTAATTGTGAGATGAAATGAGAATGTACAGTTGATTGTGCACCGGTTGCTGATAAAACTGTTGTGTCTGAGACTGGCGATGCATGATCACCAAAAACAGCTCCTCCAAGTACTGCAGCAATCATCACTGGCATAAGATGTGCAGCTGATGTGTTTGCTATTGGTATGGCAATAGGGAGTAATATTGCAAAGGCTCCCCAACTGGTTCCTGTTGAAAAGGCAATACCGCCTGCTATAACAAACATCACAATCGGAAGCAATGCTTGACTAAACTGGACACGCATCACATAATCAGCAATTTTATCTCCTGTTTCCAGACCCTTAATCGCATTACCCACCATCCAGGCTAAGATAAGAATGACTACTGCTGTTCTTATCATACCTAACATACCCTTACCGCTTGTTTTTAGTATGTTTGCTGTAGGAATCTCACGATAATAGAAAGCAAAGAATAGAGCTGTTAAAAAGGCGGATAATCCACCTATAAACAATGGAATGGTGATATCCACATCAAAAATCCCGCTGAATTTAAAGCCTGACATGATATACATCGTAAAAAGTGTCATAAAAATTAAGACACCCATGGTCGTTATTAAAGACCAGTGAGATGCTTTCTTAGGCTTGAGTTCTCCTACATCCACTTTTTCAACAACATCAATCTTAGAAGTATCTTCTCCTTGGTCTGCTTGATGTTCAAATTTTTTCATAGGGCCTATTAATATATTGAATCTAATGACTAAAAGAACCATAAAAATGGCAGCTAATGGATAAAATTGATAGGGTACAGAGCGAACAAAACCAGAAAATCCAGAGTACTCTGAAAATCCTGTATTATCAAAGTTGTCAGCAATTTCTGATATGATGTAGGCTCCCCATGTTGAAATAGGCATTAAGATAACAACTGGTGCGCTTGTTGAATCAATAATGTAAGAGAGTTTTGCACGTGAAATCTTATATTTATCTGTAACAGGTTTAGAAACCTCTCCAATAACCAATGTGTTAAGATAGTCATCGATACAAATGATGAGTCCAAGCAACCATGTTAATGTTTGGGCAGCAATTGGATTTTTAACTTTAGAAACCGACCAACCTGCAAACGCTTGAACACTACCAATTAATGTTAAGAGTGATGTGATAGCGCCAATGAAAATGACAAATCCTAAAATAGGCAAATACCAATCTAGGCTTGTTATAATACCCATAAAATCTTCAAATAAAAACACAATGGTATCGATTATTTTCCAATTCGATATGATTAAAGCAGCTAAAACAATACCAACACTCAAACTTAAAACTACTTTTCTAGAAATAATAACAAGTGTAATCATGACAAGTGCTGGTAGTAATGATAGGAACAAAGACATACACATTCTCCTTTCGGTTTTATAAAGAAATCTTATCATAAATAGATGGCTTAGACAAGTTACTCATCATCAACAAAAAAACCAATGTGAATAACCTCATTGGTTTTGATTGTTTCTTATCTGTTTATAAATGCTAAATATGCTTCTTCTAGCCATGTTGATTGGAAGTAATCTTCTAAATCATCAAGCATAACGGTTGGATCTTGATCTGTTAATGAAACATCATTAATCATTAAGTGAAGATCTCCAAAGAGTCTTGCGTGCACAACTGAATCAATGTGAACGCGAGCGATACCTTGTGACGCTCTAACTGTTACGTCTTCTGAAACATTGATATGAATGGTTTGTCCATCACCTAATCTCAGTAATTCATTTGATATACGTTCTGTATGTCTAAAATCGTAAAATCCAACCAATCCACCAATATTAAAGGTTTTGGAAATGATTTCTTCAAACTCATTTGCTTCATGATTGACTTCAATCGATCCCGCGAAAATGATAGATTGTAAATTACTATAACTTCTACCGACAATACCACCAACATTCAATGTATAGCTAAATCTTGATACACCTTCTTGTGTATTAAAATCTAGATTAACTAAAATATTCCCTGAGTGGAAAACATCTTTTATGGAACGATTAGATTGTTGTGCATTATTATCACCAACAACACCACCGACAACGATACTAAATGCTTTATCTACATTACGTGCATTCTCAAGATGAAACGCTACATTTGTATTTGACATAACATTGCTTAATCGGGGTCGCGTGAAGTTTGATGTGTCAGACATGAACCCCACAACACCACCGACTTTAATCGTTCCTGTTGATGTGCTTGTCACGACGACATCCACGCCATCCATGGTTATGTTTTCAATCGCTCCTAGAAGACTTTCTCCAATTAAACCACCTACATAGAAATTAATCGTCGATGATGAACTGACATATATTCTTGAATCATAGACTTCAATGTTTGTAATTTCTGATGTGTTGGCTGACACATAGCCTGATAATAACCCAACACGTGCTGCACGGTTAATGGCAAGTGGTGCTTCTTCAGTACCAATCGATACATTGCGTAAAACAAGATTTGAAATCTTTCCTGTGGAAATATTTCCAAAAATACCTGTATACGCCTCAATCGATTTAAATGTAATATTTTGTAATTCAAACCCATTACCTTCAAATGTTCCAGCAAATCCGTTGGTTGCTGTAATGAACATAGGTGAAAAATCCACTTCTGAAAAGTCTAAGTCATTAGCTAAAACATAATTACCTGTACGGTTTGAAGCGATTGCCATAAACTGTTCGACAGTTGTAATCACATTATCTTCATCTTTTGTGGTAAATGTCGTAGATGTTAACGTCACTGATTTGCGACCTGTCACAGCACGTACAGTTAACGTGTACTCTGTTGAAGCTGTCAAGTTGACATAGTCAAATGTTTGTGAGTTAGAGATCATATTTTCTTTTGTCGTTGTTCGTGTTGAAATGACTGCGCCTGTAGCTTTCACTTTTAACTCAATTGAAATATTTCCTGTAATCTCGTTTTGATCAT